>Ga0209302_10001311_pt1 | contig 14455 bp, 11 predicted proteins | sample ArcOceMetagenome_2_FD_187445 | JGI IMG/M metagenome (GOLD analysis project Ga0209302, IMG submission 187445) | Marine eukaryotic phytoplankton communities from Arctic Ocean - Arctic Ocean ARC135M Metagenome (SPAdes) (version 2) | ecosystem: Environmental > Aquatic > Marine > Oceanic | place... | reverse complement strand
CGACGCGGCCCCAAAAAGGCAACTCGGCTCGGTCTGGAGAAGAGGAGACCACCGCTGGCCGGCGGCTATGAGGTCGGCACGGACGGCTCTTGTGCTCGCGTTGAGCATCGGTGGCAGCCACGCCCTGCCGTCCAACGCGCGGTCCAAGGCGGCCAAAGCGAAGGCGGCACTCGTGCATGCAAGCAAGGATGGCACCGAGTCGTCAGTCAGACTGCGCAGTAAGTCCTCACTGAAGCAGGCCGCGAAACGGAACCTCTGGCAAGATAAGTACGAGGCGAGCATCAAGGTTGACTCGGCGAAGCAGGTCGACTCGGCGAAGGAGAGGGCGGCTGCGACCCGCCGAGCCATGAAGGCCGCGCCGAAACCAGCCATGAAGGCCGCCCCTGTGGCCCCGCTGCCCGAGGTCCAGAAGGCAAAATACATTGGCCAGGGAGCGACAGACGCGCCCTGGAAGACCATTGCAGACATCCAGGGCGACCAAGTTGGGGGCAGGGCGGGCCAGGCCGTTGCGATGAGCGACGACGGCAATGTGGTCGCCTTCAGGATGCCGGGGTATGTTGACCCGGTCACGAACATCAACTATGGCGCCACACGGGTCTATGCGAAGAACGAGCAGGAGGACTGGGTGCAGCGCGGCGAGGACATCCTTGGCACCGGCATGCACAATCACTGGGAGGACCAGAACGTCGCGCTTTCGGGTGATGGCAACGTCGTTGCCTATGGGCTTCCGCACGGCCACTTTGATGGCGCGGACCGGGCCGGCTCGTTGCGAGCCTTCCAATGGAACGTCAAGGACGAACGATGGCAGAGGAAGGGCAGCGATAAGCACGAAGGCTTGGCCCTCGAAAGTCAGCTGCCCGGCGAGGCAGCTGACCTGTACGTCGGCTGGTCGATCTCGCTCGACTACACAGGCGACACCGTCGCCTTTGGCCTGCCCGGCATCTGGGCCTGGCACAAGGAAATCCCGCTCTCGGTGAATGTGGCGCAGGATCCGGACGAGCTCTCGTACGCGGAGGTCTTGAGGATCAAGACGGAGACGGAGTTCATGGGCGCCGTCCGCGTTTTCCACTGGCACTACGCTCCCTCGGGTTCGGTCGTGGGCGGAAACTGGGCAGAGAAGGGCACGCAGCTGGCGGGGCTGTCGACAGTCGACCTGGCCGACGACCCCGCCGGGGACATCTACAAGCACGCGGGCAAGAGCGTGCAGCTGAGCTCCGACGGCAACACGCTTGCCTTTGGCGTGAGTACGGAGGAGGTGACCGATGCCGAGAGCCTCAGTGCCGTGCGCATCTTCGAGTGGGTCGAGTTCGGAGACCTAGGCGACTGCGCGGATGAGCCCACTGACGAGGAGCCGAACCACTGCTGGGTCCCGAAGGGGCCTCCCATCGTGGGGTCCGGCACCGCGGGCACCTTCATGTCGATGAGTAAAAGAGGCGACACCATCGCGTTCGGTGGCATGGGCATGGTCAAGGTGTTCGTCTACACGCCGTATGCGGGCAAGTCACATGCGAGCACGGGTGCGGCCTCCTCAAAGAAACGCGTCATTCAGCTCAGCTCCAAGGAAAAGCCAAAGAAGAGGGAGTACCTCAACAAGCTCCGAACGGCGGAGAGCTCCGTCTTCACGCACACGGGCACATGGGCCCAGCGGGGCGAGACGCTGGGTGCGTACGCCGACACGCACGTCAATGCGAGCGTCTATTCCGCCGGCGGAGGCGCCTTCAAGCACTATGCCATCGCCCTGAGCGAAGACGGCGAGACAGTGGCCTACGCCGTCCCGTACGAGGAGGAGCCGGACACCTACGAGGGCGAGCAAGACTTCGTCTCGGTGCGAATCCTGCAGTGGACCGGCGGCACATGGGTGCCCAAGGGCGAGATCCTGAGTAGAGTCCTCAATGACTTTTCCTTCGGCGGCGGCGGCGTCTCGCTCGACAAGGAGGGCGATTGCATCGCAGTCGGCTTCACGCAGGTGGCGCACAACTGCCACGACGACACGCCCGCCGCCAGCGCTTCCGCCGTCTCCCTACACGGAGCCCAGCTCGGCCGGAAGACGCCAGGTGGTCACCCGCCGAAGTTTGCCAAGCGGGTCGAGCTGCGCGACCTGCGCTCCGCCTTCGACTGCACCTCTGGCGACGGCCCCGGCGCAGTGCGCGTCTTCTGCTATGAGCCTGAGAACCAGCCGCCGAGCCCGCCGGCGAGCGACGACGCCGCCGCTGCCGCCGCGACGACTTCGCCCGCGAGCGACGACGCCGCCGCCGCGAGCGACGACGCCGCCGCTGCCGCGACGACTTCACCTGAAAGCGGTTCGCACGCGAGCGACACCTTCGAGCAGCCGAACCTCGCCGTCTCGGTGCACGGCGACCCCATGTTCAAGGTCAACGGCACGGGCACGCACTTCTGGCTGCAGGCGGGCGTGCTCAGCCCGCTGCTCACGTGGACCTCGGCCGGCGGCGCCGCGATGATGCTCGCCGGCAAGACCTTCCACAGCGACGACGCGCTCAACCAGTGGTTCAGCCAATTCGTCGTCAAGCAAAACGGCGCGACGGTGCTCGACGTGAGCGTCAAGGACACGGCGGAGGCGGCGCGCCAGCTGAGCGGTACGATGGACGTGACCGTCGACGGCAAGACCGTCGACCCGACGGCGCTCAAGCCCGCGCGGGGCTCATTGCTCTTTTCGTCGGCCAAGGCGGCGGTGAAGGCGACCATGACCAAGAAGAGTGACGGCTTCTCCGACGTGCTCACAACAGACGCGGGCGGCCTCTCCATGTCTATCTTCTCCTCCCGAGCCGTCAAGTTCTACTCCAAGAAGGGGTCTCCAACAAAAGAGGCCAAAAAGTACATGCACCTCAACATCAAGTTCGACCAGGGGCTGCCCAAGGGCGCCAACGGTGTCTTCACCGAGCTGGCGGGTAACAAGGTGCTCTCCGAGGCGACAAGGGCGCTGCTCATGCCGCCGCGAACTGCGCTATCTCCGCACAGGATCAAGAAGGACGGCTCGGGCGCTTTCTTGGTCAAGTGAACATGACCTCCGCCGGTGTGTGCACGCTCAGGGCAAACTCATGGTTTGCTCAACTCGGCCACGGGCGTATTCCTTCGGAAAGAGAGATCTTCCAAATATTTTCGATGTGTGTGATGTGTGTGATGTGTGTGATGTGTGTGATGTGTGTGACGTAGGGCGTGTGTAGGAATAAATGTGCGCGACACGTGTGTTTTTGTCTTATGGTTTATGGAACGTATCGGTTTTCGTGATTGCAGATTGGTGATTCATCTGACGGTAAATACGGTAAACCCGCATGATGCGCATCTTCTCCATCTAAAGGTACGGTATGTATGTGTGTTATAGACCTCCGTATAGTGTGTAGACCCCCGCGCCCCGGAGTGCGGACTTGAGTGCGGACTTCGGACATAGAACATCATAATCATGTGCATGTCCATGTACCGTACGCCTTTCAGGCTCGGAGAGTCGAGAGAAAGCGTAAAAACAACCAAAAGAAACTGAAAGAAACGCGCAAGTTTATATTACGGCTTGGTTTGAACACTTGCGGCTTTATTTTTAAGCTTAAAAAATAAACGGGAAGTACTACTGAACATGGGTTTAATACTCATATTGGTCATGTAAGCAAAGATCATATTTTGGGCAAGTGCGACGGGACGGCGGCCTTGGAGGAGAAGTCCTCGGCGTGGCCATCGGCGGCGACGGGGGCACCGACCATGCTCCTCCGGGGAGGGCGGCCGTTATTGCTAGGGGGGCGGCCGTTATTGCTAGGGGGGCGCTCCTCGCTGCTGCGGTCGGCGCCGGGGCGGGGTGGCGTGCCTCTCCGCGGGGTGGCGGCGGCAGAGGGGGGGGCGGCGGCGGCGGACTGGGCGGACTGGGCGCCTCCGCGCTGCACGCCCTGAGGCACCGTGACGAAGCGGGTCGTCGCGAGCCCCGACTCCGAGACGTCGTCGATGGCGTGCTGCGCTGCCATGGTCATCGACGAAACAGCCGTCGGGCCCATCGAGAGCGGCGGGAACATCCCCAAGGAAGGTGGCTCGCCGCCGCTGGCCCCGCCGCCCCCGCCCCCGTTGCCACCGCTCAGCCGCGTTTTGCGCCGCGGCGCAGGCGACGCGCGGCCGCTGCCGCCGTCTGCAGCTGGCGAGCGTGGGTCCGGCGGCGGTTGCGGCATGCGCGGCACGGTGGGGGGCTCCGCCGTCCCGGCCGCTGCGCCGGCCGCTGCGCCGGTGTAAGCTAGTATGCCCTCCGCCGCACTACTCGCTGCGCCGGCTGCGGCGCCCGCCGCGGCGCCGCCCGCAAACAGTCTCTGCAGCGGCGTCGCGCATGCAGCCCCGTGCCCAGGATTGGCTCCAGGGACCAAACGCGGCCGCAAGGCGCTGAACTTGCTGGCGGCTGAACTTACAGTTTTCAGCTGTAGTGACTCTTGTAACTTGGTCACTTCGGTAGTGCGCGCTTGCGACGAGACGGTGGCCGTGATGTATAGGTTCCTGAGGTGCTCCTGGTTAGGGTTGGGTTCTAGGGTTGGGGTTAGGGTTGGGGTTACGGTCAGAGTTTGAGTTTCTTGAAGTGCTCCTCGCGAGCTAGCTTTGCCTCCTACTATGGTCAGGTCTACTATGGCTAGTAGCACCTCGCGAGCCAGCTTGGCTTCCTGCCGCGCCTTGATGCGGGCTATCCGCGCCTGGTGGGAAGATTGTTGTTGAGGCGGGAGGCGAAGGTGGGTCTAGGGTCTGTGAGAGTAGGGGTGGTGGGGATGCGGTCCAGCCGCGCCTGTGGTAGCACACGGGCGCGCTTGTTGGCGTGTGAGCAAAGTGTTAGGTTGTGTGTGTAGCTCGCCCTCCAGGCGCCACGGCAGTGCTAGCTCGAGAGGGTTTGTCGTTGAGGCTCAATACACTGTGGGCGGTAGGCCAGCCGCGCCTGCTCCTGCTGCTGACGAAGCACCAGCCAGCGTCGCACCTTCCGCTTCGCCAGCCACCGCCTTGAACACGCCTGGATAATAACGCCGAACCGGACGGTAGCTGCCACCTCGCGCACCCGCTGCACCTCGCGCACCGCGAGCTGCCTTCGCCACACCGCCTGCGGTGCACGGGCGAGGCAGCCTCAGGAACATAGGACCGCAGACCCAAAACACGGGGGTTGCAGCACGATGGCACATGGGGTTGCAGCCTCCAACGCATGGGGTTGCAGCCTCCCTACGCCGGGCCGCCTGCACGGTCACGGACGCCGCGAAGGTCGCTCGCAGCACCCTCAGTCGGTCGACCTCTCGCTGAGCGGCGAGGGTCCGACGCACGGCGAAGCCCTTCCGTGCCGCGTGTAGCGTCGCCACGGCCGCGCGCCTTTTGGTGGCGTCGCCCGCTGCCGCCCGCCGCCGCTGCGTCGCCTGTATCAGCAATGCCGCTGCGAGCTGCAGCCGTCGCTCCTCCTCCTCCGCCGCGCGGCGCTCCGCCTGCTGCACCTCCAACTCCCGTTTGCGTTCGGCGTCCTTGCGCATCACCTACTCGGTTGTAGTATGGCCATTAGTACTAGTGTTAGTACTGGTATTGACATGGTGTTAGTATTCAGTACATTTAGTACATTTAGCATGAGTTCGGTGTCCTTGCGCATCACCGCGCGCAACGCCTCGACGCGCCCCTGCTCGACTTGCCGCTCCGCCCTGATTCGCGCCTCCTCGGCTTCCCGCTCAATCTCGACTCGGAGCTGCACCGCCCTCACCACCTTCCAGCCTGCAGCCATGTTCGCCGCCACTGTCGCCGCCGCCACCCTCGACACCGCCGCCTCCTCCACCGCCCTCACCGCCTCCCAACCCGCCGCCACTGTCGCTGCCACCGCCTCCGCCGCTGCTGCCGCCGCCGCCGCCGCCGTACTTGCCGCCTCTGCCGCCGCCCCCGCCTCTCGCGCCGCCATCGCTGCCGCTGCCGCCGTGGACAGCATTACCTCCTTTGCCGCCCGCAACGCCGCCGCCATCTCCACCGCCGCCTCCGCCGCCGCCTCCGCCGCCGCCACAGCCTCCCGCACTTCCTGCCTCCGCCTTCCCACCACGCGCCCCGCCGCCTTGCGCCGCACACTCGCCTGGAAGGCGATGGCGGTGGTGGAGGTGATGGTGGCGGTGGTGGTGGCGGTAGTGGTGAGGGCGGTGGTGAGGGTGGTAGTGGTGAGGGTAGTGGTGGTGAGGTTGTGGCGGTGGCGGCGGCGTGCCTGGAGGGCGATAGCGCCCGCAGCTTCCCACATCTGCCGCGCCTCCGCCTCCGCCTCCATGCGCGCCCGCTGAGCGTTGCGCCAACGTTGGACGCGCAAGAAGCCCAGGTGCGGCGGGATCCGCTCAGATGCAGCTAAGATCAGGCGGAGCGCGCGCTTCTCAGCGAAGGCTTCCACCGCGGCCTGATGCATGCGCGCCAGGATCACCCCTGCCGAACACAAAAAAAGGCGGTGGGGTGGGTGGCGCACCTCAGTCGGAGGCTACAGCCCCGTGCATGTGTGGAGGGTGCATGTGCATGTGCATGTGCATGTGCATGGCGTGTCATGTACTGAGAGCTGCAACCCTACGCGTCCAGCCTGTCCATCCAGGCTGCAGCCCCACGTGTGCGCGGCGCACTGCGCGAGAGCTCTGTAAGGTAGCTCAGTTGCTTCCAGTGGGTCGAGGTGACCCGCAGCCGCGCCACGAGGTTCTGTAGCGCACCGGCGACGTACCGCACGACGTTGGTGTCCTTGTGCCGCACCTGGCTCGGCTCGGGGCTGGAGTCAGGGCTGGGGTCGGGGGTGGGGTCGGGGTTAGTTAGCGTTGGGGTCGGGGTCGGGGTTCGGCTTCGGCGTTCGTGCCACGGTTCGGGCCACGGTTCGGGTCAGGGTCAGGGCCAGGCGCAGGGCCAGATTCAGGACTAGGGTCGGGGCCAGGGCCAGGGCTAGACAGTCTCCTCGCGACGCACCAGCACCTCGAGCCTGGGCAGGAAGCCGCACTCCATGACGGCGTGCGCCCAGCTAACGTCCTGGCACAGGTTCTGCAGAGCGGCGCACGCGAGCAGCAGGACAGTGGGGTCGTCCGAGTGTGCGCACGCCAGCAGCGCGTGCTCCGCGCGGCACTGCAGCAGGATCTCCTTCGTCTCGCCCGACTCGGCATCGACAGAGTCTGAGCACAGGTTGCCGAGAATGAGCAGCGATCGCTGCTTCACGAGGGGCTCGCGGTCGCTCCAAAGCTTGGAGAGCACGGGAATGCCGCCCTTCTGACGAACTGCAGCCCCGAGAGCCGCTCCCACGTCACCATACGCGGAGTTCACCCACTCGCACATCACACCAGCGCCCTCGATCCGGTCCTCGGGATCGGTTGAGGTCAGAAGCTGCAGGACTTCGTCGATTACCTCATCTGCCTCCATGGCCGACTCATCTGCGTACGCCCCGTCCATCCTTCCCGCATCCACGACACTCTCTCTTCGCCACGACACTCTCTTCTCAGCGCGCAAGCGGCAACTTCGTGTTTGCCTGAGTACTAGTGTAACTACTTTTGCCTGTGTATACCATGCGCGGCTCTTCCCCAACTCCTTGCGGTTGAAGGCTCGAGTTGATTTCCTCACCTATAGCCATCGCGCGTGCAAGTTTGTTGGCCGACCACGGGAAATCGGTGTTCGGGAAGCAAACAACCACGCTGCCCCACACCGACTGCGGGCGGCTCACCCAATGTCGAGGTTGACCCCGGGGAAGAAGTCGGTGAACAAGGGGGCGGTCGAGTGGGCCAAGTACCGGCTGACGGAGGAGGCGACGGTCGTACTGCACAGGCCTGACCTCAACACCGGGCTCGGAGTGACACTTGCAAAGTATCCGCACGACGTGCCACACCCTCGCATATTTGAGCTGAGCAAAGACGGAATTGCAGCAAAGTCGGGGCTCCTTAAGGTCAAGGACGTCATCGTCGCTGTCAATAGCGTTTCGGTCAACAGCGATGCTGCCGCTGCCCAGGTCCTCCAGCTCACTGGTCTGCAGATCACCTTTGCCATTCGGCGAACCCCGTCGCCCCTGTCTGCGCACCAAGTGCACACGCCGGTGCAGAACGGGAAGGCCAAGCTGATTGCCGCGCCAGATGCGTCAACGGAGGTGACTGCGGAACCCTGGTCCGAACCTGAGCAACCGGCCTATCCCCTGCAACTGGCATTGGCCTCGCCTCCGGAGTCGCCTGCGACTATCGCCCACGACCGTCGCCCCCCCCCAAGTGCACTTGTGATGCCTCCGGGCCGGCCTTACAGTCCCAGCGGCTCGGACGTGCCTTCACCTACCAGCACCCCGGTTGTGAAGGGTGGCTTACCTCGCCGGGCGCCACCGGGACTACCGCCCGCCGTCGCTTTTCGCGCACTTGATGGGGAGAAGGAGCCGGCGTCACCAGCTGGGACAGAGACCAGCGCGGAGAGTGAGGCCGAGACGGGCTTGGAAGGAAAGCTTGGGCCGATTGCCTCGGCAACGGAGGTCGATTTCTGGGGTGCGTGCCACCCTCTCACTGCCAGCAGCTGCCCACGAGTCACCAGGTTTGCTTGTACTCAGCGTTTGCTTCCGTTCACAGGCTGGCTTGCCAATGCGATCAGGGAGTTCAGCAAGCCGTTCGCCGTCTGCGGGCCTTCCCTCTGCGCCGCTCCTCGAAGGAAGGACGATTTTGTACCCAGCCCATTCAAACTGTGGACCAGCCAGGCCACGCTGACGGAGGGTGCCGCGACGCCCGTCGTCGCGGTGACGTGGAAGCCGTGAGGGCCGGGCCGCCGTGGATTTTTGACAGACAGACAGACATAATATTGGTTTCGTACACTACACGACACGTATACTACGCAATGCCGCGATGCCTGCAGCCTGGGCCCCTCACGTACACCCAGACACAAATGCACGGTGTGTGGCGATGATGATACGCCCCTATAAATCTAGGGATTCGGCGTTCCACAAATGCCTCCCCTGGCTGCTGGCACGGCCGTACACGACTGCGACTGCGCGCAGTCGGGCATGTGCAGGTGCTCGCGTCTACTGGAGATGCCGCGTCACGTCGCGAGAGGTCGCACGCTGTGCACGCAGGCACTGGAGACCCAGGATCGCGAGCGGGCTCGCTCCTACAAGGTCGTCGAGTGGTCGCTCAAGACGATGGCGATCGGCTGGTTTATTGGCAAGTCTTGGGAGTACTGCTCCAGCGTAGACACGCTGTTCGCCGGCTCGTCTGTCGCGCTCGTGCGAAGCAGAGATCCTAGCTTCCAGAGCAGCGGGGTCTGGCGAATAGACCGGCTCCACACCTCCGAGGCGGGGATGGCCGAGGTGATCAAATCCAACGGAATCGCGCACCTCATGAAGACGCTCGACCACCCGCAGCCGGCCACGCGCCTGCTCTCGCTCAAGCTGCTGGTCTCCATGGCGCCGATTGGCTCGGCGCGAAGCGAGTTGGTGGCTGGGGACGCGCTGTCCGCGGCCGAGCGCAGCTGCACCGGAATGAGCCACACGCCCGACGCAGCCCGCTGCCAGGAGCTAGCTGCGGCGCGGCCTGTTGAAAGTGCCGAAAGCGGCCTCTGGGCAGCGCCACAGCTCGGCCACCCGGCCTGCTCGGGACGGGTCCTCTAGCTGCGGGGCTGCTCCTCGCTCTCAGGAGGAGAGCCCAGGCCTTGCATGAGGGCATCACAGCTCGTCATCGATATCCGTGGGTGCCGCGCACACCAAAGCTTGAGTTTGCTCACCTTCAACGCCCAGGCAGCGTTGCGCGAGGCGCTTGGCGCGTCCGGAGTGGGGGGCAGGAGCGCGACGGCCTACTCGCAGCTGGTGGCGGCGGAGGCGGAGAAGGAGGCTGCGGTCGAGCGGCGCGACTACTCTGGGCAGCAGCAGGCGCGGGACCAGTGCGACGTGCTGCGTGCGGAGCTCGTCGCCCGCTCGGCGGAACGATGAAGAAAAGTTAACTTCTCGCCACTCTCTCCCCCTTCTGTCAGTCCGTCTCGTGTCTGTCTGTCTTTACTCGGCCTCTGCATTTTATGCACTCTGTCTTTGCACGACGCGACGCACGCCCTGGTCGATGCCGACGGCCGACCCGACGACAGCCGACGACAGCCGCGCCCGCGCGACGATGACCGTTCCAGGCGGTGGTCAATCAAAACTCATCAACGGCGTCGCTGTTTGCGACGATGATGGGTGCATTGTCTGTGGCGGCATCGATGTCGGTGATGTCTCACCACCTGCACTACCTTCAGTACCTTCGCCGGCGACGGTAATGCGCCACCAGCTGGATGACATCGAGACGAGCGTGCTGATCGTGGGCGGCGGTCCGCATGCACTCGCCGTGCTCTCTGCCTTGCACGAACGCTCCCTCGCCTTCCCGCAGTTCACCAACCAGAATGTCTTCAACATGAGAGTGGGCTTCGATTCGCTTCAGAAGGTCGGGACAGTCTGCGTCATGGACCCCGGGCAGAACTTCCTCGAGGAGTGGCACAAACGCTTTGAGGCGCTAGGGATCGCTCATCTTCGCTCGCCCGCCTTTGCGCACCCGAAGGCCTACGAGCCTCAGGCGCTGGTGAACTTTGCAGAGTCCCACGGCCGGACCAACGAGCTCCTCAACGTGCCCTTTGTGACTCAGCGGCACTCGACGGAGGGCATCACCGCTCAGGAGCCGCTCCTGTACGGCCTGCCGACCACAGCGCTTTTCCGAGACTTTTGCTCGTCGCTCGAGGCAGAGCTCCCTCACCAGTGGCTCTCCGCGAGAGCCGTGCAGGTGCTGAAGGATGAGAGCACCGGCAAGTTCCGTGCGCGCTATACGAGCGGTGATGGCGATGGCTGGGTAATCGCTGACGCCGTGGTCCTCGCCACGGGGCCTGCCGGAGAGCGCAATGTCCCAGAGCCATTCCGACCCTTTGCGGACTCCGGTTACGTGACGCACACGGCCGAGTTCCTCAGCAATGGCAAAGCGATTGCATCGATGTCGCCCCGTTCGTGGCACGGTTCGGGCTCTGGTGATGCGCGGCTACTAGTCATTGGTGGCGGCCTAACCGCTGCGCAGGCGGCGTTGGCCGCCGTGGCTGCTGGCAGCCGGGTTGTGCTGCGCTCCCGTCGTCCACTCACGACTCGCGCGTACGACCTCGTGTCCGAGGACTGGCTGAATCAGCGGCATGCTACGCGGCTGCGCTCCGAGTTCTTCACCACACCCGTGGAGGGACGGCTCAAGATGGTGAGAGAGGCGGTGCAGGGCGGTTCCGTGCCAGAGTCGTACATGAAGGAGTTGCGCCGCCTGGCAAGCACTTCGGACCGGCTGGAGCTGCAGACGTGCGAGGGCATCCATCGCAGCGTCGTTTTCATCCGGGAGGGCAAGGTGCACGTTGACGACGAAGTGTTCGATCACATCATCCTCGCCACCGGATCCTCGTCGGTGCCAGGCCTGACTCCTCTCTACAAGCAAGTGGAGGTGGAGTTTGGCCTGCGAACGGTGGACAACTACCCGCTGCTGGATGATGGACTGAGCTGGATGCCGAATGGTGAAGATCTCTTTGTGGTGGGGGCAAATGCTGTGCTTGAGCTCGGGCCCGGTGCTCTCAATCTTATGGGCGCCATGCGCGGCGGCAGGATTGTCGCAGAGGGTCTGCGCGACTTGATGTGGAGCACCACGCACAGCAAGGCAGCATCTGCGGCAGTTACTGCGAATCAGTTCTCGCTTCTCGACTGTAGCGACGACAGCGACGACAGCGACGTGGACAGCGACGGCAGCGAAGACGACATCGACGATGACGGTGCTTAGCTGCTGGTGGCACTGGCCACTGCCCTGGCTGCGCTTGCGGAGCCGTTCCCGGTGCCGTGAGCGTGTGTGCTGACAGTGCATGGCCATGGGGCCTCCGGGGTTACACTGTAAATTACAAACGATACGTTGTGTAGATTTCACGGCGTTTTACCGTACCGGTGTAGCAGTTTGCTTTATCGTCGGCAGCCCTCGTGTATCTGCTGGTGGTGTGGACTGTGGTGCGGGCTGCGCCTGCCGGTGCCGCTGCGCGGTCGTGTCATGGGTCGTGTGGTGCTGTCCCGCAACAGCCCAATTAAGAAGTGTTTTGGAACAGGAATTGATTATTAGAACTAGGCGAGCAGTTTGCGAAGTTCGTCCACGTCCTCCTCCCGACCGACACCATTGACCCCGGCCCCGACCCCTGACCCCCGACCCCGACCCCGGCCCCGGCCCCGGCCCTTGGCCAAGCGGACAGGCTGCTGCGCAGTAACACTCACCTCATCAGCATGGCCCTGCGCCTCATTGACCGCCTCCTTCAGCACTTGCCGCTGGTGGAAGGTGCTGCTGCTGGTGCGCTCCACACCGACCCGCCTGCTCGGCTCTTCGGCAAACGCCAGCGTCTCGCCGATTCTGGAGGCGCGTTTAAGGCTGACCAGAGCGTTGAGAATCGCTCTTGCCGTGCCAGTGACGGCTTCGCCCCCTTTCCACGCCTGCCAAGTCGACTTGAAGACCTCGGGATCTTCGCACGATACCCTGATGCGCGGGCTGGCCTCAAGGTAGCCGTGAAACTCCTGTGCGACGTCACTGGGCGTTGCGCGGGGGCAGCAGCTGCGCTTTAGGATCGTGGCGAACTGCTTAGTTGTTGCCTGCTGCTTCATCGCTTCAAAGAGCGCTGGCAGGTCGTGAACATCCAGCGCCGCGTACTCGAGTACGTAGTCGGGCAGCGGCCGCTGCGTCCACGCGTGCGGCGCGCGATGCCACCTTTGCATCATCATCGTCGTCATCGGATCACAGCCTGGAGCGCTCCGGGGCGCTCCCGCCTGCAGCCACACCTGCAGCACTGTATCGAGTGCGCGCTGGTAGTCGCCGGGCGCGCACTGTGCTCTCAGGAGCCAGTGGCCGACTTGCGTGTCGAACAGCCCGCGCGGAACGATGCCGTGGAGAGCGAGCGTTTCTGTATCCTTGCGGGGGTCATGGAAGACCTTTATCTGCAGCTCGTTCTCCAGCAGGTTCTTGAAGCGCTGCTCGACGCCTATAGGTGTTGAGAGCCGCAGAATCGGCGACTTTGGCACACGCTGAGACGAGACAGCAGCACCATTTGCCGCCCTGGGGCCGGAGCGGCAGGCGCGCTCCTCTGGAGTGCCTTGCACAGCTAGGAGCCTGCAGAGCTAGGAGCCTCCAGCTCTAGGGGGGCAGGCCGAGGGCAGTGAGCTGTGCCACAACTGGCGGCACCCGCTATCTCGATGGCGTCGAAGACCAGAACCGGCCTGTCCTCGTGCGCTCGGCCCGTGGTGAGCTGGATGAGCGAGAGGCGCTTGTTGGCGTCGTGCGCATCCCACTCGAGGTCCACGTAGACCGGCACCTGGATGACACAGGGCTAGGACTGCAGCCTGGGTACAGGGTTGCAGCCTGCAGGCACAGGGCTGCAGCGTGGCGGCACCTCAGGATGCTGACGGGCGTACTGGAGGACGCTGTCGACGTGGCGATCGCAAAGCGTGCCCGGCTGACTGAGGTATACGGTTTGGCGAGTTGCGGCGGGCATGTCGACAGTGACCGCGAGCTCCAGGCGGACTACTTGGCCGACGGCTTGCTTGAGCATTTGTGTGGTGGCAGCGTGGCCCAGCGCGAGCTGACCGTTGACGGCGAGGATGACGTCGCCCACTGCTAGTCCAGAGCTGGCAGCCGGCAGCTCCGGGTCGAGGCCAACCACGTACGGTCGATCGCCACCAGCGAGGCGGATGCCCAGCTTCGACGCCGCACTAGGCTTCGTGAGGAAGAGGCTGCGACTCATGAAAAGTTGCCAAGGCGGCGCGAGGGGAGGAGAGAAATGGGGGTAAATTTTTGCTTATCCGTCGCCGCCTGCCCGTCATTGGGCGGCCGAACGCCAACATCCTTCACCAAGTCCCGCCGCCCGCGTACGCGCACGGCCGAGAGGCTGTTGGCGGCGCGGAGGCGTGGCCGCAGGTGCACCCCGGCGTCGTGCGCGGGGCACGCGGGGCGGCAGGCCTGTGAGCGGCTCGCGCCGGGCTGGCGGTTACCGGCTGAGCCGACCATGCTCCGGCTAAATTCGCATGTCCTCGGATTTTAGGATTTCGTTAAACCTAGTAACCCTAAACCTAGCCTAAACCGGAAAAGTGGCGCTCCGTTTTTTACCCTCATACTTGCGTGCTCATCGATCATCGTCCGACTCACGGTCAGGATGCAGGCTCGGTTGCTCGCGTGGCTGGTGCTCACGCTCATCGGCGCGAACGGTGCGCCCGCCGAGAAACAGTCCTCCTCCTACGTGCGGTGGCATGTGGTCAAAGTGCCGTCTCGGCAGAGAGTGCCACAGCTCGTGATCGTGGCGGCCACAGCTCCTCTGGGCCATGGTGCTTCTTGTAGCTGCCACAGCTCCTCTGAGACGTGGTGCTTCTTGTAGCCTGTGCCAAGGTCGCCTCTGGCCGTGCTGCGTATGAAACCAGTCGACGGCAGACGCGATGACCGCATCTCCTCGAAGGAAAGCCGATGCGTCGCGCTCCCCCACCGCAAAGCTCAGCACCGTG
>Ga0209302_10001304_pt1 | contig 14481 bp, 11 predicted proteins | sample ArcOceMetagenome_2_FD_187445 | JGI IMG/M metagenome (GOLD analysis project Ga0209302, IMG submission 187445) | Marine eukaryotic phytoplankton communities from Arctic Ocean - Arctic Ocean ARC135M Metagenome (SPAdes) (version 2) | ecosystem: Environmental > Aquatic > Marine > Oceanic | place... | reverse complement strand
CCCCAAAACCCCAAAACCCCAAAACCCCGAGGTTGTGTGATTAGAGTGAATGACCAATAGATTTAAATATTAAGTATTACCTTGAATTCATAACGCTTGTCTAACTTCGAATTCACGCTTTATTATATTAAAGTTTCAAGGCAGTTAAAACCTCTAGAATCACAAATAAATATCGACTGTATGTTATTTACCAAACAGATCAAAGATTTGACAGATGAAGAGTACATCCTCAAGTACTGCTTCATCTACCTGAATATGCGCAAAGTTAAGGAGGAGAGCATTGAAAAGATCCTCACTCACGAAGACAACAAGTAAGTCACACTTAAAATTTGACGCGCCGTCGTCGAGTAACGGCCAGCCCTGGATTTCAAATTATTCATAATTCTGGCCCGCCACCGTCATTAATAACGAGGGTTCGAAGTTCTTACAAATAAAGATTATCGGGCGCCACACAATATTTGGATGCTAACCGCTATTTTCCCTGTTTCATAGATCGGCTTTCGACTCGTTCTTCAAGACAAGGCCCTTCCTCTTCGCCAAGCAGCAGGGAGCTGAGATGCTCTTGCTGTCTACCGACCCCCCAAACATGGACAAGGAGGGCAAAGGCAAGAAATCCATTCTCGTCGTTAAGTGCTGCCCCAAGGGCGTCGATGACCAAAACAAGGAATTGACGTTCCCCAACGGAATCCAGAAAGACATTGTATTCATGGAGCTGAACAAGCCCATCCTCGAGAACTTGTTGGCCACCTGCCAGGTACGTAACACATACAAATAAATTTTAATTGGCGTTTTGTTCTTGTTTAGGGAGTTTTCATGCCCGTGCTGGGAAACCCGCTCAACCAGATTGGATGGAGTGACCTCGTTAGCAAGGATCTGATGGACAAGTTCCATAGCTTCCTTGCCTACACCGTCGTTACTATCGGTCTTGTCAAGGGACGCACTGTGCTTCCCCTGCCCCCTACTGACCAGACCTCGTCTGAGAAGACCTCCTCCAAGGACAAGTCCCTCATCCTCGAGAGTAAGTTTCAATTTCTTCTTAAATAAATGCGAGGCGCTAACTTATTCTAATTCAATTCAAATAGATGCTATCGTGCAGTGGAGCCGTTAAATCAAGCACGTCTTGAAGCAGGACCCCGAGAACGCACTGAAGAACGGTTGCAATCCCAACCCTCTGGAAGAGCTTTCTTTCTGGGGAAACAAGAGCGACAACCTAAACAGCATTTGCCAGCAGCTGAACTCCGAGCGCATCAAGAAGGTGCTCAAATTCCTCGAGCAGAACAAGTCAACCTACACCTCGACTTTCTCCAAGCTCCAGAAAGAGGTTCAGGCTGCCCGCACCGAGGCCAACGAGAACTTCAAGTATCTCTAGACCCTCCAAGGCCTATTCAAAGATCTCATTGACTCCGGCAAGGACATCTCCGAAGTCGCTGAGACCTTCGTCCCCATCATGCACACCATCCTCATGATCTGGAAATATTCCTCATACTATAACACACCGGCCCGCCTTGTTGTGCTCATCCGCGAGATCTGTAACGCTATCATCACGCAGTGCCACAACTTCGTCAACGGTGACCGTATTTTCGAGGCTCTCAAGGGCGACACTCCCCAGGAGGCGCACGCCTGCCTCGGTACCTGTATCGATGTTTGCGCTCAATTTAAAGAAGCGTACTTTGATTACAAGGCGAAGAGCAAGAACCAGTGGAAGATCACCACAAACGCGCTCTTTGTGAGACTTGATGCCTTCAGCGAACGCTGCCAGGACATCATGCACCTCACTGGAACCATCCAACAGTTCAACAAGCTCCAGAAAATCGAGATTGGAAACACCAAGGGCAAGACCATGACCTCCTCCGTAACCAGAATTTTCGAGGAGTTCAACACCGCTGTTGAGGAATTCATGACCGTCAGCTACGACATCATGGAGATTGAGGAGCGCCGTTTCGACGACGACTTCTTCAAATTCCGTCAGCGCATCAAAGAGCTCGAGCGCAGACTTGCGTCTGTTTTGACTCAATCTTTCGATGATTCTGATACCATTATCGGCAAATTCAAGCTCCTCGATAGCTTTGATGGACTTCTGACCCGTCAAATTATCCAGGACGAGCTTGAAAAGAAGCACGTCACTCTTTTGGAGCTTTACAAGCAGGACCTCAAGATTGTTGGAACCATTTTCCACGAGGGTCGCGTCCTCGTCGAGTAAATCGACGAGCGTGCGCCTATCGCCCTTAACATGCCTCCAATTGCTGGTGCCGTAAACTGGTCTAAGGGCCTCTACGAGCGTATCAAGGAGCCCTTTGATCGCCTTGAGACTCTCTCCGCCTCCATTAAAGAGCGCGAAGAGTACAAGGACGTCTCCAAGCTCTACACCTCCCTCGTGAGGAACCTCAACGAGTTCAACGAGATCAAATTCGCCCAGTGGGTTGAAGGCGTCGAGAAGAACACCGCTTCTCAGCTCGACAAGTTCCTCCTCGTGAGAGAGGAGACTGACCTTGCTGAGGAAGGATTCGTTCGTGTCAACTTTGACCCGATTCTACGCGCCCTTCTCCGCGAAGTCAAGTACTTGTTGCTCCTCGATTTGGATGTCCCCGAGACAGCCGAGGCTCTCTACTGCCGTGTCGACGTCTACAGACAGCAGACCGGCAACCTCGAGCTCATCGTCGAGATGTACAACGATATGTTGGCCACGCTCCTCCACGTCGAGAAGCCCCTTTTGGCTGACCGTATTGAGAAGATGGGCAATGCTCTTGAAGACGGTATCTCCAAGCTCCGCTGGAACTCCGACGAGAAAGAGAAGAACACTTTCATCTCCCACGCCATGAAAATCGTCACCGAAGTTGACGTCCTTGTCAAGAAGATGAAGGACAACGTCTCAAAGATGCAATAGCTCATGGACACCTGGTAGAAGCCCCTCTTCGACAGGAAGAAGACCGCTGAGTCTGAGATTGTTGCTCAGTACCATGCTGCCTCCGTGCAGCCCCGCCAAGATGACATCCGTGCCCAGGGCAAGGAGATCCACAAACTCTTGAGAGACACCATGGATAACATCAAGCCCGATAAGAAGGGCTACGTGTGGCTCCAGTATGTTGACTACGTCAACGGTTTGATCATTGAGGGAATCACCTCGGCCATCAACTCGAGCATGCAGTACTTGAGCGACCAGATCAACATCAAGATGAACGTCACCAACATGTGGGCGCCCATCTTCGACATCAAGGTCGACCTACTCGATGACGAGCTCTCTTTCCAGCCCGCCATTGGCTGCAACGACCGTCAAACTGGTATCCGCGATATTATCAACGAGTTTGTCAACGATTTCATCTCGATTGCCATCCAGATCCAGCGTGTTGACAACAAGGAAGCCGCCGCCGGTGACTACCTGGTCGAAATCAAGGATCAATTCCAGCTTTTCGGCACCATGCAGGAGATCTCCAACCACCTTGATGAGATCACCTCCAAGGGAAGCTCCTTCCTCGACCAGTACCGCCAATGGGACTTCCTGTGGAAGTAAGAGGTCGAGTCCTCTTTCCAGGAGTTCCTGTTGCAGGGAACTGACCTCAAGGACATCTACGTTAAGGAGTGCACCTCCAAGTACATGTCTGACGATACTGAGGAGATGGAGAACAACATGCGCAATGCCATGGACCGTTACTCCTACCTCGAAAAGAAGGTCTTCAACGGTGTGACTACCCGCGCCCCTGATCTTCAGGCCTTCGACAAGAAGATTGAGTTCCTCCACTCTGTAAAGAACTCCATCGACGGCCAGAAGGTGAACCACGACATTGGCTGGCTCAAGGTTAGCTCTCAAAAGCTGATTGAGAAGCTCCACGCCACCGTCAACGAGTGGATCGAGAAGTACACCCAGTTCCTCCTCCAGAACACCACCTCCGAGATCACCAACATCCAGAACTTCATCGAGCGCGTAAAGAAAGGTATTGAGAACCTGCCCGAGCGCAGTGAGACCCAATAGGAGAAGGATAGACTCATGGAAGTCATGGAGCACCTCCGTGACGTCAAGATGATCACCGAGAACACCATCGCACGTATTGAGCCCATGAAGGAGACCATCATGCTCCTGAAGAAGCACTTCGTGCACATGAAGCCCGACCAGGACTTCCTCGTCATTCTCGAGAACATCAAGACCAACCTTTCCGATGTCGCCGAGAAGGCTCTTGGACCCGTCAAGGGATGCATCCTCCCCATCCAGAAGAAGGAGGCTGAGAACATCAAATCCGCCGTGCGTGATTTCCGTCTCCGTGTCGATGACTTCAGACAAGAGTTCCGCCAGAACTGCCCCTACCACGTTCCCGGCTCCTCCATCGAAATCATCAACGAATCTTACGCCAAGATTGACGATTACTACGAGAAGACCCGCGTCATGCAGAAGGAATCCGAGAGACTCCGCAACTTGGAGACTCTCTTCGATTTGACTGAGTCCAAATTCAAGCAACTCGATGACTGCCGCGTCGACCTCCTCCACCTGAAAAAGAACTGGGATCTCATCGCCTTGATCGATACCCAATTTGACGCGTGGAAGAAGACCCTCTGGGACCAGATTGACACCGATGGCCTCATCCAGCAGACCCGCGACATGGCCTCCAAGCAGACCAACCCCAACACCAACAAGGAAATCAAGGGCTACAAGTCCTTCCAGATGCTCAACGAGCGCATCAAGAACATGTCCAAGATCCTTCCCCTCATCGCCCAGCTCCACTCTAAATACATGCAGGAGCGTCACTGGAAGAAACTGATGGCGACTACTTGCAAGACTATTGCTTTTTCGTCACCCCAGTTCTGCCTCGATGACCTGATCGTCCTCGAGCTCCACAAGTACGAAGCTGATGTCGAGGAGCTTGTCGAATCCGCCCAGAAGGAAGACAAGATCGAGAACAAGCTGAAGGATATTATCAAGGCTTGGGACAAGATGAAGTTCGACTTCGAGATGCACAAGGATACCCCCATCCTTGCTGAGACTGGCGACATTGTCGAGCTTGTTGAACAGCACGGTATGGATATCCAGACCATGCTCTCCTCCAAGGACGTTGCCGAATTCCGCGAGACCGTCGAGAAGTGGTCCCTCTACATGAAGACCCTCGAAATCGTCATTGACAAGTGGAAGAAGGTCCAGTCTGACTGGAGAATTCTCCGCCCTATCTTCATCGAGTCTGAGGATATCCGCGCCCAGCTGCCCGAGTCCACCGTCGTTTTCCAGAAGGTCAACGAGGAGTGGCGCGAGCTCATGCTCGAGGCCCAGGAGGAGCCCGGCGTCATTGTCGCGGCTACTGCTGAAGGACGCCTTGATAAGCTGAAGCAATTCGAGGCTGAGATTGAGTCTTGCAACAAGGCCCTCTCCGACCAGCTCGAGTCCAAGCGTAAGCTCTTCCCCCGCTTCTACTTCGTCTCCGTCGAAATTCTCCTCACCATCCTCTCTAACGGAGGAAACCCCGAGAAGGTCAACGAGTACATGGGAGATTGCTTCGATGGTATGGGTTTCGTTCAGTTCGTCAACACTGAGGAGCGCCCCTGGAGAATCGTTAACGCGATGAAGTCCAAGGATAACGAGACCGTTGCCTGGAACAACAACCTCCGTTTGGAGGGTGCTGTCGAGGCCTACATGAGTCAGGTCGAAATTGGCATGCAGAGGACTCTCGTCGAGATTCTCGAGAAGGCCAAGAGCACTGTCGAAGGCTGGAACCACGAGCTGCCCCGTGAGGTGTGGCTTGAGGACTACAACGCGCAGATTGCTCTCCTTACCACCCAGATTGTCTGGACTGAGGAGACCATCAGCGCTTTCGAGGAGCTCGAGTCTGGCGCCGAAGGAGCCATGAAAGAGAACCTTGACCGTATCCGCCGCAGAATCAAAAAGCTCATTGAGCGTGTCCGTTCTCTGGACATGTCCATGGAGCTCCGTGTGAAGATTATCACCATCATTACCGTCGATGTGCACGCTCGTGATATCGTCGATGAGTGTGTATCCAAGAAGATCATGGATTCCACTAACTTCTTGTGGGCCCGTCAGCTGAAATTCGGCATGGACAAGAACCCCATGAACAAGAACGACCCCAAATAGGAGCACAACTACTGTATTGTCACTATTTGCGATTGGATGACCTGGTACTCCTACGAGTATGTCGGAAATTGTGGACGTCTCGTTATCACGCCCCTGACTGATAGGTGTTACATTACCTTGACCCAGGCGCTCAACCTGCTTATGGGAGCCGCCCCCGCTGGCCCCGCCGGTACCGGTAAAACCGAGACCACCAAGGATCTGGGAAGAGCCCTCGGCCTCCGTGTCGTTGTCTACAACTGCTCCGATCAGATGACTTACAAGACGCTCGCCCAGATCTTCATGGGACTTTCTCAGTCTGGTTTCTGGGGATGCTTCGATGAGTTCAACCGTATCTCCATTGAGGTGCTCTCCGTCGTCTCATCTCAGGTCAAGAACGTTCTTGATGCCCTGATTGCCTACAGGCAGTCTGCCGGTCAGAAAGATCGCTTCATTTTCAAGAATGCCGAGACCGACGAAGACATCTCGATCAAGCCCACCGTCGGCTTCTTCATCACCATGAACCCCGGTTACGCTGGCCGTACCGAGCTCCCCGAGAACCTGAAGGCCCAGTTCAGATACTGCGCTATGGTTGTTCCCGATATGGTGCTTATTTGCGAGAACATGCTTATGTCCGAGGGTTTCGAGACCGCCAAGGAACTCGCCAAGAAATTCATGACCTTGTACGATCTCTGCAAGTCTCTCCTTTCCGGTATGGTCCATTACGATTGGGGTCTAAGAGCTGTCAAGTCTCTCCTGAGACAAGCTGGTGGCTTGAAGCGTTCCAACTTGGACGATGCTGAGGACCTCATTCTTATGAAGGCCCTTCGTGATTTCAACATTGCCAAGATTGTGCAAGCTGATATCGACATCTTCATGGGTCTCATCGAGACCCTCTTCCCCGGTATGGAGGCCGTCTCCGCCGAGAAGGCCAGCCTCAGAGCCGCCGCTACTGAGACCGCCATCGCCAACAACCTGCAAATTGACCCCGGTTATATTCTGAAGTGCGAGCAGCTCTCCGATATTCTCGAAGTGCGTCACTCCGTCTTCCTTATCGGAAAGTCAGGCATGGGCAAGTCCGCCGTCTGGAAGAACCTTTCCGACGCCCTGTCCACCCCCACCATGGACCACTTCACCATCTGGCAACAGGTCGATCCCAAGGCCGTCTCGTCTGACGAGCTCTGCGGTTGGGAGAACCTGAAGACCAAGGAGTGGCGTGATGGTGTCCTCTCCAGCATGTTCAGAAACATGGTTAAGAACTGGGGTAAGTTCACCGAGAAGCAGAAGTACAAGTGGGTTGTCATGGACGGTGACGTCGATCCCGAGTGGATTGAGTCGCTCAACACTGTTATGGACGATAACAAAGTCCTGACCCTCGTGTCTAACGAGAGAATTCCCCTTACCCCCGAGATGAGACTTATCATCGAGGTTGCTAACTTGAGAAACGCTACTCCCGCTACGGTCTCCCGTGGTGGTGTGCTTTTCATCAACGACGGTGATATCGGTTGGACTCCTTTCTTCGAGTCGTGGAAGGGTCAGTTCAAGAAGAACGAGAAGAAGAAGGACGAGTTGGCCGTGACTGCCTTCACCCTCGCCCTCTCCCAGTACGTCAACGAGTCCTTCACCGACATGATGAAGTTGACTTTCGATGTCTGCCAACCCATGGTCGACCTCGCCTATGTCGCGTCGCTGACCACCATCATCGACTACCAGATGGGTCAGATGTGGGCCACCAAGCAATCGACTGAATTCTTCAGGAACTTGCGTCAGGAGGCCGAGAAGAAGGGAGATATCGTCGAAAGAATTAAGGAAATGTACGACTGTTTCTTTGCCTTCGCTATGATCTGGTCCTTCGGTGCTTGCCTCGATGAGTCCAAGCGTGAATTCAACGGCTACCTCAGATCCACCTGCGTGAAGCTGAAGTTCCCCGAGGCCGGAACCGTCTACGATTACTACTACGACCCCATCGAGAACAAGTGGATCCACTGGATGGAGCGCGTCAAGGCCTTCAACCCCGACATGGAGGGCGTGTTCAGCTCTCTCGTCGTTGGAACCGCTGAGACCCAGCGTCAGAAGTACCTCCTCAAGATGCACACTGAGGCCCAGAAGGGTATCCTCTACGTGGGAACCGCCGGTACCGGCAAGACCACCATCGTGCTCGATTACTTCACCGAGCTCGATAGCGACTCCGTCCTGACTTCCCAGGTCAACTTTAACTCGTACACTTCCTCCATGTCCGTGCAGGTCGTCGTTGAGTCCAACGTCCAGAAGAGAACCGGTACTCTGTATGGACCCCCTACTGGCAAGACTTTGATCTACTTTGTTGATGATCTTAACATGCCCAAGGTCGACAAGTATTTCACCCAGCAGCCAATTGCCCTGGTCCGTCAGCTTATCGACTACGGTACCTTCTACGATCGTGCCGATTTGTCCGTTCAGAAGCGTATCGCCGATATCCTGTTCGTGTCCTGCATGAACCCCAAGGCCGGCTCTTTCTACGTCGATGTGCGCCTCACCCGCCACTTGACCACCATCTGCCTGTCAGTCCCCGAAAAGGAAATTCTCTACACCATCTACTCCCAGATGCTCACCGGACATTTCCGCGAATTCGACGAGAAGATCCAGAAGCTGACGCCCAAGATTATCAGCGCCACCCAGAAGGTCTTCGGAGACATGTCGAAGAACCCCAAGTTCGCCCCCACCGCCAAGAAATTCTTCTACCAGTTCAACATGCGTGACTTTGCCAAGATCATCCAGAACATCATGTGCTCAAATGCCAAAGAGTACAAGGGCAAAGAATTGAACATTGCACGTTTGTGGGCTCACGAGTGCCACAGAGTGTGGGAGGATAGGCTCATTGACGCTGAGGACTTTGATCAGTACAACAAGACCATGGTTGCCGCGGCCAAGGAGAACTTCACTGATTTCCAGGATACCGCTGTGTTCGAAGAGCCCCTCATCTTCACTTCATTCGTTGACGCATCCAAGGGTCACGATCCCTCTTACAGAGGCGTCAAGGACACCGCTGAACTCAGAGACTGCCTCGAAGGATACTTGGCCGACTACAACGAAAACGTTGCCGCCATGGACCTCGTCCTTTTCCAGCAGGCCATGGAGCACATCGTCCGCATCTGCAGAATCATCGACCAGCCTTCCGGCCATTGCCTCCTTGTCGGAGTCGGTGGATCAGGAAAGCAATCCCTTTCCAAGGTCGCCGCTCACATCCTCGGCATGGAAGTTTTCCGCATTGTCGTGAACACCAACTACGGCATGGGAGACCTAAAGGAAGATATCAAGACTGCCTTCACCAAGGCTGGTGCCCAGGGAAACAAGCAACTCTTCATCTTGACTGATGGACAGATTCTCAACGATCGTTTCCTCATGTACATCAACGATATCCTATCCACTGGCTACATTCCCGAGCTCTTCGCTGCTGACGAGCTTGAAGAAGTCACCGGAAGAATTCGTTCCGAAGCTAAGGCCGCCGGCTACCTCGACACCCCCGACTCTCTCTTCGCCTTCTTCATTGAGAAGTGCAAGAAGAACCTCCATATGGATCTTTGCTTCTCCCCTGTCGGAGACGCCTTCCGTATCAGAAGTCGTATGTTCCCCGGACTTATCTCGTCCACTTCCATGGACTACTTCCACGCGTGGCCCCGTGATGCCCTTGTCGGTGTCGCCAACCGTTTCCTCTCCGATGTGAACCTGCCCTCGGATGAGCTCCGCGATACCATCTCCCAGCACATGGCCTACATCCATCTCTCGATTGATGAGGCTAACGCCCGCTACTTGGCCCTCGAAAGGAGACACAACTACACCACCCCTACCTCTTTCCTCGAACTCATCAAGTTCTACAAGGACTTGCTCGGAAACAAGCGTGGAAAGATCGAAGACCAGATCGAGAGACTCAACAAGGGTCTGGAGATTATGGACGACGTGAACAAGGTTGTTGCTGACTTGGCTGTCGAACTCGACGAGACCATGAAGGTCGTCGAGGAGGAGAAGGAAGCTACCGGAAAGCTTATCGCCGTCGTCGATGCTCAGGCTGCCGACGCCGCCAAAGAACAGGCTATTGCCCAGGAGCAGGAGGATGAGACTAACGAGCTCGCCGGTGCTGCCCAGGCTAAGATGGCCTCCGCCGAGAAAGAACTCGAGATCGCGATTCCCCTGATTAAGGAAGCCGAGGCTGCCGTCGATTGTCTCAATCTGGCTATGATTAACGAATTCAAGTCCTTCTCGAACTTGCCCGCTGGTGTTGATCTCGTGACGAAGGCCGTCCTTCTCTTGAACAGAAAAGAGAAGAAGAACTTCACTTGGGATAACGCGAAGAAAATGATGAAGGATCCCAACAAGTTTATTAACGATCTCAAGACTTTCGACAAGGAAAACATTGAGGAGTGGATTCTCAAGGAAATGGACATTATTATCGGAAACGATCAATTCAAGTTCGATATTATGGACAGGAAGTCCAAGGCCGCTGCCTCTCTTTGCAAGTGGGCCCTCGCTGTATGCTCATTCAACAAGGTATACAAGTACGTGAAGCCACTTGAGGACTCCGCCAAGGAGGCCAAGCAAACTGCTGACACCAAGCTCGAGGAGCTCAAGGTCGTGCAGGAGAAGGTCGCTGGTATCGTTGCTAAGGTCAACGAGCTCAAGGACCAGCTCGCCGGAGCTGAAGCCAAGAAGCGCATGGTCGAGGAGAAGGCTGAGGCCCTCAACAACAAACTCGACCTTGCCAACCGTCTTGTCGGTGGTCTCGCCGACGAGAACAAGCGTTGGAAAGCAAACGTTATCACTCTCTCCACGGACAGTATGACCATGATTGGTAACGCTCTCGTCTCTGCCTCTTTCGTCTCGTACATCGGACCCTTCTCGTCTGTATTCAGAATGGGCCTGTGGAAAGACCAGTGGCTCAACGATATCGTTGAGAAGAAGATCCCATTCACCGATGGTGTCGATCCTCTCTTCGTTCTCTCCAACCTGTCTGACCAGGCTGGATGGAAGACTGAAGGTCTCCCCGATGATAGAGTCTCTCTCGAGAATGCCTCCATCATCAACTCCTGCTCTCGCTACCCCCTCATCATCGATCCTCAGCTACAGGGTCAGATGTGGATTAAGGGAAAAGAGGGAAGTGCCATGGTCATCATCCAGCTCTCACAGAAGGGATGGGCCAAGAAGGTCGAACTTGCCGTATCTAACGGTCAAGTCCTCATGATTGAGGCCCTCGGTGCGGATATCAACCCCGTACTTGATCCCCTTCTCTCAAGAGCCTTCACCAAGAAGGGTAAGAACCTTTACGTTAAGCTCGGAGCCGATGACGTCGAAGTGATGCCCACTTTCAAGCTGTACCTGCAATCAAAGATGCAGAACCCTCATTACAAGCCCGAGGTTGCCGCTCAGTGTACCATCATCAATTTCATCGTCACTGAGAGCGGTCTTGAAGATCAGCTCCTCGCCGATGTTGTGCGTATTGAGAAGCCCGATCTCGAACAGAAGAGAGATGAGCTCGTCAAGCAGCAGAACGAGTTCGATATCACCCTGGCCCGTCTCGAGGAGCAACTCCTCCAGAACCTGTCAGATGCCGATCCCGCCTCCATCCTCGAGAACTTCGAGCTCATTGAAGGCCTCGAAGTCACCAAGAAGACCTCCACCACCATTATGGAGCAGCAGATTATTGCCAAGGTCACCGAGAAAGAAATCAACATTTCTCGTGAACTGTTCAGACCCGTTGCCGCTGAGGGTGCCATGATCTACTTCTTGATCATCAAGCTCAACGTTGTTGCGCACATGTACCAGTACTCGCTTGAGTCGTTCTCGGTCTTCTTCTTCAAGGCCATTGATAGGTGCAGAGAGAGTGATGATGATGCAGAAAGAGTCAAGCTCCTGGTTCAGTCGATCAGGATGACCATCTACCAATGGGTCGCCCGTGGTCTTTTCGAACGCCATAAGCAGATTTTCCTTTCTCTGATCACCTTCAGACTCATGCAGAAGGGACAACTTGAAGCAGAGTACATTACCTCACAGATGAACTTCCTCGTCTACTGCCCATTGACCACTGAAACCCCGAGACCCGTTTCACTCAAGGACTGGCTCCCAGAAACCGCCTGGTACTCCATCCAGAGTCTCATCAAGCTCGATGGCTTCGAGCAATTCTCTCAGCACCTTGAGAAGGAGGCACCCCGCCGTTTCCAGGACTGGTACAACGCTCTTGCCCCCGAAAACGAGAAACTTCCCCTTGACTGGAAGAAACTCGAATCCATGCCATTCCAGAAGATGTTGGTGACTCGTTGCCTCCGCCCCGATAGGCTCACCATCGCTCTTGATAACTTCATCCAGAGAACTCTTCCCAACGGTACTGCATTCACCGAGTGCGACAACACCAGCAGCGCTGACGATATTCTTTCCTCGTCTTACGCCGACTCCACTCCCCAGACCCCGATCTTCTTCATTCTGTCACCTGGTGCTAACCCCATCAAGAACGTGCAGAACCTTGCCCGCAACCTCGGATTTGACCCCGCCAAGCAACTCCACCAGGTCGCGCTCGGTCAGGGCTAGGACGTCGTCGCCAACCAGCTCCTCGACATGGGCCACAAAGAAGGCCAGTGGATTATGTTGCAGAACGTGCATCTTATGCCCGCTTACCTCTACGAGGTCTGCAAGCGCCTCGACGCCTACGCTGTCGAAGGCTCCCACCCCACCTTCCGTCTCTACCTGTCTGCCGATCCCTCCAACGGAATCCCCATCGAGCTCCTCGAGAAGGCCATCAAGCTGACCAACGAGCCTCCCCAGGGCTTCAAGGCCAACATGAACCGTGCCTTCGTCTCTTTCAAGAAGGAGGAGTTCGACGAGCGCGAGAGCAAGATCAAGACCATCCTCTTCGGCCTCTGCTACTTCCACTCCGTCATGTGCGAGAGGAGAAAGTTCGGCCCCAAGGGCTTCAACATGCGCTATCCCTTCTCCGACGGTGATCTCCGCGACTCCGCCATCGTGTTGCAAAACTACATGGACGGCGCTGGTGGCTCCGGAAAGGTGCCATGGGATGATCTTAAGTATTTGATCGGTGAGATCATGTACGGTGGTCACATTGTCAATGACTGGGATCGCATTCTGTGCGCGACCTACCTCGAGAACCTCCTCAACGATCAACTTCTCGACGAAGCTGAGCTCTTCCCCTACGCTGAGGGCCGTGCCAGCTTCAAGTGCCCCGTCTCCCAGAACTACGACAAGTACCTGGAGCACATCGATACCGAATTGCCCGCTGAGACTCCCCTCGCCTTCGGCATGCATCCCAACGCCGAAATCGATTTCCGTACCACCCAGTGCAAGGACCTCTTCGCTCAACTCGTCGAGCTCCAGCCCAAGAGTGGCGGCAGCGGTGACGAAGGTGCACCCACCGTCGTTGACATTGCCAAGTCGTTCGCCGTGCGCGTGTTCGAGGAGGTGCAGGTCGACAGCTAGAAGCTGCCTATTGACGAGATCAACTCCAAGTTGTCGGATGACCAGCGTGGACCTTACCAGAACGTTTACTTGCAAGAATGCGAGCTGATTAACACTCTCATCAAGCAGGTAAGCACCGATCTTAAGGACCTCGATTTGGCCTTCAAGGGAGAGTTGACCATGACCGCCGGTATGGAGCAGCTCATGGATGATATCTCGTTCAACAGAATCCCCTCAGAATGGATGAAGTTCTCCTGGATGTCTACCCGTGGACTCAACTCCTGGTTGGACAACATGAGGCAGCGCCTCGACATGCTTAACTGCTGGAAGGATGACCCCACCACGATCAACAAGACCGTGTGCTTCCTTAACCGTCTTTACAAGCCCAACTCCTTCCTCACCGCGATTAAGCAGGTGTGCGCCCAAAAGACCGGCCAAGGTCTCAACAAGCTGTTCATCCAGACGGACGTGCAGAAGAAATTCCACTGGGATCCCGAGGTACCCGCCATGCTCTCACGCTGTGACGATGGCGCCTACGTCTTCGGCTTCCAGCTTGAAGGTGCCGCTTGGGACAAGAACGCCGGCAAGGTCGACGAGTCCATCCCCAAGCAGCAATTCTCTGTGGTTCCCATCATCTACTGCACCGCCAAGGTCGTGCAGGAGGGCAAGGAAGAGAAGGGCATCTACAAATGTCCCGTCTACATGACCACCAACAGAGACAAGTCGTACGTGTTCACCGCGCAGCTCAAGACCACCCACGCCCCCCAGAAGTGGGTGCTTGCTGGCTGCTCCCTGATCCTCGACGTCGAGGGCGTCTCCGATGCCTTCTTCCCCGGACAGAAGCCACCAGAGGAGGTTGATGCATCCAAGAAGTGAGCGTAACGTGCCTGAACGACGCTACAACAATATATATTTTATCGCATAATTTCAATTAACAATTATGTTTACCTAAATTAGTATAATAAACTCCTCAGGGGTTTTGGGGTTTTGGGGTTTTGGGG
>Ga0209302_10001302_pt1 | contig 14492 bp, 8 predicted proteins | sample ArcOceMetagenome_2_FD_187445 | JGI IMG/M metagenome (GOLD analysis project Ga0209302, IMG submission 187445) | Marine eukaryotic phytoplankton communities from Arctic Ocean - Arctic Ocean ARC135M Metagenome (SPAdes) (version 2) | ecosystem: Environmental > Aquatic > Marine > Oceanic | place... | reverse complement strand
GTATTCATCATCGCCAGTACACCGTGCCTTTGTGTCTGGGTGTGAGGGGTCCAGGCATCGCGGAATTGCGTAGCGTCGTGAGTCGTGTAACGTCGTGAAACCCAACAATCTTATCTTATCTTATCTAGAATCCGCTTTCGAGCGCCGCGAGTTTCTTTAATTGCCCACAAAATTCCAACTTCCAAGCAAGATGCAGTCAGTGACTACTCCCTCCGTGTTTAAACCAAGAACCTAGAGTTTTGTGGCATGCCTGAGTGACTGATGCTGCTCAATCCAACACTCTATTGTGACAGCATCCAGATCCACACAGCATCTCATCACTGCTTGACACTATCACCCACCTGCACCCGGAACACAACTAACACACTACACACTTCACACAGCTCGCGGCTCCCGCGGCACGGGGCAGGCGAGCCCGGCAGCTTGCCTTTTGAGCCTTCGACCCGCGCAACCCGGCAAAACCCGGCAGAACCCGGCAGCACCTTGGGCAGCACGGAATTTGTGTGCAGCCGCGCGCGTAAATACTTTTGAAAATGGGCAGTACTAATTAGTGAGGACCGTAGTAGTAGTACGTGACCAACACCGCATGCGCTGGTCACATACAGAGATACGCACACCGCCGGTGCACTGAAGTCTGAACGGTGCATGGAGCGAGCCGCGCCTACAAGAGGTTGCTCTTGTACCACTCCTCGTCCGGCTTGGTGGGGCCGTACAGGAACATGGTCGGTCCGCGGAAGAAGACGAGCTTGGTCGTCTCGCCCGAAGCCTTGATCGCCTGCTCGCGCGTGGCGTGGTGTGGCGCGGTGTGGCGGCGCGGCTGTGTGGAGCCTCGCGCAGCTGTCGCCGCCGGCCACGCCTAATGCCCCCGCGCTCCTACCCTCTATGTCGCCGTCTGACTCGGCCGTGGATAGGGCGGTAGAGAGGGCGGTGGGTATGGCGTGACGGCGGCGGATAGGATGGCGCACCTCCAGCCCGGTGTCAAAGTCGTTGCCCAGCACGAGCGTGGTATCGACGGCCACGAGCTGGTCGCCGGAGGCGATCGCCTTCTCGCTGGCCGCCGCCGAGCCCGTGGGCAGCACCTCGTCCACCACGAGGCCGTTGCAGTCACCGACGTTCTCGACAAAGGCGATGCCCATCGGCTTGGCGAGCGAGACCGTGAAGTACGAAGACGCGTCGTTCGGATCGATGAAGCTCACCCCCGACGTGCCCACACGCTCGATCGTCTCCGACTCCAGCTCCTTGTCAAGCCCAAGCCACCTGTCAAATGGCGTGATACGGTCGCCTCCTACGAGCGGCTTCTCGCCGGCACCGACCGAAAGCCTCCTTCGCGCCGTCGAAGAGACCCATGCGGGGCGACAAGCTGCGGCGAGCGCCGCTCACCGGCGGCGACATGTGCAGCGCAGGGCAGCTCGACAAGAGGCTGAGCATCTTCGTGCTGTCTCCGATGTTTTGGCCTCTCACGATCTGAGATGGGTGTCAAAAAGCGGCCGGGCGACATAAGGAGCGAAGCTAACGCCCGTCTTGCCGCCTCTTTTCGCCCTTTTTTTTTCTTTGCCTCCCCCGGCGCCCCCTCGGCCACACCAACGGCGGGTTGCTCGTGCTGCCCGGTTGGGCGCGATGCCGCAGCTCAAGGTAAACATTTGGCACACGAAGAAGCACAAAGAGTTCGCCACCGGGGTCTCTTGGTCGGGGTCCAACGATCTGCTCAGCGTGGCCGACGACAGAACGATCTGGCAGTGGAATGTTGACGGTGAGCCTCAAGCGCAGCTCATGGAGGTGGACAGCTGCTGCACGGACCTGCTGTGGTACCCGACAGTGCAGGCGGGCAACAAGGGGTCGGACCTCTTCGTAGTGGGCTGCACCGACGGCAGCTTCAAGCTCATCTCCAAGACGGGCCGGATCGAGAAGTCGGTGCCGGCCCATCAGGGTGCCGTGACGGCGCTGCGCTGGAGCAACGACGGCACGTCGCTCGCGACCTGCGGGGAGGACGGGCTGGTCAAGTCGTGGAGCCGAACCGGCATGTTCCGCGCGCAGCTCGCCCAGGCGAGCGGCACCATCTACACGCTCTGCTGGTCTCCCGAGAGCGACGCGATGCTCTTCTCAGACGGCAAGCACCTGGTGATCCGGCCGCTGCTAACCCTAGCCCCAGCCCTGGCAATGCTCCCCGCCCTAGCAATAGCTCGAGCCCTGACTCTGACCCTACCCCTGACCCTTACCAGGTGATCAGGCCGCTGCAGCCGTCGGCGAAGCAGACGCAGTGGAAGGCGCACGACGCCCCCGTGCTCAAGGCCGACTGGAACCCTGTTAACAACCTCATCGTCTCGGGCGGCGAGGACTGCAAGTACAGAGTGTGGGACGCATACGGCCGGCAGCTGTACAGCTCGGCCGCCGTAGAGTTCTCGATCTCGTCCGTGGCGTGGGCGCCCAACGGGCGGTACTTCGCCGTCGGCTCGTTCAACATGCTGCGCCTGTGCGACAAGACCGGCTGGAGCCACTCGCGCGAGCAGCCAAACTGCGGCTCGATCTTCAGCCTGGCGTGGACGGCCGACTCGACGCAGGTGGCGGGCGCGACCGGTAGCGGCACCATCGTCTTCGGCCAGCTCCTCGAGCGCGAGTTGAGCTGCAGCCCGCTTGAGGTGAAGCAGACGGAGGCGACGAGCCTCAGCGTGACCAACGTGATCGAGGACACGCAGGAGGAGCTGCAGTTCAAGGACCGCGTCACCGAGATGGCGCTGAGCGAGCACCACCTCGTCGTGGTCACCGCCACCCAGTGCGTCATCTTCTCGACGTCCAACTGGTCGACGCCGCACATTCTCGAGCTGCGCGGCACCGTCTCCCTCATCCTGCAGGCGCCGACGCACTTCGCAATGGTCGACACGGCCAACGGGCTGCAGGTCCTCAACTTTGACGGCCGGCTGATCTCGCAGCCTCGCTTCCAGGGCATGCAGCCGGAGCTGCTCTCGACGGCGTCGATGGCCTACGCCGCCGACACCGTCGCCATCATCGACGCCGCCGACACGAAGTGCGTGCGCCTCTTCGACCCGCTCACGGCGAAGCAGCTCGGTTCGGTGCAGCACACGATCGACGTCGAGGCGGTGGCGCTCTCCCAGTCGAAGTCGTTGCGCCGCCTCGCCCTCATCGACAAGAACCGCGACCTGTACATCACGCCGGTGCAGGGGTCGCAGGAGCTGTACAAGCTGCACATCATGGTGGACAGCGTGCGCTGGAACGACGCGGACAACGCGCTCTCCGCCGTGGCCGACGGCCAGGTGCTCGTGTGGCACTACCCCGAGGCGGTGTACATGGACCGCGACCTGCTGCCGCAGACCATCTCGAAGCAATCCCCTCCCGAGCTCGGCAAGACGGCGGAGATCATCGACTTCCGCCATACGCGCGTGCAGGTGCGCCGCTCCGACGGCGCCGTGGTCACCTTCAGCGTCTCGCCGTACCCGTCGATCCTCGAGAAGTACTGCGCCGCGGCCGAGTGGGAGCCGGCGCTGCGGCTGTGCCGCTACGTCAAGTCGAGCGAGCTGTGGGCGTGCCTGGCGGCGATGGCCGTGAGCGGCAAGGAGCTGCACACGGCGGAGGTGGCCTACGCCGCCATCGACCAGGTCGACAAGCTGCTGTACATGTGCCACATCAAGGAGCTGCCGACGGTGGAGGCGCGCGAGGCGGAGCTGCTGCTCTTCCGGCGGCGCAAGGCCGAGGCGCTGCAGGTGCTCGTGCAGGCGGGCTGGGTCTACCGTGCCATCAAGATGTGCATCCGCCTCCACCAGTGGCTGCAGGCCTTCGAGCTGGCGCGCAAGCACACGCAGCACATCGACACGGTGCTCTACTACCGCCAGAAGTACCTGGCGCAGACAGGCAGGCCCGAGACGATCGAGAAGCTGCTCGAGGCGGCGCGGGACGTCGGCGAGATCAACGAGGAGGCGGTGCGTGCCAAGATCGAGGCCGAGAAGGAGCGAGAGCGACAGCGCGGTGGCGGCAAGGGCGGCGCATGAGGCGGGGGCCGTCTCGGCCGCTGAGCATGCCCATTGCGCATGCCCCCCACTCGCGGCCAGGGGGCTGTGAGCTGACAGCTTGTGTGGGCGCACCTGCTGACCTTACTATTGGAGGCTGCCGTGCGCTTCGATCTCAGTTCGAGCTGGCGAGTGGCCGGCGTGGCGGCGCGAAGCGCAGAGGCCGCTGAGTTGTGCATGGGGTCGCCAGCAGAGCACCGCGGGAGTGGCTTGTGTGAGGCTTTTGTTTTTCAGGTGTTTGTCAGACTCCACTCTGGTCTCCTCTCGCTGTCTCTCTGTGAGCTACGAGAAGAAGAAAAACACGAAAAAAGTAAAATGTAATTGTAAAAAACAAAAATCGAATGTGGATACTGGATTGTGGTGTCTAGTGTGAGACTGAAAGAGAAATATTCCTTTACTATACACGACTCGCTTCAATCTTTCGACTTTACAGTTTACTTGTTACCCAAGTGGGTGTATATAACTATACTGTGTGGCCCAGTACTGCGTCTGCCAGAACTCGACGCTCACGCCCGTGCGCCTCTGCTGCTGCGCCGTGAGGTCTCGCGTCCAGCCGATGGCATCAGCGTGCTGCATGCCCACGCGGCCCATGATGAGCTGCGAGTACGTCGAGAATGCGTTGAGCAGCAGCGACTGAGCGCGTGCGCAAGTGAGCTGGTCGAGGAGTACCGTGGCGATGCCTGGGTGGCCAAAGGCGGCGGAGTCGGTGACCTGGTGAGGCGGCTGAGCGGCTAAATCGCACGCCCGGTAGTGGCAGAACGACCAGTGCCTCGACCCCTCGCCCTGGGAGTGCCGAGCCGCCCAGAGCCGCCAGGCGCGCGCCGAGGAGGCGCGGGAGCCGAGCTCTGCCTAGGGGGGCTATTTGGGCCTACGGCGCTGCCGTCGGGCAGCGTAAGGCCGTGCTCGCGCCGCGCCGCGCTCACCACCGCGCCGAGCGACGCAAGCGACGAGAGGTTAAAGTCGCGCAGGGCGGGCCCGCGTAGAATGGCGGCGTCCTCGACCGAAGCGAAGAGCGCAAGCGACGTACCTGCGGCGGCTGAGCCCGCGGCCGGCGCGGCGGCACGTCTCATGAATGCCTCAAGGTTGGTCTGCAGGTCGACGTCGCTCGCGAAGCACGAGTAGCCGCGCGCTGCGTGAGAGCGCACCTGCTCAGGGTTAGGGTTAGGGTTAGGGTTAGGGTGAGAGTTAGCGTTGGAGTTGAGTTAGAGTGAACCCCATCCCTAACTTTAACCAGGCGCCGCGTGAGAGCGCACCCACGACCGCGGCGATCTCGAAGCGATCTCGGCATCGTACTTGGCGCACTCCTCCTCAAAGTCGCCGCGTCGCAGGTGCACGCACGCGAGTCGCCGCGCGGGCGCGGGCGCGCCCGTGCCCTCAGGCGCGCCGTCGGCGCCAGTACCGGCGCCAGCACCGGCGTTGGCGTTGCCGTCGGCGTCGGCGGGCACGTTGCCATCGCAGCCAGAGGTGAGGCACCGCTCGAGCCGGCTGACGACTGCGGCGAGCGGCGGCGCGGGTCGGAGTAGGGCGACCATCGCCCTGCGGTTGAGCCAGCCCATGCCCGGCGCCGGATAGTCGCGCGGCTTGGCATCGAGCGCCGCGAAGAGCGAGCGGAAGGCGAGTGCGCGGTGCCGAGCGCAGCCGCCGAAGGCACGCACGATGGTGGCGGGCGTGAAGTCGGCCATCGGCACGCGCAGCGGCGGCGCGCGCACCTTGAGGTGCCGTCAGCAGCGGAAATGATTACACACATCTGCGCCTTCGCCATCGTGCGCAGATACCCTTACATGACCATAACCATGTATGGTATGCATGGATCAAGGCGCGCACCTGCCGGCTGACGCCGAGCTGCTCGAAGTATTCGTCGGCGGCGCCGCGCATCTTGATGTTGATGTCGAGCACGAGGAGGCGCTGCGGGCACGGGGATGCATGCAGGCGGGGCTCACGGGGTCGCAGGATGGATGCACGGAGTTGCATGGTGCACGGTGCACAGGGGTGCACGGTGGATGCGCGGGATTGCAGGCCGGGGTGGTGCGCCGACGCGCCGCGTCACCTGCGGCGCGATGCCGAGGCGCAGCCATGGCTCCATCTCCTCGACGCGCAGCGGCGCGATGGCGGCCCGCGCGGCCTCCATGTCGAAGGCGCTGCTGTGCGTCGCCCGGAGCTGCGCCGTGCCGTGGCCGAGCAGGTGTGGCAGCACGAGCGTGCGGTTGAGCAGCAGGGCCCAGACCACGGCGTTACGCAGCGCCACTATCTGGTTGCTCAGCCCAAACTGTGGCTGATAGAGCAGGTAGCGCTCGCCACCCACGTCCTCGCCGCGGTCAGGCGCGCCGGCGGCGCACAGCTCGCCAGCAGTGCTGGCGAGGTCTTCGGGAGAGGCCTGGCTTTGCAGATGGGGTCGCACTGCTCTAGAAACGGGCACGTCATGCGCTGGCAGGGAGGGCCTTGCGGACCCCAGCCACAGGCGGACCATCACGAGCGCCGCTGCTGCTGGAGCCAGGCACGGAACCACGCGCAAGAGCCGTCGTGCCGAGTGCGGAAATGGCCCGAGCGAGGCGCGCGCCATGTTGCGATGCGTCGTGTCGAACTGACGCGCTGTTGGCGAAAGATGTGTGTGGCGCGGCGACCCGGTTTTGCCCCCTTGTTTAAGGAAGGTGCACGCGCCTGTTTAACGAGTGGCTGCACGTTATGTGCGTCCAATGGCGCCCCAAACCACGCGACAAAACTAGCTCTGTTTTGCATTTGCGTCTCGATCGTGCACGCCGCGCTCCATACATACTAGATAGAGCGTTAAAACTGTCGGTCGCCGCTAGGCAATCTGAATGGCTCTCTTTAAACTGGATGGCTCTCTTTTTCTTCTCTTGGGTTTTCCTATTAAAACTTCTCGTCGTCGCCCGTAGCGCGACGTAACAACGTTTTCGTGGGCGTTACGTCCTTCCTGCCTGCTGCGCGCGCGACGGTTTCTTCATGCTGCTGCCCTGCCACTTGGGGGCCTACCTTGCTGTGTCCCCTGCAGCTGCGGCAGCGCCGGCAGCAGCCAGCAGTTATCTTATCTATCTTATCTCTCGGGGGATAGATAGATAGATACTATCTCTCGGGGGCGCGTTGTACGCACCGCGCGCTTTTTCGATCCGCGCGATCCAGACGCTTCTGGATCACGACACCGCCCGCCCACGAGCGCGCAGCGCCTGCTTCTGGACCACGACACCGCCCGCCCACGAGCGCGCAGCGCCTGCTTTTGGAGCTCTAGCTCAGCATGGAGTTCGAGAAGCTGCGCTACACGGTGAAGGTCAGCGCGGAGGGCAAGGCCGCGGGCCCGCTCGACAAGCTCAAGGGCTCGACGCGCGACAGGGACCTCCTGCACGATGTCTCCGGCAAGGTCGACCCTGGCAGTGTGCTGGCCATCCTGGGCCCATCGGGCGCGGGCAAGACGACGCTGCTCAACATGCTGACACTCGAGAAGAAGGGCGGCGTGCCGCAGGGCCACATTCGCGTCGACGGCGTTCCATTCACCCTCGACAAGTACAACGAGACGGCGGCATCCGTTGAGCAGTTCGACACCCTCTGGGCATCGCTCACCGTAATGGACCACCTGAAGCACGCCGTGCGGCTGTACCAGCCGCAGTTGGACGCCGACGCGCGTGACGCCGCGATCCAGGACCTCATGAAGAGCGTCGGCCTCGAGGACCAACAGGACGTAAAGGCGGGCAACGAGTTCATGAGAGGCCTGTCCGGCGGCAATAAGCGGCGGCTGTCGATCGCGGTGGCGCTCGCCAAGCGGCCGTCGGTGCTCTTCCTGGACGAACCGACCAGCGGCATCGACTCGGCCTCGGCCGTCATGATCATGAGCACCCTCAAGAAGATCGCCGAGGCCCGCTCCATCATCATCGTGTGCACGATCCACCAGCCGCCCGCCTCCGTCTTCGCGGGCTTCGACAACTGCATGGTGCTCTCGATGGGGCGCGTCGCGTACTTCGGCAAGGCAGACTCGATGGGTGCGTATTTCGCCTCTGTTGGCAATACCCCACCACCCGACACCAACATTGCGGAGTTCGTGCTCGACCTCGTCAACACCGACTTCACGCCAGAAGAAGGCGTGCACACGCTGCTCGACAAGTGGAGCGAGCGGGGCGGCAAGCCGTACAATGGCCCCGCACCGGCCTCCGGCGAGCCAGTGCCAGCGCCAAAGCTGTGGCAGGGCGATGTGCTGGCGCGCGCCGGCTTCTGCACGCAATTGGGCGTGCTGGTGATGCGCGACCTCGCCGTCGCAAAGCGCGAGCCACTGGCCTACCTGGGGCGCATGGGCGTCAACTTATTCTGCGCCATCTTCTTCGGCATCATCTATCTGGAGACGCGCAAACGCGCGCAAGACCAAGTGCAGTCGCGCACGTTCTTCATCCTGTTCTCGCTGGGCATCCCGATGCAGCTCATCCTCGTCGCCGTCTACCAGTACTTCCAGCAGTGGGTCGCGCTCAAGAAGGAGGTCAAGGACGGCATGTACCACCCGGTGGCCGCAGCAGTCGCCTCGTGGATCGTGCAGATCCCGATGCAGTTCGTGCTCGCGGCGTGCTCGATGGTGCCGATCTTCCTCATAGGCGACATGCACTGGCCCAACTTCCCGATGGCGTGGATCATCTACGCGATCACCTTCTGGGCCTTCGAGGGCATGGCGCAGGTGCTAGTAAGTATAGCCATAGCGAGTACACCCCCTTCCCCTTCCCCTGACTGTTACTGACCCTGGCCCTAACCTAAACAGATGCTCTCCGTCTCGCCGCGCGTCATCTTCGGCCTCTTCAACTACCTCAACCTCTACTTTGCCGCCTTTCTCTTCTGCGGCATGTTCGTCGACCCCGAGGATGTCATCTGGCCGCTGCGGCTCTTCTGCTACTTCCTACCGCTGCGCTGGTCGCTACAGTCGTACATCTACTCCATCTACCACGGGCAGCTCGACTACGACGGCGCGACGGACTGCACGGCGGGCGAGCTCATGCCGAACGAGTACGGCTCTGACATCATCTGCGGCGAGCAGGGGTTCTACTGCTCCTCGCCGAGCGACCCCACGGGAGCCGTGTGCTACGGCCGAACGGGCGACCAGATCCTCAACTCGCTCTCGCTGCAGTTCACCATCTTCGGCGACGAGGGGCACTACGCGCGCAACCTCGGCCTCATCATCGCCTTCGGCGCCTTCTGCCGTCTCGTCTACGTGGCTCAGATCGTGCTGCTCACCAAGGTCGTGGGCAGCGAGGAGCCCCGCCCGCCGACCGGCGCGCCCTTGGCGACCAGGACCAGCGCGATTGTCACCGTGGCACCCGCCGCCGCGCCCGACGCGGCCGCCGCCGAGGCGCAGGAGGGGGCGCCAGCGGCAGCCATGGGCCGGGCCGGCGCGTGGGCGGGCGGGTGCGCCTTCACCTTTTCGAACATCGGCTACGAGATCACACCCAAGAACGCGCTCGGTGCGGCCAAGGGGGCGCCCAAGACTGTGCTCGCCAGCACGAGCGCCACCATCACAGAGGGCGAGGTCCTCGCCATCGTCGGGCCGTCGGGTGCGGGCAAGACCGTGCTGCTCGACACGCTCAACTTTGCCAAGGGGCCCGGCTCGCCGACGGGCGCGATCTCGCTCAATGGCCAGCCGCTCACGCGTGCCATGCACACGCGCGCGTGCATCTACGTGCCGCGCGAGGACATCCTCTGGCCGTCGCTCACGCCGCGGCAGCACCTCCGCTTCGCGTTCGAGCTCTACCAGCCCTCGCTCGACGCCGGCGCGCGCGAGGCGGCGATCGACGACCTGCTCGCCGCCACGGGCATGACGTCGGCGCAGCACACCAAGGCGGGTGGCCTTCTCTTCCAGGGGCTCTCGGGCGGCCAGCGCCGCCGCCTCTCGCTGTGCATCGCGCTCGCCAAGCAGCCGCGCGTGCTCCTCCTCGACGAGCCCACCTCGGGCCTCGACTCGGCCGCCGCCGCCGCCATCATCGCGCTGCTCAAGTCGATCGCCGCCAAGTGCTCCGCCGCCATCGTGTGCACCATCCACCAGCCGTCGGCCGCCGTCTTCGCGGGCTTCGACCAGGTGCTCGTCCTCTCGGAGGGGCGCGTGGCCTACTGCGGCACGCGCGACGACATGGCGCCGCACTTCGCCTCCATCGGCAAGCCGCTGCGCACCCGCGACGGGGACGGCGCGTTGGGCGCGGTCGCCGTCGAGGCCAACCCTGCCGAGGCCGTGCTCGACCTCGTCTCCAAGGACATCTCCTCCAAGGAGGCCGTGGCCGACGTGCTCGACGCGTGGGAGGCCTCGCCCAAGGCAGCGCCCAAGCCGCCGCCCGCCGGCATGGCCGTCCTCGTGCTCGAGCCGCGTGCCATCGGCGCGTGCCGGCAGACGCTTGTGGTGCTCCGCCGCCAGTTCTTCCTGGCCTTCAACGACCCGCTGCAGTACCTGGCGCGCTTCGTCGTCTGCCCGTTTGTGTGCGCCTTCTTCGGGCTGGTCTACGTGGCGAGTCGCGAGCACATCCAGAAGCAGGTGCCCTTCCGCCTCTTCTACCTGTGGTGGATCCTCTGCATCCCGCCGTGCCTCTGCATCATCTCCATCATCGGGATGACCTCCGAGATGCGATCGGTCATCTTCGAGATCCGCAACGGCATGTACCGCTCGCTCTCGTACGTCCTCTCGACGACCGTCGTGCAGGCGCCGATGCTGCTCGTCCTCAGCTTTGCCATCAACGTGCTGGTCTTCGCCGTGGGCGGCTGGCCGTGGGACAACTTCATCACCTTCGTGCTGCAGTACGCGTGCAACCTCTTCGTCTTCGAGTCCCTCGCGCAGCTGCTCATCGTGGCACTGCCCAACCCCATCCTGGGGATGCTCGCCTTCCTCATGTACTGGACCACCTCCATCGTCTTCTGCGGCCTCGTCTTCCGCGGCGGCGACGTCATCTGGCCCTTCCGCCTCCTCTACTACATCATGCCGCTCCGCTGGCTCTTCAACGGCCTCGGCTACGACGTCTACACGCCGTCGACGTACGACGGCGCCACGCAGTGCGAGCCGGGCGAGGACGTCATCACCGACCAGGGCACCGCCACGTGCGCCGCCACGGGCTTCTACTGCACGGACGCGTCGCAGTCGCTCGGCTGCTACGGCCGCACCGGGTCGCAGGTGCTCGACACACTGCACTTCGCGTACGAGTCGCTCGGCTCTGATGATGACCGCGTCATGGACGTGCTGATCCTGCTCGGCATGGCGCTTGTGCTCAAGGTGGCCTTTGTCCTCGTGCTCTGGCGCACCGTCGAGCAGTCGGACTCGCCCAAGCAGCAGACGACCAAGGCGATGGCCGCCAACGCCACCAAGGAGGAGAGCTGAGGGCCCGGGCGGCAGCTGTGGGGGTGGGTGGGGCGGAGGGGCCCCTGCTGGGATGCACGCAGTGTGCTCGCCGAGCCCCACGCACCTCGCACGCACATTGGTTTACACGGTCTTCGTGACTGCACCCGGCGGCGGGGGGTCGCCGGCCGCCGGGGTGGATGAGTGCAGGGTGGGTCAGCCGAGAGTGGCAGTGGGGGTGTGGGGGGGGGGGGGCGCGGTACTTTACGACCGGCTACCAAAGTACATCAGCCAGTATGGAGGAAGTCGTACCGTAGAGTCGTGAGTACAAAGTCGAGTGGTCCGATGTCGTCGCGGGAGGGACCAGGGGCCGCGTTACAGTAGAGCTTTATGTATTTTTTCACAGCGCTTCAGCCTGTAGCGTGTTCGGTTCCAGTATGAATCCACTATCCAGTTCGCGCGCACCCGACCGCAGCGTGTCAGGTTCAGCGCCTACATAAAGTATATAAAGATTATCATCCCTACCTACTCTCGAAGTACGAAGTGACCGCCGCTTAGGCTTGCCGAGAACGGTTTAAAGTAGAACTTAGTCTTAGATTTTGTCTCTTCAGGCGTGCGTACACGCGCTCTTGTGGGGTGATTTGGAAGGAGGGTGCAAGTACGGGACGATAAGATCCAACTCAGGGACCACTCAGAAAGGCTGCAAACTCCTGTTCATCCAGTGTCCACCCCGGCTTTGTTTCCCACGACTTAGCTAGCTCCTGCAGCGCGGCGAGCGGCGCAGTGCCGCCCGCGTACCGCACGCACGGCGCGCCGTCGGCGCCGCTCGCCTGGAGGACCAAAGGCTGCGCAATCGGCGACTCTGGACGGGCGCCGGAGCGCCGGCGGAGCCTCTCCTTGGCGCCCAAGCGGCGAGAGCGCTCCTCTCGGACCCCGAGGGCAGCCCCGAGCAAAACGGTCGCGCCTCTGGAGCGATGGGTGGCCGCACGGGCGGCACCCAGCTGCGAGCCAGGGCAATCTAGCCATGCCGCGGTGCGGGGAGCCCGAAGAGGCGCGTCAGCAGAGCGAGGGTGGCGGCCTCGAAGGCGGGCACGTCATAGATGCGAAGGTAACCGTCCACCTAGGCGGCACATGAACATGCACATGAACATGAACACGAACACGAACACGAACATGCACAACATGCATGCACATGACATGTGGCACATGCACATGTCCATGTATTGCACATGCACATGTGCATGTGCATGCACATGTCTTGTGACAGGTGCATATGCATATGCATGTGCATGTGCATGTGCATGCAATGTGCATGTGGATGTGCATGTGCATCTGGATGTATCATGGATGGCCGCCCACCGAGCGTGCGAATGTCGTGGCGGCGGGCAGGCTGCGCAGCGCGCCCAGCAACTGCTCGAGCCGGCCGAGCTGCGCCCGTAGCATGGCACCTGGGGGCGGGCAGGCGGACGTGGGCCGGCTTTGGCACAGGCCGATGGCGGCGCCATGTGCCGCCACTTGGGAGCTGCGGGGCTGAGGCCCTCCGGAGTGCGTGGCGTAGCCCAGACCCGAAGCCTTGCGTCCCAGGCGGCCGTGGCAGCAAGCTGTGACGCCACCAAGGCGGATCTTTCAGCACGCCACCGCACCCTCCGCCACGCCCTCGCCCGGCGGCGGCGGCGCCGACCGCTGCGCGCGCTGCGTCGCTGCGATGGCGAGCGCCGCCTCCGCCGCGTGAAGCCCCTGCGGCAGCACCACCTCCTCGCCGCGCGTCCAACGCGCCAGCGCCGCCGCGCACCGCCGCCCCGCGCCGCGCGCCGGAGCATCCGATGCACCATCCGCCGCGTCCGCCGCGTCCGCCGCGTCCGCCGCATCGTCCACGGCCGCGCCTGCGCGCTGCAGCCGCTGGCGCACCGCCTCGAGCTCATATCTCGCCTCGAGCTCGGCCAGCTGCGCCTCCTCGCAAGAAGCTGCGCCCCACCGCCGGCAGCCGTGCAGCAGCTGTGAGCACTCGGCAGCAGGGAAGGCACCGCGGCCGCCGCCACCGCCACCGCCGCCGCCGCCGCCGCCGCCGCCGCCGCCGCCGCCTGCGAGGCTCCCGCTGGGGTCGAGGTGCCCGCCCCACGGCGGTCGACCGGGGCGAGCCGCGCCTGAAGTAGTGAGTAAAGTGTGCCACCGCGCCTAGAGGTGGAGGGGCGCCGTGGAGAGGGCTGTGGCCTGAGGATGCGGGCTGGCGCGGGGCTTGGCGTGTGGTGCGCGCGCCGTGTGCGAAGAAGTCGAGGTCGATGTCGAGGAGGTAGCCCTGCGCGTCGAGCAGGTCGGCGAGCTGCCGCACCAGCTGCGGCTGCGATAGCGCGTGCTCCGGCACCTCATGGAACGCGAAGCCGATCCCGTGCACCGACGCCTGGGCAAGCGCGGCTGCCTCGGCCGTGGCGTCGTAGCTCTTGCTCGAGTAGATCTCGTCGTCCTCGAAGGCGCCATCTTCGAGGCGCAGGCTGTGCACGCTGTGCAACGCTTGCGCGCCATCGCCCGGTGAGCTCTGCCGCACCCACACGATGCGATCGACCACACCAGCACGCACAGACGCCAGCTGGAAGTTCGCCAGGTCCACGCCGGCGGTGAGCTGGTGCAACAGCGTGCTGTTGTCCTGCCAGCGACGACGGAGCTCGGCCGACGAGGCGGGGCTGGTGAGCGGCTCGCGACCCTCTGGGACGTTGAGGTCGTTGTGGGCGTCCACGTGGAAGACCGCCAAAGGTCGGGTTGCGCCGGCCGTTACGCGGAGCCACTCTTCAAGCGCGTCGCCGTGGTCGTTGCTCACGAAGACGCATCCGTTCGTGTCGCCGGCAGTGGCCTGAATGAGCGGCCAGAGCAGCCAGGCGGCGGCCATTTCGAACCTAGCACGCGTGATGGCCATCCGCCCCACTCGTGCGGCTCGCGTGATTTTCGTTTGCGTGTGATTTTTGCCTGAAGTGAGAGATTTAAAACCGACACGGGACAACAAACGCGGAGATACTCAGCGCCTATAGTCCGACCTGCTAGGCAGCAAGTAGGTTGACTCCGGTCCAGAGCACGTCTGTCTGCAGAGATCAGAACCCGGTCCCCCGTGGGCCGAATCCCCGTCCTGTACTACTAGGGTACAGGGGTTGTGGATACGCGGGGTTGCGGGGCTTCGCGGGCGCGCG
>Ga0209302_10001300_pt1 | contig 14500 bp, 7 predicted proteins | sample ArcOceMetagenome_2_FD_187445 | JGI IMG/M metagenome (GOLD analysis project Ga0209302, IMG submission 187445) | Marine eukaryotic phytoplankton communities from Arctic Ocean - Arctic Ocean ARC135M Metagenome (SPAdes) (version 2) | ecosystem: Environmental > Aquatic > Marine > Oceanic | place... | reverse complement strand
ATCTTCCGCTCGGCGTAATAAAAAAATTATTAAAAATTACGAATATTCCCCTGGCACCCTTACTCGCGCGCGGTTTTGCTTAATGATTGCTTAATGATGCTTAATGATGCTTAATGATCTTAATGACTTAATGATCATTAAGTCATTAAGATCATTAAGCATCATTAAGCATCATTAAGCAATCATTAAGCAAATCATTAAGCAAATCATTAAGCAGTCATTAAGCAATCATTAAGCAATCATTAAGCAATCATTAAGCGATCATTAAGCAATCATTAAGCAATCAGTTTGACGGTTTATTTCTGCCTGGTCCAGTGAAAGTCGTGTTCGTGTTCGTGTTGTGTGTTGTGTGTTGTGTGTTGTGCATGTGTTGTGCAATGTGTCGTCATCAAATTTCAATATGCTTAATTTAGATAAGTAGATGATAGATCATCGCCGAATCAATCAATCGCATCAACATTAATTGTTGTAACACTATAACAAACATAGAGATACACATCGACAGACGTAATGAGAATAGCGTTTTGGGATTGTAGGCAGACACAGTATTCTGTCTGTCTGTGAACAACCAACGAACATTATCTGCTTCTGTCTGTATGTTGCTCATATGTTGCCGACAATGTATGGGTGCATTTCCGCCCACGGTATCCAATATGAAACTGTCTAATATTTACAGTATTCTCGCCGCCTTCATATTTGTTTGTATCTTCATCATCTCAAATGGATTTCACGACGACGAGGGGGGAAATGAAACTGCCAATTTCATCAACACGCCCATCACCAAAATTCCAAAACTTGACGACATCGATTTTTCTGCCTGCAATAAAACTTTTGGGACGACCACCACCATAGTCACGGATGGTTTCTTTGAAGAACATGTCACTACTACTTTCCATATCGATATATGTTGCTTTCCTAATGAGACTTTTGCAAGTCTTTGTGTTGCATCCGCGATGTTAGCTTTCGCAGGTCTTTTTTACTCTGCATATGTATGGCGGAAATGCGCACCGACTGATTCCAGCGAACCACACGAATCGAAGACGGCATGCATATTTATTCACCGACATAAAACCCCTTATGATGTTGATTTATATGCTACTGTAGCATATCTCAAGCAAAAGATCGGTGATAGGATTGGTAGTGATGTGATAGACGATCAGTATATTATATTTGCTGGCAAACGACTGTCAGATAATAAGAGGCTGCTTGATTATAACATACAAATGCATTCAACTTTGTTTCTGTCAGGAAGACTTTGCGGTGGTATGGATCCGGCGCAGCTAAGAGCGGGAGCACGACGACGTTACAGAATGAATGGTCAAACAGTCGCGAACCAATCCAGAGCGAATGATACAGACAATAGCACAAATACCAGCAACATACCGCCGATTGATGAAGACGAAGATGAAGATGAAGACGAAGACGAAGATGAAGAACCATCGCCCAAATCTGTTGAAGATATTAGGTTTGCAGGTTTGAAATTCTGTGGTTACAGTAAAGAACGACAAAAAAGAGTTAAACAAGAGCGCAACGAAGAACGTTTCAGGGCACTCTACGGGGTATCTTCAAATGCAATAACCAAGTTTCACCGAGATTTTCATCAAATTGGAGAAGAAGAAGACAGGATCATCAAGGACAAGGATTTCAGATTGAATCATTTCTTCATGACATTGCATTGGCTGAAAGCTTATCCCACTTACTTCATCCTTGAAGCTTTCTGGGGTGTGAGATATCAAGATGCTGAGATTGTAAAAAAGTATACTAAACAATTCCAAGCTTTGAAAAACAAAAAGATCAGGTGGTTCGAAGACGGTGAACTTGATGAAAACGATATATTTATCATAAGTGTTGATGGGGTTCACTGCAGAACTCATGAAGTTCGAAAGGATCCTAGCTCAAAATGGTATTCTCACAAATCTCATGGTGCAGGATTAACGTATGAGCTAGCAATCGCTATCCGCCAGAACCGTCTTGTGCATATTAAAGGTCCATATCCAGCGAGCAAGAACGATCTCACAATATTTCAATATGGAGACGGTGATAAGAATAATCCTCAACCATCGTTGAAAGACAAGATTTTAGCCGGTAAAAGAGTCATTGCTGATAGCAGTTATAAAGCAGAGGATGGGAAGACTGTTTCAACCACTCGTAGGAGTGATACCGCCGAAGTGAGAGAACTTAAAGCTCGGGCAAAGTCCCGACAAGAAACATTCAACGCGAGGATCAAAGGTTACCGTATTCTTGCTACAGAGTTTAGGCATGGTATTGAACATCATAAAATGGTTATGGAATCTATATGTATTCTTGTCCAGTACGACTTAGAGAGTGGTCATCCATTGTTTCAAGTTTAAAACGTTAGCTGACAGCTATTTTTCTAATAACAACGTATGCAGCTCATAGTAATGATTTTTGTATAGAATAAACGCATTGTGCGTTAGTAAATGAATAAAAAGAATGCAGTACGATAGAAATACCGCATTACTTGTGTTGTGCGCATGCCAAATAAATAATAGATCTAAATTGGTTAGACTACTTCTCTCTATCTTAACTTCATTAAAACTTAAGGTTCAGACCATTCATAATAGTTGTTAGTAGTCAAGATCCCATCAGCGGGGATTTTTCTTTCTGTCCGTGTTCGTATCGTGTCCGTATCAAGCGTTAATCGATGTTATTTCGCAAGAAGAACATTATGAAGGCTTGCCATCACCATCGTCTTCCATCCTTCACTTCTGCGGCAGGTTCCTTGCCGACCGTCTCTTCCAATACTATTGGACCATCCAAAACCAATATAAAAATAGACGATGGCGAGAAATTAAATGATTATAAATTAAAATTAATATGCCACACGAACATATGGATGGCCACTCTCCAAGAGAGTGGCCATCCATTGTTTCAAGTATAAAACGTGACATCTAGCGTGACAGACATGGAGAAGTAAGAAGTTAGGATAGAATGCTGGTATTATCTAGATTTTATATTACACTACAATTAATTTCATTATTTTTTCTCTATAAAATTAGTATCATATTTTTCGTTTATTCCCGTCAATCAATTTCAGTGCGTTTAGATGTTCCTCACTTTCTACGTGACGCTTGACTTGGGAGGTAGAACTAGGAGTAAAAGTACGCCTATCTCCTTGACAAATACTACAGACAAAGCTTTTGCCATGTCTCAAGGTGGTAGGGTTTTCATGTTCTTCGCCCGCAACAAGCTTTACATATTCCCAGTACTGTTTTGTTGTGGCAGTAGCGGGGGTAAACAGTATTTCTCTTTTCCGCTTCTTAGAGTTCGATAATGATGATTCAGACTCTCTGTTGCTTTCAACTGCTCTTTTATAGATCCCAGGCAGCAATGCCATCAGTTCTGCTGCTAATATAGTTCTAGTTGCGTTGACGCCGTTGTAGAGTTTGCAATTGTCAAACATGAGAAGGTAGTCTGCATATAGCTTGGAAGCACCTTCTGTGCCTTCTCCATATTCTCCATTATTTAATTTCGTCTCCATCGTAGCAAGATCAATTGGATTCTTCACGATTTCTGAGTAGCCAGGAGTAAAAGAATCAGACACAGGTTCTGCAAAGACACCATTACGATCTCTATTTTTCATCAGTTTAAAAGTCGCTAATGCGACGTCACGAAGTGTGCCAGGCGTAGTCGGCGATGGTAAAATCCATGCTCCTTTACTGATAAAAGTATTCCTCGCTACAACAAAACACCCCTGCTCAACAATCTTAGCGTCGCCACCAGTACTTTTCTTCTTATCTCTACTCCTTATCGGTAGCCCGGGCCTTTTTCGATGTGTTTTCTTTTTCTCATCAATCTTATCGTCGCCAACAGTACTCTTCTTATTTCTACTCCCCATCTTCTTTTTCTTTTTCTTTTCCTTCAAAATCAGACCAAAAGGTTGTTTTGGACCCTTCGGTACTTTATTCTTTTTCCAATTCTCAAGTTTTTTCGCAGTAATTTTCAGAGCCTCTTTTTGCCTAAGCCCAGAATCATCTACTACAACTTCGACGTACTCATCTGGAAATTTCGAGACTGGAACAAAAGACTCTGGACGTGCTTCTTTAATCTTGTGGGTAATGTCAAAAACCTCTGGGGAAATTAGAAATGATCCAGCGCCAGAACGGACATAAGCTGTACAGTAGTAACTTGTGTCTGTGTCGTCTGTGTCTGTGTCGTTGACGAATTTGAAATCCAATGCTTGAATAACTTCGGGATATACAGCATTTTGTATCGAACCAGCATTAGGAGAGGTAGTGGTCGCATTCTCTTCAAATCCTGGATTGGCAACTGCTATTTGATCGTCATTGGAGCCTGGATTTTGATTATTATCGTTATTGGCCCCTGATGCGTCGTTATTCCCGCTACTAGTATCTTTACTGTCTTCTTGTAGTACCCACTTTGCCGGCGTCAACTCAGATTTATGACGGTCCCATCCATTAACTTTTTTCCAGGTGATACCTGAATTCTCGTTGTTATAGTCTTGATAAGTTTCCCAATGGACAGCTGCCCAGGACGTAGCATGCTGATAACTCGAAAAAGGGGGACCGGTAATGAATTGTCCGCCAAGCAAATTTTGGCGGGCTTGCGATGCGGCATGTTCTGAAATATCATAAACTTTCTCATAAAACGCTATTTGCTGGTTTCTTTCTTTATGGTCATGGTCATTTTTGAATGCATAATTCCACATGTACATTTCCGGACCGCAACGCTTCCATAGAAGATCCTTTTGTTCTTTAGACATATCGGAATGATGCAAGATTTTCTTTGTATATTGTTTAAAAAATCGTACCTTTGTCGTCTTCACCTTATCGTGCTGATTATTAGCCAAATCGTGATTGTAATCTGGATCAGAGATGGTGGGCGGATTCAGAATTGAAACAAGTGGTCTGCCGTCTTCTTTCTCGTATGTCTTATCAACAAACCATCTGTTTCTGTTTTTGCTCATCGAGTACGAGGACCCGATAAGTTTCCGGTACTCCATAGTAGTATCTTGATCCACTTTGAAATCCAATGCTTGAATAACTTCGGGATATACAGTATATTTTTCAATGTCACCCTTGCGTTTCTCGTCCTCGTATGATAAAAATAATTGTCTATGATCTTTTATTAGTTCTTTTTTATATCTAATTAGGGCTAGGACATCATAAAGATGCGTACCTTTGGTAGTGTTATATGAACCTTCCTCATCATCGTCAGTAAGGATCTCAAAGACCTTCTCTTCGTGGTAATTTATGACTAGCTGGCCATCCTTAACGAAGGAGACCCTTGCTCGATAAGGTCCTTCGAGACGCTCCTTGGAATTGAAATCAATATGCTTGAGCTCTTGGTTCAAAAATATACTATTCTCTTCTTGCATTGTTGGTGTAAATCTGTGTATTTCCAGGCGCACACTTCTTTGACTTGGTTCAATCTTCCGCCTTTTTTTTCGAAGGTTGGCCAGTCGAGGTAATACGGGGAACGTCACTGTCAGTACTCTCGGTACTACCAACCTATCTCTTTCTTCTTTCTCTCTTTTCTTTTTCTCTCTCTCTCCGTCAAAAGGTAGAAAACCATCGTCCTTTTTTAGCACCACATGCTTGACCGTATTCACCCAACCGCTGCTGCTCTTTGTAGATTCAGTTCCAAGACTTGAATCATAGTAGCCAAACAATCTGTTCACAGCTATTTGGGCTGCTCGTTGTGCTTCATCTTCCGCCGACGCTTCTATATCCGCTTCTATATCATCAGCACGTCTTTTAGCTCGGCGTTCTTTCCTGGCTTCATCGGCATCGGTATCATCATCATCTGCGAGATAACCATGATCGACATAATTGTTGCTGTTGCTAAACGGACGAGAAGATCTGCAAGGCGAGTTCGGCGATGAAGTGTGATCTTCATCATCAACTAATTCTGCTTCAACTTGAACATCATCATTGCGACTGCCTCCGAGTTGTGATTCACATTTACTTGATTCGGATCCACTGGAAGCGGATGGAAATATGGAAAATTTTGGAATGGCATCCTTATCAGCATCGGGAGCTGGGCCTGTACTTTCACTACCACCAGTCTTATAATGACGAGAGATGACACCCAAAGTCGGATGAAACACAAGCCAATTGGGCGGATAGTCATCTTCATTCAAAAAAGCGGGTTCCAGCGGTTTTAGCCCATTAACATATGTGGCTGACGACGTAGTATTGATTACAGGAGATTCCACTTTTTTCATAGTCACCAAAGGTGGAGGTGGCCCGTAGGATAAAAGAGGAACCTTCTGTTCTTCTTTGGCTGTTCTTGCTTCCTCTTTCTCTATCTTATCCAGCTCAGATTCGATGGTTTCAATCTCTCCCTTGAGATCTGTAGCCACCGTCTGATGTCTCACGAAGCTCTTTCTTCGTGCACGTGCAGATTTTCTATCATTAGCTAAAACAATATTACCTTGAAGCATATTGCAATGCTGCAGGGCATCGTCAAGTCTTGATGCATCATGAGCAAAATTGTTCGGTACATCATTGAGAGGACCGTGAAATGACTCAAGTACCATTGCTAACCAGGCATTCCACTCATTCTCGACCAATTTTTGCCCTTTCTCAACCACAAGATTCCAAGACTTTTCGATTGAACTGCCAACTTCGTTCGATTGGAACCTTTTTTGAATTAAAGAGTAAAACTTTGGATCTGCTTCAACAAGCGTTGATAAAGATGCAGCCGGCATTCCTTCCGGATCGGTTCTTTTTTCAACTTCACCACATACTGCATCTATAAACTGACCCCATTTCTCAGAAACTATCATGTCAATGTTATTATTCGATTTACCAAATTGAAAAAAACATTCAGAAAGTCCATCTCCTTGAATCTCATCGCATTTCAATCCATTAAAAAGCATGGTGGTAAACGAATCAACATCAACGATTGGGAGTTCTTCGGTATGATCATTCTCTGCATTGATGTCTACAAAATTCTGCTCTTCGACGTGTCTAAGGATGCGATTAAATATCTCTTCTGTTTTGGCATCGGCCTCAACCTTATTAGAAGCGGCTATAACAAGATCTGAAAGAACTTTTCTTATTTCTTCCTCTTCAAGCCGCTTCTGATCTTCTTCTTCATCTAGTCTTTCTTCTTCATCTACTCTTCCTTCATAATAAGCTTTAATCCGTTGTTTCTTCACCTCGTCAGCAGCCACCAAAATTTCAGCAGCTTTCCGTTTCTCCTCCTCCTGCTCTTCGACGTGTCTAAAGATGCGATTATATATCTCTTCTGTTTTGGCATCGGCCTCAACCTTATTAGAAGCGGCTATAACAAGATCTGAAAGGTCTTCTCCTACCACTGTTGAAACAATAAGGTCGTATTCTTCATCAAGTTTGTCAAGAAATGCAAGGGCTTCTCCTACCTCTGTTGAGCGGCGTCTATGTTCTACCAAGGATGACATGATGTAATAGATTAAATCTGGTGTTGGAGCAGAGAAATGGAAATGATGGAATGAATTTATGCCGTGGACCCGTACGTATGCCAAAGGTTGTTTATCTCGAACAACACAACAAAGCGATAAGTTATGAACATGCAAGCAAAAGCTTGGTATCGGGAATGTGCTCATGATCTACTGTCAGTTTTCCGCTGTCTGCTGTCTGCTGTCTGCTGTCTGCTGTCTGCTGTCTAAGCCCTGTTGCCTTTTTAAACTTTTGTCCCGTCAACTTGACGGGACAAAATTGTAACAGACACATGATATATATATTACAATGTTGTCTGTTGTGCAATAGCAGCGTGACGACACAGCGTGTTTTTTTTTCTTGCAAGAATTTTAAACAATTTTACATGAGTTATTACAACTGTACAACTGCATGTACCACGTACATGTTTTGTACAGACAACAACAGTACAGTACTGTAGAACGATAATCATCAACAGACAAAAAACCAACAGAAATTGACCCACACGATTAAAAATTGCTATAGTCCTAAAACAAAAAAGATATGCCCTGTCTGTCGAACTATTTAATTTATTATAATATTAGCGAACAAACTAAATTAAGAAATGAAATATTAATAGATAGATTTATTTATTGATATCTAAATTGTCAACACTAATGGTATCGTTCTTGTAGAAGATTCATATTACACTGTAGTAATGTACTAGAACAATTTTTCAACAATTACAATTAATTGGTATACCCGTCCTTCAAAGACGTATTAATTCTCATCCTTCTCGTATACTTTACAAATAATATACTCCTCCAACTTATCAAGAATCGATCCAGCCTCATTGAATGATCGAATGGGATCTACAGACAAGGAAGTATTAGATTCATCATCAAATGAATGGAACGACTCAACAAGAAGAATAGAACATAGTCATTCCTGCTGTTCCTCCATGTCCTTCTTCTCCTTCAATAATTCAGCCTTTGCTTGTTCTTCAATATTTTCTATTTCCTGCTCGAGAGTTGTCCTTTCTTCTTTGGAACGAGGAGTAGTGGATCTTCCACGTCTTGTAGATTGTGATTGCGATCGGGTACGGCGACGTGAAGAATTTGAAGCCGTAGATGAGATTTTTTTGAATTTTTTAATCGCTTTTGGAGATACAGCCTTATCTTTGCGGGCGGCTGGCTTAGAAGCCGTTAATGACATTTCTAGATCATTTGAATTCACTCCCCCGCCTATGCCTTTATTCCAAATTTCAACAAAATCCATAGCTTGATTTTTTAAGCTTTTGCTCTTATGCTTTGGCTGGTGATTTCGTGGCGATACTTTCCGTGGTGGTGGCGACTTTTTCCCCTTTGGTGGTGGTGGTGGTGGTGGTTCGTGTTCGCGTACTGTATTCATATCTTCTTCAAGTTCAGATGGTGGTGGTGGTGGTTCGTGTTCGCCGATTAACTTCGTATCTTCTTCAAGTTCAGATTCGTCAAATGAGAAAATCGAACCGGAATCGGTACTGTCGTCTGTTGCAGGCACATCAGGAAAAAGGGGGCCGTATGGTATGCTCGGGGTAAGTTCTTCGTTGTTGGCATCATCGCGTCCAACGGATTTGGGACTTGATAGCAAATCAAGTCCACTAGGTGTGGGGAGAACATCCACATGGAGAAGGTTATTAATATCACTCTGAACATCAACACGATGCGCATTTTTCCTTTTCGCGAAGCGACAAACATCAATGGATTTATGACTGGAATCCATGACAGATGGCACAGACGAAGCAGGCAAAGAAGGAGTGTCTTGGTGTGTCGCTTGATGCTCAGATTCCCGTTGACGAGCTTCTTTACTGCAGACGTCATTGGATTTGTGACTGAAATCCATGACAGATGGCACAGACGAAGCAGGCAAAGAAGGAGTATCTTGGTGCGTCGCTTGATGCTCAGCTTCTTTACTGTAGACGGATCCAGAGACATTGATTATTCGTGACCTTTTCCCGGCTTGTTCACCTGGTCCAGGTCTTGACTGACCTTTCTCGAAGTCGGCTTGATTTCGTTGTGCTTGGCTTACTACCAAGCTGGCTTCCATTCGTTGTTTTTGGGTTATTAACAATTTATCGAAGTCGGTGGTCTGCATACCGCTGACGGCCTGGTCAGGTTGTCGTTGTTCAACCGTAGATGCAGTACTTGTAGATGTAGTATTGCCAGTAGCAGTAGCAGTAGCATTAGCACTGGTACTTGTAGATGAAGTATTGCCAGTAGCAGTATTATCGAAGTCGGTCTGCATACCGCTGACGTCCTGGTCAGATTGTCGTTGTTCAACCGTAGATGCAGTAGCATTAGCAGTAGCACTGGTACTTGTAGATGAAGTATTGCCAGTAGCATTAGCATTAGTAGCAGTAGGGGCGACAGGCTCGCACATGATGCAACAAGTACTTTGTTGTGCATCGTTTACGGTACAACCAGTATGCACAAACTTCATACAAATAAAGCAGGAATTACTACCAGTTCTAGGAACATCACGTTCTATACAGTACATACCCGAAGCACAAACCCAAATGGGTGGAGGTGTTTCTTTAGAAGCGCCTGCTCTCGAGTAGGGTGTCTTGGTCTCCTTCGTATAGGGAAAACCGGAAACAGTTGCCGCGTTCTTATGTTCCTCTGCTCTATCATCAATACTAGGTTGAGTAGCACTAGCTACCTGCACCTCCTCCAAATCCATACCTGAGTGTGTCGACGGGGGATCTACTTTTGCAGAAGGCGTTTTTATTCCTGGTCCTGTATGCGTACAATCTAAAATTTATTGTAAAGAAAAGATGGGAATGTTTTGACAAAAAGAATATTTTTTTATTAGAATAAACAATTACGTTTTACATTACATTTTGCATCTTGCAAGCACACGATCCATCTTTTGTTTTAATCACCTTCGAAAAAAGTCTCGGTGACAGCTTCCTCTTCTTCTGTGAAACTTTCTGGAGCGGTGAGCTCAGTCACTGATTTCTCAATTACCGCTATGAACGATACCTCTCCAGTTCGTTGTATTTTTTCGTTGTATTTACCAGCATGAAGGTGCAGCTTGCAATCAAGCTTCGTATCCGAATTTCCACTGTTTTTTGTATTGAAATATTTATTCGTTAGCACAATATTGGGTCCCAAGGTAGAAGAACGAATGCCAAATGTCGTATACTTGAATTGCAGTTCTGCGTTACTTTTCAATTTGCATTCAAATGCAGCTTCCTTTTGGAAAGTGTCTTCACAATAGTAGACACGTTTTGAAGGATCATCGGGTTCGCGTTTGAGTAATTCTTGTGTTGCTTTAACATCCGTGTTACGTTGTAGAGAATTCTTCCACTTGCAGGTTGGTATGACAGGGTCCTTAATTCGAATACGTGTTAGAAGATATTCGTCGTCCTCGACCAATTCGGCCTTGACGTTTTTCATGTCGTTGCAATCCACTACAGGAATGGTGAATTCGACTAATTGTACGACTACATTCTCAACCGTTCTCTTCTTAACCACCATTTTCAAACCACCCATGAAACCGGGATCATTGTATAGTACATCAATATCGACGATTCTCGCTTCGTTTCCAGAAGACAAATTTTGGGTAGTGAGAGAACTCACGTTGTTTCCATGCATCATTTCGATCTCGGTCTGTTCATAAGATGTATTTAAAATCGGATGTGATGGAATATGAAAGTAGTTTTAGGTATAGTTTTCAGTTTTACATAAAATAAAACAATAGCACATTTGCATGGAACTTACGGGTACTATTCCTATGTTTTTGATTAATCGGTTGATTTGCGCAGTTGATAAGGATGCAGATGTGTTGGGTTCAATCTTATTATATCCTTCGACTTTACTAAGTTTCGCTACAAGATGATATGCTCGACCTCGACACTTCGCTCGTAAATTTGTATGAATATGTCCAAAAACTGATGGATACTTTGTCGCAATAAAGTCAAAACCTTTCGATACAAGAATGGGATCGTTACTCCAGTTCTCTATTATCGAATATGTTGTAGGATTTAGTTCGGTCGTTCGAGCTTTTTTGCTCAGATTCCCTTTTCCTCGTTTGCTGATCATCGAGAAAAGAATTTATGAGAAGATTCAAACTTGTCCACACAGACACGAGTAACGATGTTGGCGATGTATCACTATAACGTTACTCCACGAACATACACAAAAATCCATACTGGAACGAGGAAGACGGATTGATTCGATACACATCATAAATATTGTTTCCATTTGATACACGTGTTGGCGATGTCTGCTCGCTTCGTCTCTCGCCGTTTCAAATTTCAAACGGCTGTGTTGCTTATTTCATATGATTTATTGTCGAGAAAGTGTTGTATGTAGCTGTTATTGTAGTATGTGTTAGAGTTTATTCGAACAACGAACAAAATTTTGAATAGAAGGACTTATTCACCCAGGACTGCAAAAACGCTGCACTGCGCACAATACTTCGAGTAATTAGCCATACCGTACTATCTATAGTACATGCATGCTTGTAAAAATTGCGGAAATTGCGCACTGGCGTATTATATATTATTTGTATCGCTTGAAAAATTCCAAGCGATAAAAGATAAAAGCAGGACGGCGACGAACACAACTTCGAAACTCTCTCACAACTCACAAATCCGTCGACTCAATATACAAAAGTTAATAATTACAATGTTAGACTTGATTTCCCATGCATTTTATACCATTTGGATGTTCCTCTGTGAGCACAATCACCATTTACTGCTCGTCTGTGAACGCCTTCACTTCACTGTTGATAATGTTTATCCACATTTGCTATTTCTCTGGGAACGTATTCAAGTGATTGTCGGCAATCATTACAACCATTTGGTGCTCCAATTGGCTATCTTTCGTAAAGTTCCTCTCTACATCGAGCACACTCTTGGAGAACCTTTCATCTACTGTTATGGGATCCTTGCCATCATCTTTGGGACCGTTGTGTTGTTGGTACTCTTCTCGAGAGCTCTTGTGGGGGTCGCAAAGAATATTGGTATTGCGATGTTCAAGTTCAAAAGTGCGGACTCTCAGTTGTTGAAACAAGTCGAAACCAGTGAAAGAGCTGCAATCGTCTTACAAAGTGCTTGGAGAAGAAAACAAGCGCAGACAAATCTTCTACAGTTTTTGGTTGATATTATTATGGTTCAGAGTGTTGCACGACGATACTTATCGAAGGATGAAGTGCAAGGAAGACGAAATGAGGTTAACAGTCTTCAAATTAGAGCTAGATTTGACAGCGATTTCTTACCAAAGTTTGGAGATATGTGGCGGGGCATCGCTTCTGCCGAAGACGACGATGTCACAAGAACCACCGAGGAAGAGTACGATACCAATTCGAGTCCAGTGTCAAGTGTTGCTGAGTCGGATGCACCGGAGCCAAACCATAGGCTCACCAAGAAAGAACTGAGAGAACGGAGAGTGGCATTAGCCAGAAGAAATGCGCAGGCATTCGGGATACGTGATAAAGCTCGGATCGATGCAGCAGAACAGGAAAACTACGCTGCTCGTCGATTAATCAGCTCCGGGGAGGAGAAGGCCGACTGCTTCTCTGACTTGTCTGAAGAGGAAGATTTTCTTGCGTTAATAAAGGACCTTCGTGCTATGAAGACTATTCGAATGTCCACTCTATTTCGTGGCCTTGCCGAGGCCCTCACCGACGCCGAATGTCATTGATGCTTTTTGAGAGTATGTTAAAAGAATTCAGAGAAACTTCCGACGAGATAATAATCAATAACAACAACAACAACAACAACATAAATATTAGAAGAATGATGTGTATGCATCATCTCATTCATGATTAATAAAACAAAGCAGGATCCAGTATAATAGAATAAACGCATTGCGTGTTTGTCATTCAAATAAATAAACGAATAAAAAGAATGCAGTATAAAATAGAATAAACGCACTACTTGTGTTGTGCGTATGTCATATAGTAAATAAATTTTAAATCTAAATCGATTAAACTACTTCTCTCTATCAAAGCTATAGCTAGATTCGTACAGTAGTGTTATATCTTATAATAATATTCACTTAGTATTATTACGGTTATATTATGTTAAGCACCAATCTGATCCACCTTTCATTGAACGATCCCGTTACAGTGAGCAGACTTGACTCAGCCGTCACTTTTTCTTTCTTCCCTTAAGAATACGTCGCCGACGCGCACGTCTATGGACTAGATCGATTACGGGTGTGGTGTTGCCAATTGCAAATCCCCCCGCCGCTTGTAGTTGTGGTGGTGCTTGTGCCTTCTTTTCAATTTCCTTCTCCTTCTTTTCCTTCTTTACCACCTTGCGTTTCCGTGACTGAGCGGGCATCTTTCGATCATCGTCGCTATCGCTATGGATTAGATCGATTACGGGCATCTTTCGATCATCGTCGCTATCGCTATGGATTAGATCGATTACGGGCATCTTTCGATCATCGTCGCTATCGCTATGGACTAGATCGATTACGGGTGTGGTGTTGCCAAATCCCCCCGCCGCTTGTAGTTCCGGTGGTGCTTGTGCCTTCTTTTCTTTCTCCTTCTCCTCCATCTCTTTCTTTACCACCTTCGTCTTGAGACGCTGTCTCGCTGCCTTTGATTTACCATCCATTGCCATTGCCATTCAATCCGAAATAAATTATAATATGATTACAACCAGTTTTGTGTTGTACCATTTTTGTTTCGAACTGCTCTTGGGAATAAATTCTATTCTTTTTGTTCAAATTCGATCAAAACGTAGTGGACGGGAATTTATTTGTTATCATCATTGACACACTCCACCCCAATGCTTCTACTAAAATTGTAAATTGACCAACCATCATGATTACTCAAGTACCCTCGTAACACTCCAAATTCGTCATTTGTAGGTACCCATCTTTGAAATTTTCATCGTTTGTTGTCGTCGACAAACACGATGTCTGTTGTTGCTTTTTGTGTGTTTAAAGTTACATCGTGTTTGTCGACGACATCAAAACAAATATACGAACAACTCCGAATGAACTACCTCCAGTAATTTTTTCGATCGAACACAGGACAGACACATAATAAAAAAAGAAAACTATAATAGATCTATGTGGTATGACCCTGCTGTCACCGTTTCTTCATTCCCCCCCCCC
>Ga0209302_10001298_pt1 | contig 14514 bp, 9 predicted proteins | sample ArcOceMetagenome_2_FD_187445 | JGI IMG/M metagenome (GOLD analysis project Ga0209302, IMG submission 187445) | Marine eukaryotic phytoplankton communities from Arctic Ocean - Arctic Ocean ARC135M Metagenome (SPAdes) (version 2) | ecosystem: Environmental > Aquatic > Marine > Oceanic | place... | reverse complement strand
TCTGGGCTGGGTGAGGCGGCTGCCAAGCTCCTGGCGTGTGCGTGCGGCGGTGTGTGGCCGTGCGGACGTGTCGCGTCGCCGTTTCTCGCGAATACTGCTGTGCGAAGTATACTCCTGTAAGGAGATAGGTTCTTTTAGAGGGGTTTTTGTGTGAAAATGGGGTATATTGAAATCACAAATTAGGTCAAATTAGGTCAAATTATAGGCCAAATTATGGGGGGTCCAAACGTCCAATAAGCAAACAGTTTGGCCTAATTTGTGATTTAAATCTACCCAATTTTCACACAAAAACCCACACAAACACCCGCGGGCTATGGATTTTAGGCTCGACTCTCGTGAGCGTCGTCCGCTGGAAGTGCCCCGCCGCGTCGAGTTGGCGAGAGCGTCATGGACGCCTGAACACATCCATGCCATCGCTGCGCCACCGACCCAGAATAGGGTGGTGGCGGGGGCCTCCATACTCCTACCGGCACCGCTTTACGCCAGGGATGCGACGGCTTGCTCCCAATGGGCTGCCCACCTTGGCGAAGCGCGCAGCCGGCCGCCGCAAGCGCCGACAGCCGCCACCAACGCCACCGCCACCAACGCCACCGCCACCAACGCCACCGCCACCAACGCCGCCACCAACGCCACCACCAACGCCGCCACCAACGCCGCCACCAACGCCGCCACCAGTGCCTTTCCTACCAGACCGCATTGGCAAACGGCCCCGGCGGGAGCGGCCGCCTCCAGTTCCTCTCGTGCCGCCAGACGAGGTCCGGATGTGCTCACGTATGCCGTGCACCTTGTCGCGGGTGCCACCGACGGGTACGCCGGGCCTCAGCCCAAAGCACGGGCAGCTCGAGCTGCTTGGCCAACGGTACGGCCCGCGCAACACGTGCTCGGTGGACACGATGCTCACGCTGGCGCAGGCGTGCCGCACGGCCGCTCACTCACCCACTCACACCAACTCACCCACTCACCCACCCACCCCCATCCACCCACCACCATCCACGCGTGCCTGCGCAGTTCGCATTCACCTATGAGGAGAAGCAGGCATTCAAGCAAAGAAGGCGAGGCAGCGCGCCCGGCACGGAGCTGGACGAGAGTGGCGCCGCGTGGCGCTCGCTGTTCAAGGCGGCGCGCTGCCACGCGCGCTGCCACGCGCGCGGCGACACACGCGCCAAGCGGCAGTGGTACGCACACATGTGTGCACTCGACAGTGGCGGCCCGGGTGGCGGCGGCGGCGGTGTCGGCGGCGGTGTCGGCGGCGCCGCCTCGGTGGGGTGTGTTGAGTGCGGCTGCGGCTGCGACTGCGTGCAGTGCCGGGCTGGCTACTGCCTGCGCTGCGGCCGGTGCGCGTGCAAGCAGCCGCGGCTGCTCGGCCACTGCTTCGGGCTGATGGAGCAGTTCTTCCTGCTGCTGCCCGCCACGCGCGCCGCGTCGCCGATGCACTTCAGCACCTCTACCGCGTGGACGTGCGCCGCGCCGTACACCTACATGCGACCACGCCTACCCAGCGTACCTGTGTCACCTCGTTATCACCCCTCCAGGTGCGCCGCGCCTACGTGCGACTATGCGTATGCGGCGAGCGCACCGACGCTGCAGCTGCCGCTGCTGCTGAGCGCCACCGACCTGGACAGCCTGCTGCACGCGGGGGTGTCGCGCGAGGTGGGCTGTACTTACTTTGGCTACACTTACCATGGCTCTACTTACCATGGGTGACGCGCGAGGCCGGTGCGCTCGTGGCGGCGATAGCACAGTGTCGCCATACTGAATACGTCACTATACTCACCATGGCTCTACTTACTTACTAGGTGGGCGCGCTCGTGGCGGCGCACCTGGGCGCCAACCCGTACAAGTACGGCCCGTGCCCCAAGTGCGGCGGCGCCGAGCTGCGCGCCGCGGCGTCGTGCGTCGCGTGGTCGCCGCTGCTGCTGGTGGAGCTCGGCCGGCCGGCCGGCGACGCCTCGGGCGGGGCGGCCACTGCGCTGCCCTGGAGGCTGCGGCTCTCGCCCCGCGTGGAGCTGCGCGCGGGTGGCGAGGCGGTTACTTACGAAGTGGCAGCCGTGGTGTACAACGACGGCGCGCACTGGTGGGCCGACCTCCGCTGCCGCAAGCACTTCAAGAAAGGCGAGTGCGGCAGCTACCGCTACGATGGCCTCGAGGCGGGCGGTGCGCTGCGCTATGCCGGGCACGCGCTCACGCTCACGTCAGAGCCGCGGCTCATCTCGTTTGTGCTGTACCGCCGCGTCCCCGTCGCGGCCGCAGTTTAGTTAGTCCGGAGTGGGTGACGTGACTGGTGCCCCAGACCTGCCATCATGCCTGCCATCGAGCATCGTGGCTCTACATACACTATGCAGTATATGTTGGGATATAATATATAATTATAAAGTATCCGAGTCCGCACCAAGGTGTGCCGCACTGGCCTGTGGGAATTAATTTTCGTTAGACATTACGTGCGTATGTGGTTCACTAGTTGCATGATTGTTGGTTTGGATCGATGATATCCATTTTTTCGCCGCGCGGAATCGTGATCTAGGGACGATTTTACCGGTAAATATAGGGTATTAATGTTCATGGGGTATTAAATGTTCAAATCATCCCTCCATGTACATATTTGGTAAGTACACATCTTTTTACCGCTAATTAACACTCCCTACCCTCCGAAGGGGGTGATAATAAGCCAACCGAAAATCCGTTTCTGGGGATGATTTTCGACGAGGATCACGATTTTGAGGGTCCCAGGCATGCTTGGTCCCAGGGCCCCAAAAGCTCACCTTGATACCGTACTGACCACATCTGTCGCACCACCTGTGCACCCCCCGTAAAGCCGTAATACATATAGTGTACATAGTTCAACAAGAACAACCGTGTCGAGATCGTGCTCCACGAGAACCTGGGTGGTGGATTCTCACCGCCTGCCGCCCAGAAGATGCGGCGCAACGGCCGCAAGGCCAAAGACCACGCGGAATCGACCGCACGCCCTACCAGGGCGACCGCAAGATCTCGTACGTCAGCTTTCCTACCACACTCGCGCAATCTCCATGGGGATCACCAAGGCCGAGTCGCGGACGCTGATCGACGCCGCGCATTACGCTAAGGGCCGCCTCTGCCGCATGCGCGTCGGCGCCCCAGCCGCGCTCGCCTGAGCGAGCGCCGCCCCCGAACACACGTGCCGCTTACCGGCTAGCCATATGATCTGCTCCCGCATGCTTGGTCGTGTCCGTTGGTTTCCGTCTAAATGAACGCCCTATTAATGCAATAATGCCAAAAAAAGCGACCGGTTATCGGTTTAACGGTATATACCGAGAGAGCCTCCGCTCGGAGGGTCCGTGTCAGACCGTGTCGACCTCCAGCTCGCTCTGAGGTGTCTTTCCTCTCGGTGTCTCGGGCGCCCGCTCCTCCATGAATATAAAGTATAAAATCGGCAAAAGGTTTGGTGCACGCCTGGGTGGGACGGATTGTGACGTTTTTCGCGTATCGTCCCCCTAGCCGCCCCCAGGGCTCCCTAACGCCTACCCAGCCCGGGAGGGTCACTAACCCGACTCAGGGCCACCCTGGGCCGCCTTGGGAAGCGCCTCAGGCAGAGTGCTGGCTGCTCAGGCGTGAGCCCAAGCCACCGGCCTAGCACCGGGTCATGCCACCGCGCGCGCTCTGGCTCAACAGCAGGCCCCGGGCAACGGCTGCCACCTTGCATGCATCCAAGGGGTACCCGGCGGCAGCTCTGGAGCACCAGCCCTAAGCGCGCGCGATATATATATATGAGCTCGGGCTGCCACCTCTGTCGTTGTCGACGATAGCGACGTTGAGTGGCAGCCATGTTATTGCGGGCGCGGCAGAGGCCATGAGCAGCCTGGGGCACTCGACCGCTCTCACACACGGACTTGTCACTTGAGAAGTGACTTGTGTGGAGGTTGCGCAGCTGGTTGGGGCTCGAGAGTCGAGTCTCTGAGATCAACATAAAGTTAGAAAGCTAACTACAGTGCCAAACGACCTTTTTTACCGAAACATGAGCAGAGACACGCACTCACACACGACTCGCACACATATTAGCCCTTTGTACACAACACCACTTCAGCGCGCATGGGGTCGGCCTCACCTCGCCATTCTGCTGCCTTCATCCTGTGAGGCCTCGTCCTCTGCGCCCGACTCCTTCGCCGCCTTCAGTGCCTCTTTCGACGCCTTCAGTGCCTCCTTGCGCTGCTTGTCGGCCTCGCGCGCGTCCAACTTCTGCTGCGCGCGCGCCTCGGCCTGAGCCTTTTGCATGTCCTTCTGAGCCTGGCGCTGCGACAGCTGATTATCTTTCTCCGCCTTGCGCGCAGCCACGCGGCCGCTGCTCGCGTCGGAGACTGCCGACTGCTCGGCACCTGCCGACTGCTCGGCACCTGCCAACTGCTCGGCACCTGCCGACTCCTCTTCCTCGCCCTCCTCCTCCTGCTCAGCCTCCTCCTTCCGGCTCTCCGCATGCTCCTTCCGCTCCTTAGCGGCCTCCTTCTTCTCGTCCGCCTTCTGCTTCTTCTTCAGCTTCTTCTTGGCCTCGGCCATCTCGTCGATCCGATCGTGAGCGTCCGCGATCTTGGTCTTCGCCTTCAGCTTCTTCTTCAGCTTCTTCATCGCGCCCCCCGCGCTCTTCACCTTCAAGCTCTTCTCGTGGTCGTCGCCGGTCTCGAACTTGAACTGCAGAAACGAGATGGCGGCGTCCTCTGAGTCGTCCTCGTCCTCCTCTGAGCTGTCCTTGACCTGCTGCTTGCGCAGCTCTTCGTTCACCTCGTCCTTCACCTGCTGCTTGCGCAGCTTTTCGGCCTCACGCGCGTCCTTCTTCTGCTGCGCGCGCGCGTCCTTCTGCTCCTTCATCAAGTTCTTGCCCGCCTGCCGCTGCTGCAACATCTTCTCGTGCTCGGCCTTGCGCGCAGACACGCGGTCGGTGCTCGCGTCGGAGACTGACTCCTCGTCCTCGCCCTCCTCCTCCTGCTCAGCCTCCTCCTTCCGGCTCTCCGCATGCTCCTTCCGCTCCTTAGCGGCCTCCTTCTTCTCGTCCGCCTTCTGCTTCTTCTTCAGCTTCTTCTTGGCCTCGGCCATCTCGTCGATCCGATCGTGAGCGTCCGCGATCTTGGTCTTCGCCTTCAGCTTCTTCTTCAGCTTCTTCATCGCGCCCCCAGCGCTCTTCACCTTCTTCTCGTCGTCAGCCATGGTCCGGTGCACCACGGGCTTTGTGGACTCTCCCATGGCCCGGCGCACGACGGGGTCGGCCTCCGCAATCAGGCTGGAATGCCGAGGAATGTCGTCGCCGTCCTTGCGTGAGTCCTTGCGGATGTCCTTCTGCTGAGAGTCCAGGTACGCCGCCAGATTTGACTTGGCCAGCTGAAGGAAAGATACCTCCATGGAGTTGGAGTTGGACTGCTTCGCGGCGCGAAGGAAGCACGCAAGGTCCTGGCACCCCTCCGCCGCCGGCGACGAGGAGCCCTCGTCGAGGACAAAGGGCTTCGGTCTCTCGAGCTCCTCCTTGTCCTCCGTCGGCTGTGCTAGTAGTGCCAGCGTCGGCTGGACCTTGACTGTGACCTGGGCGGCGGCGGCGGCCTCCATCGCTCCGTGGGCGGCCACCTGCAGACGCTTCGCCGTCTGCGCCGCAGCCGCTGCCTCCTTGGCCGTGCGCACGGCCGCCTGTGCATCCCTTGCCGCGCGCGCCGCCACGCCCTGCGCCGCCTCGCCTTCCTTCGAGGAAGCGTCCTCGAGCAGGAGGGCGAAGGAGGCAGCCTTGGCGGCTCCCTGCGCGTCCTTGGCGGCCTTCACTGCTGCGAGCGCCTTTGCCTGCGCCTTGCCTTCGGAGCTGGCCATGGCCTGGCGTCTTTGCAGGTAGTCCTTCTTGCTCTGGTCCTTGATCTGGGACTGCATCTGGTTCATGGCGAAGACGCGCGCCGCCTCTGCGATGCTGTGCTGCTGCGTCTGCTCGGCGCGCCGCTCCTCCCCCCTCTTGGCCTCGATGCGGGCGGCGTTGTCGGCCTTCTCCTTCTCCTGCTTGGTCAGCTCCGCCAGCGTGCGGGTCAGCTCCAGGTCGCTGGCCTTCTGGCGCATGGCCACGTCCGCAGCCCTCGCCTGCACGGCCAGCGACTCCTCCGCAGCCGCGGCCGCCTGCGCGCGGCTCGCCTCCTCCGCCCGGGCGAGCTCCTTGCGGGCGAGCTCCCGCGTCAGCGCCGCGGCCTGCGCCGTCCGGGCCGCATGCATCTCTTCCGCGGAGCGCGCCGAGGCGAGCATGCCGACGAAGTCGCCGGCGAGCTGGGCCCTGTCGAAGGCCGTGTCCTGCTCCGAGGGCAGGTAGTGGGTGCTGTTCCACGCGCGCGTGGCCCGGGCCTGCTCCTCCGCCGCCACGTCCATCCGCGCCTGCTGCCGCGCCGCCTTGCGCACCTCGTTCTTGCGGTCCACCTTGACCCAGAAGGCCGCGGGGTCCCACGCCTCCGCCTCCGCATCTGTCGAGTTGGCGAGCACGGGCTCTGCGCTCAGCGGCACGAGCTCGGCCTGATGTGCATCGCCCGCGGCAGCCAGCCGCCGCACCTGGATCGCCGTGTTGGCCTGCACCGCCGCGGCCTCCACCTCGGCCTCGTCGCGCAACCTCGCGTCGAGGTCGCGCAGACGGCTCTCGACGCGCTTGGCCGCCTCGTCCGGGTGCTCCCCCAGTGCCTTGTTCTCGTCCTCGTCCTCGTCCTCGTCCTCGTCCTCCTCGTCCTCCTCCTCGAGCTCCTGCTCCTGCTGCTGCACGGTGCCCTGGCCCGACTCCTCCTTGGCGCGCTTCCACTTTGCTTGCCAGGCCGCCCTGCTCTTATCCTCCTCCGCCCTCCGCTTCGCCTCCTCCGGGCCCAACTCGACCTCCTGCTCCTGCTCCTGCTCCTGTAGCCACTTGCCCTTGCGGCCCCGCTTGGCCGCCGCAATCGCCGCCAGCTCCTGCTTCGTGGCCGCCAGCTGCAGGTGCCGGAAGGCCTCCTTGAGCTTGTTCTTCGCCCGCTTGAACGAAGGAAGCTTCCGGGCAATGTCGCCCGCCGCGAGGGTGTCGATCTGTGCGACCGCCTTGGCCGTGAGCTTGTGCGCCTGGTCGATAGCAGCCGAGCCCGTCTTGTTCTTGTCCGCCGCCGAGAGCCGCCTGAGCATCATCTCGGTCTTCGCGGCCTGCTTCTTGCTCAGGTCGGGCTTGATCTCCGACTGGTACGTCTTGCGCAGCAGGCGGAGCGCGATCTTCTCGAAGACGAGAAGGCCCTTGGCGTCCTCCCGCCCCGTCTGCACGGCGAGCTTCAACGACTCCGCCGCGTTGCTGGTGAGGGTGATGATCTTCTGGGCGAGCGCCTCCTCGGCCTCGATCGTCATCCGCGTGCCTTCGGTGCTCTTGCTGCTCTCAAGCGTGGCCTCCTCGGCGATCTCGCTCGCCAGCGCATGCTCATCAACCTCTGCAGTCGGCGCAGACGGCGCAGCGGGCACCGGCACCGCCGCCGCCGCAAGCTGCTGCGCCTCGGATACCTTGGCCTGCTCCGCAGCAATCTCCGCCTTGGCCGATGCGGCGAAGGCCTCCTCGCCGGCGAAGGCGTCGTCGCTGTGCAGCTGGACCGCAGAAGCCGGCGTGAGCTCGTCTGCTGCCCGGTGCTCCATCTCCGCCTTGATCCCCGCCGTCATCCGCTGCACCTCCGCGGCCCGCTGCGCGTCGGAATGCACCAGGTCGGTGGCGGGCATCGAATGGGTGGCGACGATGGCCGTGCCGTGAGGGCCCTCGGCAGCGGGCTCCGAGCCATTGACCACCACGGTGCCCAGGAGCGAGGTGTAGGCCTTGGGTAGTGCCAGGAGCGCCATGCCCTTGGCGCTGGACTTGGCCCGTGCGTTGGCAGCACTGGCCTCGGCCGCGAACTGCGCCACTGCCATCGCCCGCGCCTTGGCGTCGGCCTCCTCTGCGAACTGCGTCGCACTGAGCACGACGCCCGCCTTGACGTCGGTCGTCGTCGCCTTCGCCCTCGCCTCCGCATCCGCCGACGCCGCAACAGCCGCGGCTTGCGCCCGCGCCTCCGCCGCGTCCGCCCGCGCCTCGGCCTCGGCCACCTTGGCCCTGGCCTCGGCCGCCGCTGCGCGCGCCTCCGCCGCCGCCACGCGCGCCTCCTCCGTCTCGCTCAGCACAACCTTGGCCGTGCTGGGCACGTGGGGAGCGGTGGCCTCGGAGTCGGCATCGCGCACCAGGGCGTGCACCTCGCCGCGCGCATCCAGCCGCGCGATGGCATCCAGCCGCGCGTCAGAGCCGCCCAGAGTCGGAGTCACCCCGGGCATCACCACCACCGACTCCCATGGGAGCGCCACCTTGGGTGCGACCGACTCGGCAGCAAGGGTGGCGGTGGCGTTGGCGACGGCAGCGGCGGCGACGGCAGCGGCGGCGACGGCAGCGGTGGCGACGGCAGCGGTGGCGGTGACGTTGTTGGTGGCGACCAGGTTAGTCGCGCGGTCGTACGATGCGGTCGCTGTGCTCCAGTAGTGGTCGTCAGGCGCGGCGCGCGTCGTTGGGCTGTCCTCTCCCGCCAGGCCCACCAGCTTCTCTGCGCCTTGGACGGATTGCATGGCGGTCGCCTTGACCTGCTCATACACGCCCTGTCGCAGTGCGATGAGAGTCTCGTTGTTGGGCTGGGTCGAGCGAGCCTCCTGCAGCTCCTCCAGAGCCCGGGTCAGCTTGAACATGGCCAATTCGGCCTCGCCGACCTCCTTCGTGTCCACGGCCGGCTCACCACCGGCGCCAATGGCGCGAACGACATCGCCAGCCGAGGGCACCGCAGGGACTGGCAGAAGGGTAGAGGAGGGCGCCGCGGCCGGCAACCTCGAGGCCTTCATCGAGGCGGACGCAGACTGCTGGCGAATGGTTGAGAGAATGCTCTCCGCCGCCTTCAGGCGCGAATTCCGCTCGTCCTGACGCGTCTTCCCACCCGAGTCGACCTGGCTGCTCGGCGACGGAGTATTGATCCAGCCGCCGCCTTGCCGCCTCTTGCTCTTGCCGCCCTTGGACTTCAAGTCGCGAAGCCTCTGACGTGCCGACTTCACGGCCGACTCGGCCTTCCGCCCTGCGTCCTGCGTGAATTCCAGCTTGCGACGCGCAAGGTCTGCAGATTGCCTGGCTTCACGCTTGAGCGCCCTCGCACGCTGCAGCTCACGTTTGGCTGAGCTTGGCATGGTGCCATCATCTGAGGCCTGCTGTGAGTCTTCCTGCCGACGCTCCGAACGTGATCCACGGGAGACGTCCGAGAAGAGCGTTGACTCCAATGGCTCCCGAGCGTCCGCCCCCAGCGGGGCCACTCCGTCTCGCCTTGGGTGCCTGAAGTTCCCTTGGTTGGGCCGTGCGTTGGCCGCGCGGAAGTCGATGCTTCGCCCACGGCGCCCACCACCCTGCAGGTTCGACCTGTACGAGGGGTCTATGCAAGACACTGCCAGCGGCAGTGCCAACGCGAGGAGCGCCCGCATGCACCCCATTTTTTCGCGGGTGCACAAAAAAGGCAGCTCGATGCTGAAGGGGGGCAAAGAGGGAAGGGGGAGCACAGCCCGCGCGGAGGAAAAACGCACACTGGAGTTTGGAGACTGTACTGTCAAAGTCACGCTGCTTAGCGTGAGTATGACCTTCAGGCTGTCCTTTGTCAGTAAGCTGGGATACGACGTAACGACGTCCACCTTGTAAAATCACGGGACGGCAAACACAAGAGTGGGCGAACGAAGCGTCTGAGGCGCCAGGCTCATCGAGGGTGGCTAGCTGGGGACACCCATGCGACCGGCGAGGTCCCAGGGCGTAGCCATCGCCGCCGTCCCGAATCTGGGAACGGAGCCGCCCCGCCCGGGCGGGGCAGCGGCTCCGCTTGAAAAGTGACGGGGATGATAGTGACGGTCAGGGTGGAGGGTGTGCCTCAGGGCGGCCCGGGGGGTGCAAAGCACCCCTGTCTCGGCCCGCGCAGCGGAAATTTTGCGGGGTTTCAGGGGTCTAGGCCAGTTTCATGAGAAAATAGGCGCGTCATTCTACCACCCCAACCGCCAGAACCCAGCTGTTTCCTGTCTGATGTTTTTCTCGCCTGTCTGTGGCGCGAGGAGGAGACATCACAGCACAAATGGAGTCTTGGACAACGGCCAGTGTTGAGTGCGTGGAAACATGCGCCCTTTTCCGAGGGCCAAACAAATCCTAAATCGCCCCAAAATGGGGGTTCGAACCCATTTTTTCGCCACACCGCGGCTCGATCTTGAGCAGGCGTGCATGGCGCGTAGCGCCTGCCGCCGCGTAGCGGCGCTTTAGAAAATTTCACACCAAAATGCGCACCTTCACACCTCATTTTAAGTATGAAAAAAAGCGAATCCGAAGAATCGCTCGCAGTTGGCTGTACACAATTTTGTGTACGTCATTTTCCGCCGGGTCCCTCTAGGGTCCCTCAGCCTCCCTCACTTAGTAGTCGCCTCGCATCCCTACATACCCTGCTTTTGAGCCCCGCCCCTGATCATAATCACCCCTGTCAGTGCAGGGCCAGTGCCGCTGCCCCGTCCGGGCGCCCCCGGGACGGAGCCCTCGGGACCTTGGGACGACCGTGTGCGAGATGCGTGTGCGAGATTGGCATTTTCCTGGCGCAGCCTCGGGCCCAATCAATTCTCTTCGAATTCAACTATTTGTGGGTGGTGCCTGAGCGATGCCCCTGCCTGTGGCCTCGACGCCTCACCGTCACCCACCCATCATGCATCAATCATCCATCCATCCACGCACCCGCCCGCCCACCAAGCAAGCCGAACGAACGAACCGGGGCCGATCCAGCGCACTCACCCCCCACCATTCCCGCCTCTCCCTCTCAGCCTCTCTCTCTTTCTCAGATAATAAGATAAGATTGTTGGGTTTCACGACGCTACCTTATCTCTCTTTCTCGGCGCGACTTTTGGGTGGTTATCCAAACCTTAGTTCCTCGAGCGCCGAATCGCGCGACGACCGTTACTTTTCCGGCCGTTTCGCAGATTGAACGCTTCGTCGCTTGGTTCCTGGACGAGTCTGGACACCAATGGACTCGCATTTGGTTACCACGTCCTTCGAGGACCGCCCCTGGCTCAATGACATGGACAAGAAGACGCCCATTCAAATCGCTGCCGAGGCCCGCCTCACCCCTTCAACACAATGCCGACAAAAGCAGAACCCCCGCCCTGTCCCCCCTGTGGCCCTCCGTAAACACGCGGCTGGTGCCCACCGATCGCAGAAGACTGCAGATGCCAAGCTGCGGGACCAGGGCGCACCCGGCTGCTCCCTTTCGGATGAATCGCTCCAGGCGTTTCGCTCCAAACACGGCTACAATAACTACGACCCCGATGCGGACAAGTTCTATGCATGCAAGCGCGGTCAAAAAAGGAGTTGGCCCGTTGGAGCGCCGCCTTGCCATGCTCTGCCAGTGGTGGAGGTTGGGTGCCTCGGTCCAAACATGGCCTGTTTTACACCTTGCAGGCTGTCCATAGCCGCAGCCGGCCGTCCTCAAGCGTCGTGTCTAGGGCGGCGTCCGTCACGTCCAGCCAGTGAGCGCTGTGGCCACTAAGGGATGCGGGATGGGGCATGGGATGTTCAGCAATGCATGGCCGAGGCAAGAGGCTCAACACGCGACTCGTATACCCCCTCAGCTCGAGCATAGCTCAGGGGGCGATGTCATGAGACTCACACATCCCTCCGCAGCTTTGTGTCGTACACGCGTAGGTGGTTGGTTCTGTGTGGGCATGGATCGCGGGGTTGGGCACATGGTTATCCGCGTGGGCAGGGTGTCGCCCGTGGCGAAGGTTCGATAACAAACGTTTAGTATTGGGTGAGGGAAAGAAGAGCGCAGCGGCAGCGCCTTCTAGTTAACGAACGAAAGGGCGCCTGCGTCCCGGCCGGCGGCTCTGTCTATCTATGTATGGGGATCGGCACCTTGCTTCCAGGGGGGGGCGCCAATCTAAGGACCCCCCCCCCCCCCCCCCCCCTAGAGGTGTGAACTGGGCGATTTTAGGCCGATTTTCAGCGATTCTTGAGGGGTGATTCACCCCTCTAGGGGTCACGACCCCCGCCCCCCTAGAGGGGTGAACTAAGTCGCTAGCTAGGGGGGTCAGACCCCCCCCCCTAGAGGGGTGCACTTTTTGCTAGGGGGGTCAGACCCCCCCCCTAGCATCGCGAACGTCCTTAGATTGGCGCCCCGCCCCCTGGAAGCAAGGTGCCGATCCCCTATATAAGGGGTTGTGGAGCTCTGTCGAGCCGCTCGTCCCTCGTCGTCGAACGTCGTCCCTCGTGAATCTCACGAAAAACGTGTGTGGTGCCCCGCGGTGCGGAACCCGGTGAATCGTACCGCCCCGACACGGGGCACCGACACCGCCCCACACGGCAACTAATAGCCTGAGCATGCGGCAACTCCTCGCACCTCTCCTCTAGCGCCTGAGTGCGTCGAACAATACCCACGGCAGCTCACTCATCGGGCCGCTCGGCATGCGGTGCGTCTGCAGCACCGTCAGCACCGTGGCCTGCGCTGCCTGCGTCAGGCCCATCAGCTGCTGCCCCGTCATGCCGTTGGTGTTGTACGTGACACCATCGACGACGGCCTGCATCACGATGTCGCCCTTGAGCAGGCCCGACGCCGCGGCGGCGGCGTCGGGCTGCAAAATGAGCGGCGGCATGCGGTCGGCTGCGAACTGAATGGTGGCGGTGGCGCCGGGCGGCATTGGCCCCACGGTTAGCATTTGGCTCGGCTGGAAGTGTGGCAATCCCGTCGACACCTGCATGAAGCCGCCACCCCCCGGGGGCGACGCCGCCTGCGCCTGGTCGGTGTGCAGAACGGGAGGTAACGCGCATTATGTGATCGAGGCTGGAACCCTATGTGATGGTGCCTGCAACCCTATGTCTCACCTGGTCGAGGTACTGCTGCGTCAGCGTTTTGTGGCCCGCAGGGACGCGCACGTTGTTGATGGAGAGGACGCGGTCTTCGGCATCCAGCTGGCCGACATACGGACCGTGTCGAATGCTGTTGATCTGGCCGCTCCTGGGCAAACCAAAGTGCAGCATCGAGTTCTGGGCTGTAGTGTGCTTTTGAATGCCAAGGTCGGGCGGCAGCGGCCCGACAGAGCGGACGAAAGCCACCGTCTTTGAGCCCGACTGCCCCGGCACGCCGCCACGGTCCATCGTCTGGTTGGCGCGCGGCGCCGCGCCAGCCATCGTGCCCGAGCGCGAGAGGCGCTGGCCGAACCACGAGTTGTAGGCTGCCGCCAGCTCGGGCGAGAGCGCGGGCGCGTTCTTTTTGAGCCGCGCGAACTCGGCCACGAAGGCAGCGGCGTTGGAGGCAGGCCCAATCTCGACGCAGCCCACGACGAGGCGCACGCCCTCGCCCGCGCGCAGCACGATCACCAAGGCGTCGGGCGTGTTATCGCAGCACTGCGCCGCTTGGGGCGAGGCACTGAGGGGCGACGGCTGGATCTCCTTCAAGGCGCAGACCTCGAGCTCGGCGTGCTGCAGCGGCACGTGGAGGGACGCCGCGGGCACCTGGCTGTCTGTCTGGGACACGGCGGGGTAGCGGTGGCCGTACTGGTCAACCCCGATATAGTTCTTGATGGTGACGCCGACGTGCGCGTCGCGCGTGTACACGACTGCCTTGTCGGTGATCGCGAGGTGGTGCGCGTTTGCCTGCACGCGCAGCTTTTCTACCCCCTCGCCCTCGCCATCGCAGCTCATCGGGTACTTCTTGTTCAGAAACTCGCACAGCACGCAAAGCGTGCACAGCGGGTTGAGCAGGCAGCCGATCGCCATGTAGCAGTTGTTCTTCACCACCTTTCTCATGTCGTTCATCCGGCCCTCGATGTCGATATCGAGGTCGAGCACCTTGCGCCCTTCGCTGAGCAGGGCCGCGAGCGGATCGCCCTGCTCTGCATCGGCCATATAGACGGCCCGGTCGAAGTCGGCCTCCGTCAGCGTGCCGTCCATTGTGGGTGCCGTGTACTCGTACGATGCCCCGGGGCTGCCTGTGCTAAAGTTGCCCTGCAGCGGATCTGCTCGCGGGGTGACACCACCAGACCATTTTTTAATGGGATGCGGCGGGCCAAGCACGAGCGGTGACGCTGGTAGCCCGTCCTGGTTGCCCAACGTGGTGACCATTGGCACCTGCGCCATCATTGGCTGCGCCATAATTTGCTGGGGCATCATTTGCTGGGGCATCATTGGCTGCGCCATCATTGGCTGCGCCATCATTGGTTGCGCCATCGCCGTTGCCATTTGCACGCCGCTGCTGGTCGACGCCATCGCCCCTGCAGGGGAGTGCCCAGCATTCCACGGTAATCGAGCTCTACCCCCAGCGGAGATAAGGATACAGTCGTAGAGAGACCGTGGCAGGGCCCAGGCATCGCGGAATTGTGTAGCGTCACAAATTGTGTAGCGTCGTGAGACCCAACCATCTTATCTCTCTCTTATCTCTCCCCAGCGGGCAGAGCTCAGAGCCTAATCCCCCCCCCCCCCCCCCCCCCCCCCCCCCCCCCCCCCCCCCCCCCCCCCCCCCCCCCCCCCCCCCC
>Ga0209302_10001296_pt1 | contig 14518 bp, 8 predicted proteins | sample ArcOceMetagenome_2_FD_187445 | JGI IMG/M metagenome (GOLD analysis project Ga0209302, IMG submission 187445) | Marine eukaryotic phytoplankton communities from Arctic Ocean - Arctic Ocean ARC135M Metagenome (SPAdes) (version 2) | ecosystem: Environmental > Aquatic > Marine > Oceanic | place... | reverse complement strand
AAAGAGGTGTCCATGGCATACCTATTTCCATCGTTTTCTTGATCATACCAAATGATCGTTCCGCTTGCGGAAGCTTCTAAGTCGTTAATAGTTGGAGTGTTTTCAGAACAAAAGCTTTGGAGTGCATTTCCAGTTGGTGCATCAAAATCCGATATTGTTACAAGTACTTCGAGTCGTTTTGTGCTTTCACAGGTTCCATCTGATTGGGCAGCATAATATTTTAATCCGTCAATTAATGCGATATTGGGGTCATATAAAACGCCGTCTTTTACTTGGTTATACCAAATAATTGTTCCGTTTCCAGTAGCTTCTAAATCAATAATACTGGGATCATTTTCATTACAAAAATTTTGCAATCTATTTCCTTTAGGGATCTCGGGATCTGTTATTGAGACGATGATCTCAAGTCGACTTTTACTTTCGCAGGTTCCCTCTAAATTGGCGGCATAATATTTTAAACCATTAATTAAAGAAGTGGTATCGTCATAGGCCTCCCCATCTATCGCTAGATCATACCAAATAATTATTCCGGAGGCCTTTGCTTCTAAGCTTTTAATAGTAGGGGAGTCGGTAGCACAAAAAAGTTGCTCAGGAGTTTCTGATGTAGGTGTTAAAGGATTTTGAATAGTTACAATAACCGTTAATCTTTCTGAGCTTTCACAAGTTGCGTCTGAGTTGGCAGCGTAATAACGGACTCCATTTTCTAAAGGATCGCTGGCAGCATACCTATTTCCATCGTTTTCTTGATCATACCAAATGATCGTTCCGCTTGCGGAAGCTTCTAAGTCGTTAATAGTTGGAGTGTTTTCAGAACAAAAGCTTTGGGAAGGATCTCCTTCGGGAGCATTTATGTTTGTGATAGTAACAGCCACTTTTAGACGAATACTGCTTTCACAGGTTCCGTCTGAATTGGATGCATAATATTGTTGTCCATGTACTAAATAATCTTTACTTGTGTACGAATTTCCTCCTATTGCTCTATCATACCAAGTAACTACTCCGAACGCAGACACTTCTAAATTTGCAATAATAGCTCTTTTTACCTTACAAAAGCTTTGCAAAGAGCTTCCTGCGGGAGGCGTTAGGTCCTGAAGGGAAACGAATACAGGCAACCGTGGACTACTTTCGCAGGAACCATTAACGTTAGAAGCATAATAAGTAACCCCATCTACTAACGTATCGGTCATAGTGTAAGGGCTACCTCCACTTGTTTGCTGGTACCAGACAAGAGTTCCTGTGGCACTCGCGATTAAATCAGATACTTTTGGAATATCACTAGTACAAAAAGTTTGATTTTCAGCGCCTTCACTTATTGTAGGTGGTGTAATTGCTATTTTAGTACTAAATAAATTGATTTGTTGTGCTAAGTTTACACCAGCAGGAGAAGACAAAGTTAAGCGAAGCCTATCAAACTCAATACCTGAGTTTATTATTATTTTATGGATATCTCCTGCTGTGGATGGTTGTATGGTGATCGTATTTGCTGCATCTGCAGAAGTAGAATACACCACGATTTCCTTCTTATACAGTTCAATATTAATATTTTGTAATAAGGCCAAATTCAAAAGGCTTCCCTCCTGAGTTCCTATGTTTATTTCTAATTGATCTTTATCTGATGCAGTGGTTAAAAATTGGATATCTTGATAGATTGATGCGAGTGCACTTACTACACCAACACTTATTGTAGAATATGTAGTATCATTCCTATCGATAGCAAATTCTGGATTATTTACACCTGTAGCACCCAAGTTTAGTAAGTCTAAAGTAATTCCGGTGCCGTCATAAGAGGTAAACGTTCCTTCTGGGTTGCAAATAATAGGCATGGAATTTATATAAAATGCATGATATACGTTTGTGAAATTTTCTGTTCCAAGCAACAAGGCATTTGTAATATCTTGAACAACCAGAGATCTATAGGCTGCTTTTGGTGAGATAGCAATAAATACATCACCGTCTTTATTTCGTACAATTTTTAATGTTTTGGAAGAAGTTAAATTATCCGTTCGGCCAGAAGCAACAATTATTCCTGAGTCATCAAATGCCTTTACCTCGACGTAATGATCACCAATTGCTAACGTTCCTGCTTCATTAGATAAAAGTGCTCCGAGAGAACCTCCTAACAAAGAATCAAATAATCCATTATTTCCTCCATCTACTTTTATATAGGTAGTGGTATTTGCAGGAACTAAACCTGTAAATTCTAATTTTAACTCCCCTGAATAAGCGCCAATACCTGCCGATACTCCTCCATAGGACCTTATGGTAGCAAATTTCCCATTAGCGGCGGCGGCGTTGCCCGTATTGTCTACATGATTTCCTAAACTTACTTCGGATGCACTTGAAGCATAAATTTGTTGTGCATGGGTATTTAATACAGATAGTAAAATAAAAAAGGTTGTTAAAAATAGCGTTTGTAAGTGTTTTTTTGGTTCCATAGCATTTGTTTTCTAATACTTTGTTTCTTTCTAAGTTTTAAAAATTATACAGACTCAGTATTATTGGCTTAGAAGTGTTTTTTCTTTTTATGCAAGTTGAAATTATTAAAAGAGAAAGTCAATAGGTATAAACACCTGTTTTGATACATCCCCCCCCTATACTTAGTAGTGATTTCCTCATGTTTATAGATACTAGGTGTTGTGGTGTTGAGTGAGAAATATTTTAATGACTAACAAATAAGTCTATCAATTTTTAGAATTAGAACATTAAAATTCATGAAACAGGACTGCATGTTTTGTTATATTCGCCGATAATTGAGGTGAAATAAACTTATAATATTAAAGTATTGGCATACTTATTCTATTTTACTGACAGGTTGGTCACTCCTTTGTTTTTAGTTTTTTTCTCTTTTAAAATAATCAAAACTTCAATCTATTGCGGTTTTTTTAGTGTTTTATGTGTTTTTTGCATCTCATTTTACCAATGGACAAATTATTGTCTAGGGTTTTAGGTTCTTTGGCTTGGTTTTCGCGGTAATAGTATCAAAGGTTAACTAAAAACAATTATTACGTAAGAGTTATGTAGAAGTTGTTTTTAAAAATTAAAAGATAGAGTATGAGTCAAGTCAAAGAGAATAACACAGTAAAAGTAAATTATACAGGTAAGTTATCTGACGGACAGGTTTTTGACAGTTCTGAAGGAAAAGAGCCAATAGAATTTACTTTAGGACAAGGACGCTTAATTCCTGGTTTTGAGAAAGGGTTAATTGACATGGAGTTAAACGAGAAGAAAACGATTACAATTCCAAAAGAGGAAGCTTATGGAGAAGTAAATAAAGACTTAATACAGGAAGTGAAAAAATCTGAACTTCCGCAAGAGATGGCTCCAGAAGTTGGGATGGGACTTGTTTCTAAATCTCCAGATGGACAAGAAATGAATCTTCTTGTGGTAGAAGTGAGAGATGAAACAATTGTTATTGATGGAAATCATCCATTAGCAGGTAAAGAACTTATTTTTGATCTTGAAGTAATAGAAATTAAAGATACAGAACTTATAAAATAAGTTTATTTTCATTAGTGTAGTTAACAGCCTTTGCTTATTTCTTATAAGCAAAGGCTGTTGCATTTAATTTTATTTAGTGTTGTGCTGTGCTGTTTTTTAAAGGTAATCAAGTACTGCTCGTTATTTTCGATCTAAGAAATCTTGATAAGAATTCTGTGTAATAGCTTTTCCTAAAGAATCTAATTTGTGGGCAGTTTTGCCATGTTTTTCAATCGATTTTTTACTCACATAGTCAAATAAAAAGAAACTATCTTTAGAAAGTGTTCCAAAACCTTTGTTGAAAATATAATGTGCATATTGGTCTTTTGAAGAATTAAAAATATTTTTACTGAATTTAAATTCAGAATTATCTCCTTCTAATAAATCTAACAGTGTGTATGGCAAATCAACCTGACTCGAAATATGGTCTATTTCGATTCCAGTTTTATTTAAAGCACCTCCGAGCCATACCATTGGAATTTTAAATTTTTTAGGGGAGTTAAATGCGCCTGTGTGCGCTGGAGAACGATGGCCATGGTCTGCTAAGATTATAATCAGTGTATTTTTGTACCAGGGTTGTTTTTTTGCGTTTTTAATAAAGTCTCCAATAACTTTATCTGTATAGGCGTGTGCGCTTCTAAATTTATTTTCTTCGGTATCTTTCCCAAACTTATAATCACCTAGTATCTCATATGGCTCGTGGCTTGTTAACGTCAAAGCAATTTTAAAGAAAGGTGTTTTCTGTTTATTTGCTAGATCGTCAGAAAAACGCTTCATAAAAATGTGGTCATGTGCACCCCATTTAGAGTTCCAATCTTTTTTATCAAAGTCACTACCGTCCACAAAATCAGTGATTCCAGCATTCCGTAAATAGGTATTCATATTTCCGAAATTTAAATCACCACCGTGATAAAAAGAAGTCGCGTACCCTAAATCAATCATCTTTTGCGGAAGCATTGGCAAACTTCTTGTTTTATTGGGCATTTTCATAATGCTCGTGGAGGGCTGCGGATAATAACCACTTAAAATTGCAGGAATTCCTTTGTCTGTCCGATCTCCATTTGCATAAAAATTCGTAAATAAAATACCTTCTTGGGACAGCCTGTTGAGGTTTTCTGTAACCCCAGATTCTCCTCCTAAAGCACCCACAACTTTTGCCGTTAAACTTTCCCAAATAATCATAATTACATTTGGTTTTTTTGTATTTAAAATTGTTTTTTCATTATTTTTTAAAAGGGAATTCCGATTCCTGTTAATAATGGCTTTTGCAGCTTCGTTCGTGAAGTTAACATACGGATTGCCCCCGTCAGTAGTATGTGTTAATGCGTTGGAAAAGTTCCAAATAAAATTGAGGGCAGCGTGGTTAGCAAACATTTCACTCGAAAAATAAACATTACTCTGGTTTACAGGAATCGTTTGCAGACCACCCCTTATTGGAATCAATAAGAATAAGACAATGAATATAAAAACAGGAGCTTGTTTCCAGCTTCCTGCGTTGATTTTTTTGGTATTTTTTTCAATAGTTTTTTTAAATATTTTCATAAAAACAAAAGAAATCACAATCCAGAAAATAAGGCCAAAGATCAGTTGAGATGCTGCAACAGATGCAAGCATCACTTCTGGAGTATTTAAATATGTAAACAGCGTTGTGTCTAATCGGGTTCCCCAAGAAGCATATAAGCTGGCATCAACTATCAATAAGAGCGAAAGTGCGATTAAAACAATGTAAGAATACCATTTTATAAAATTCCCTATTTTTTTGGGACTACTAAATAACGAGAATAGAATTAATAAAAAAGGAAGTATGCAAAGATATCCAGAAAAAGAAGCATCTAATCTAGCCCCGTATAAAAAAGTTTTTAAAGACGTGCTTACAGGTATATTTTGAGTTTTTTCGTAATAAAAGAGTAGAAAAAATAAACGAGCAAAAATAAAATAACCGATCCATAGACAGAAATAAGAAAGGTTGAACACAAGTCTGTTTTTAATATTTTTCAATTTTTCAATTTTAGTAGTTCATATCTTGTTAGAGTATTGTTCACAGCTTCAATTCTTCAAAGGCCTAAGAGTTCTCTGTTACTTTTAGTCGCGCTTTGGCCGTTACTGAAATATCAGAAAACTCTTTGTTTAAATATTTTAAATAACCCGTAATCGCAATCATAGCTGCATTGTCAGTGGTGAATTCAAATTTAGGAATATAAGTAGTCCATCCAAAGTGTTGTTCAGCTAATTTTAAACGACTCCTAATTTCAGAATTAGCAGAAACACCGCCAGCAATCGCAATATGTTTTATATTTGTTTGTTTTACCGCGTTTTTTAATTTGTCCATTAAAATTTCTACAATTGTAAACTGAATGGAGGCACAAATATCGTTTAGGTTTTCTTCAATAAAATGGGCATTTATTCTTTGCTGTTTTTGAATGAAATAAAGAATACCTGTTTTTAGGCCACTAAAGCTAAAATCTAAATCGCCAACTTTTGGTTTCGTAAAAGCAAAAGCTTTTGGATTTCCTAATTTCGCATGTGCATCTATTAAGGGACCTCCTGGATATGGCAACCCTAAAATTTTCGCAGACTTATCAAAAGCTTCACCTACGGCATCATCGATTGTTTCTCCTAAAACCTCCATTTTAAAATGTTCAGTAACTTTTACAATTTGTGTATGCCCCCCGCTGATAGTAAGGCAAATAAAAGGAAATGGCGGGATTTTAGAAGTACTGTCAATGATGAAATGCGCTAGAATATGTGCTTGCATATGGTTTACGTCTATTAAGGGAATATTTAAACCCAAAGCTAATGATTTTGCAAAAGACGTACCTACTAATAAAGATCCCATTAAACCAGGTCCCCTTGTAAAAGCAATAGCAGACAGCTTATTTCTCGTTATTTGTGCGTGTTCTAGTGCTTGTTGAATTACCGGTACAATGTTTTGCTGGTGTGCTCTGGAGGCCAACTCAGGCACAACGCCTCCATATTTAGAATGTACTTCTTGGTTTGCAATAATATTACTCAGTACTTTTCCGTCACAGATTACAGAAGCGCTGGTGTCATCACAAGAGGATTCGATTCCTAAAATATATATGGGTGTTTTCATGAATGTGATAAAATCTAATGCAGCGAAATTAAGTATAATTTTTTGGTTGATTTTCCTTTTTTTTAGAATAGAAATTTAAATCTTTGCTAAATTTGCGCTTTCTTTGCACTACTTGGCAATATTTTTGATTACTTTTCTTTTTATATTGTGAATAGTGCTAAAATTTTTAGGTCATCAGAAACGTGGGGAATAATATATTAAAATGGCTAGGGTACAGTATACTCCTTCTGGTGCTAGTTAGTCTTTTGCTTTCTACTTCTATTGTTCAAACAAACTTAGGAAACTTGGCTACGAAGAGAATCAATCAAAAATTTGGTACAAACCTAAACATTGGTAAAATAAATATATCTTTTTTAGGGACTGTAGCCTTAAAAGATATTCAAATTCGAGATCACCACCAGGACACTTTAATTTTTGTAAAGACGCTGAGTATTTCTTTAGTAAATGGTAGGAAAATTATAGATGGAAATTTACTCTTTGGAGATGTTTCGATAGAGGACGCTTATTGTTACATAAAAACATATCGAGGGGAGAACAATAGTAACATGACTATTTTTGCGGATAGTTTTCGCAGTGATACCCCTAAAGACTCTTTAGATCCGTTATTTACTTTAAAAGCTGAAAATGTCTTCGTGCAAAATTTAGATTTTAAATTAATAAACGAGAATAATCAAAATCCTTTAAAGTTTTCTGCAAGTAATGTAGGTGGTAATTTAGAGGAGATGGCAATTGTTGGTGCTGATTTTTCAGCAAAAGCAAGGGGGTTGTATTTTAAAACAAACCAAGGGATACAAGTTACCAATCTAACAACCAACTATAGATATGGTCTAAATGCGATGTATTTAAACAATATGAGGTTGGAAACTGAGAATTCTAATTTAATTGGTGACCTCCTTTTTAAATACAAAATAGGGGGTTTAGCTGATTTTAGTGATGCCGTGAACATTGAAGCAAATTTTAAAGAAAGTAAAGTAAAAATTTTAGATTTAAAAAAATTTTATAAAGAGTTAAACGGAGGAGACGTGGTCTCTTTTTCAGGGAAATTAAATGGAAATTTGAATGATTTCGATCTTAAAAAATTAATACTAACCTCAGAAAAAGGAATCCATTTAAATGGAGATTTGTCGTTTAAAAATGCGGTAAACTCCGAAAGGGGTTTTATTTTTAATTCTGACTTAAATAATTTAACAGCAACTTATAAGGAACTTAGAGGCATCTTACCAAATGTTTTAGGCAAGATATTACCCTCAGAATTAGACAAGCTTGGGCAGTTTGATCTTCAAGGAAAAGTGCAGTTAACACCATCTTTCATAGAGGCAAATGTTCAGGTGAAATCTCAAATAGGTACTTTTATTTCTGATTTAAAAATTACGGAGATATCGGCAATTGACACCGCTTCCTATTCTGGAGATATTCAACTGGAGTCGTTTGATATTGGCGTTTTATTTAACAACCCTTTGTTTGGTGAAATCTTTTTAAAAGGGCAAGTGAACGGTCGTGGGTTTAAATTAGAAAACATAAATACGAAGTTCATAGGAAACATTGCGGAGTTTAATTTTAATGGGTATCAGTACAAAAATATTGTTGCGAATGGACAATATCAAAACAATAAATTTGATGGTGGACTGGTCATCGATGATGCTAATTTTAAAATGAAATTTGATGGGCTAGCAGACATGTCTGAGGCAGTGCACAAGTTTGATTTTAAATCGGATATTTCCTATTTAAACCTTAAGAAAACTAATCTTTTTAAAAGAGATTCAATCTCGATTGTGAAAGGAGCAATGACTTTAGATATTAAAGGCAACGCTCTTAATGATATACTAGGAAAGGCAGTTTTTAAAAATGTGCTATATACAAATCAAGAAAAAGAATATCGTTTTAAAGAGTTTATGGTTAGCTCTTCGTTAAAAGATAGTATTAAAACTATTGATATTGCTTCTAATGACATTGTCCAAGGTTATATTAGAGGTAAATTTTCATTTTCGGAACTTCTAAAAGTGGCTCAAAATGCGTTGGGAAGTATTTATACGAATTATCAGCCTTATGAGGTTGCTTCCAATCAGTTTTTGGATTTTAATTTTACGATTTATAATCAAATTGTGAATGTATTTTTTCCGGAAATTTTTATCGATAATAAAACAAAAATAAAAGGTAAAATAAATGGAGGTAAGAACCTATTTCGACTGCACCTTTCTTCTCCTAGAATTGCGCTTTATGGAGCAGATATAAAGACAGTTTCATTAAGAACAGATACGAAGAATCCGTTCTATAATACTTCCTTAACAGCGCAGGAAGTAAAGACAAAATATTATAATATTTCTAAGCTAAACCTTCTAAATAGAACTGAAAATGATACCCTGTATTTTAAATCTGTTTTTAAAGGAGGGAAAAGAAAAAATGAAGATTTTAATCTTGATTTTTTCTACACTTTTAATCCAGAGAAAAAAGCTGTATTAGGTTTTGAAAAATCATCATTTATTTTTAAAGAGAATACCTGGAATATTAATCCAGATAAAAACAATACCGATAAAATTACATTTGATTTAAAAACAAATGAGTTTGTTTTTAGTCAATTTATGTTAGTTTCAGGCGAACAAAAAATTGAATTTACAGGCAATTTAAAAGGTACAGAAGAAAAGGTACTTTTAGCAGATTTCACAAAATTAAAATTACAAAGTTTTTTACCCAAAATAGATAGTTTAGCTTTAGGAGGAGAGCTTTCGGGACATTTAGATTTTGTGCAAAAAGGAGGTGATTATGCTCCAGAGGGCCTTTTAACTGTAAAAGATTTTGAAGTCAATGACTTTAAGCAAGGGGATCTTTCTATCAATGTAAAAGGAGAAAATTCATATAAAAAATATCAAGTAGCCGTAGCCATAGAAAATGAAGATGCTAAAAGTATTTCAGCAAAGGGAATTTTAGACTTCTCATTGGAAAGACCAATTGTTGACTTAAATGTTTTTTTAGAAGCTTTCAAGTTGGAAGCATTTAGTCCATTAGGTAAAAATGTTTTGTCTTCTCTACGAGGAACGGCAACTGGAGACTTTACTTTAAGGGGGTTTTTGGGAAATCCAGATATGGAAGGTGAGCTTCGACTTGAAAAAGCAGGTTTAAAATTTCCTTATTTGAATGTTGATTATGATTTTGAAGGAGAATCCGTAATTACGCTTTTACAGCAGTCTTTTATTTTAGAAGATTTTGTTTTGGTAGATACAAAAAAGAAATCAAGAGGTGTTTTCAAAGGAGATATTTCGCACAATAATTTTAAGCAGTGGTTCTTAAGTTTGAAAATAGACAGTGATAATCTATTGGTTTTGGATACAGAAAATTCTGAGGAATCGCAGTACTACGGTTCTGCTTTTATAGATGGTTCTGCTGCCATTTATGGTTTAACAGACCGATTGACAATAGACCTTAACGTGAAGACAATGCCAGGGACTATTTTTGTAGTCCCTATAAAAGATATTGAAACTGTGGATAGTTATAATCTTATCCATTTTAAATCAGATGAGATAAAGACACAGGAAATACAGAAAGAAGTTGCTTTAGAAGCTCTAAAGGGACTCACGTTAAATATAGATTTAGAAGTAACAAAAGATGCAGTTGCTCAGGTTGTAATTGATGAGGTTTATGGAAGTCAATTATCGGGAAGAGGTGCTGGAAATCTTCAAATAGAAATTAATACGAGAGGGACTTTTAATATGTTTGGAGACTATGTAGTAGATAGCGGAGTGTATGACTTTAAGTATGGTGGGTTTGTAAATAGGCCTTTTACAATTCAAAAAGGTGGAACTGTTTCTTGGAATGGAAATCCGGCAGATGCAAATTTAGAGGTAACGGCGGTATACAAAGCGAAAGCAAACCCAGGAGTTTTGTTGGAGAACTTTAATGCGAATCGAAATATAGAAGTTGATTTAGTAACAAGAATTACTGGAAGTTTATTCAATTCAAAACAAGAACTAGACATCCAATTATCGAATGTTGAAGCATCTATTGCAAATGAATTGGAGTTTATTTTGAACGATAATAATGTCAATGAAAAAACAACTCAGTTTATATCACTTTTAGCTTTTGGTAATTTTGTGAACCCTGATAAAGTTGATTTTGATGCCAATACAACGATCACAAACACCGCTTCAAGTGCTATTGCAGCTGCTTTCTCTGGACTCTTAAACAATCCTGAAAGTAAATTCCAGTTAGGTGTAGATTATCAGCAAGGACAAAACGACAACGACTTGGAGCGTTTAAACACAGACAATCAAGTGGACTTATCAGTAAGTACTCAGGTTAGCGACAGAATCATTATCAATGGGAAAGTAGGTGTTCCAATTGGCACACAGACGCAGGCAAGTGTTGTAGGTGAAGTAAAAGTAGAGGTTTTATTAAATAAAGAGGGAACTTTTAGAGGGACTATCTTTAACAGACAAAATGAAATTCAATACACGGCAGAGGATCAGGGCTATACGCAAGGAATTGGGTTGTCTTATCAAGTGAATTTCAATACGCTTTCTGGTTTGCTTAAAAGTGCTGCCGCTAAAAGGCAAAAGAATTTAAAAGCAGGTCTTTTAATCAAAAGAGATAATACCAAAATAAAACAGGTTTTGGCTGAAGACTATGGGGGGAATTAACGATGAATTCTAAAATTCGTTAAAAAACAAATTTTCAAGAAGCACGAAACTATGTATATTAGTTTTTATAAATTACAACATTAAAATTTACAGATTAAACTGCTTTACTAAATTCATATTCCTTTAAAATAAAGGGGAAATAGGCTAAAACGATTTCGTAGATTTATATATATATATGCTTAAAAAGCATTAATTTTACACGAGCAATATGGAAAAAATTAAAAAAATAGCAGTCATGACGTCTGGAGGAGATGCTCCAGGGATGAATGCGGCAATAAGATCTGTGGTAAGAGCATGTGCTTATTATGACGTGAGTTGCGTTGGAATATACAGAGGTTATGAAGGCCTCATAGAAGGGGATTTTATTGAATTAACAGCAAGAAGCGTTAACAATATAATTAATAAAGGAGGTACTATTTTAAAGTCTGCACGTTCTAAAGAATTTAGAACTAAAGAAGGACGCAAAAAGGCATTCCAAAATTTAAAAGAAAACGAAATTGAAGGTATGGTTGTTATTGGAGGAGATGGTTCTTTCACAGGAGCAGTAATCTTTAATGAAGAATATAAGTTTCCAATAATTGGAATTCCAGGAACAATAGACAACGATATTTTTGGAACAACGCACACCATTGGTTATGACACTGCTTTAAATACAGCTGTAGAGGCAATTGATAAAATAAGAGATACCGCGTCTTCACATAATAGATTGTTTTTTGTAGAGGTTATGGGTAGGGATGCTGGTTTTATAGCATTAAATGCAGGTGTAGGAGCGGGTGCAGAAGAAATTTTAATTCCTGAAGAAGATTTAGGGTTAGATAGAATGTTAGAGTCTCTTAAAAAGAGCAGAAAAGCTGGGAAGTCTTCAAGTATTGTCGTAGTGGCTGAAGGAGACAAGTCAGGTAGGAATGTATATGAATTGGCGAAATATGTAGAGGAGAATTTACCAGAATATGATGTAAGGGTGTCTGTTTTAGGCCATATGCAAAGAGGGGGCTCACCTTCTTGTTTTGACCGAGTTTTAGCCAGCAGGTTAGGTGTAAAATCGGTTGAATTATTATTAGACGGCCAAACAAATTTGATGGTAGGTCTAAGTAATAATGAGGTAATTAGTACAAGTATTAAGGAAGCAATAACGGGGGGTCATTTAATTAATCAAGAACTTTTAAGAGTTTCTGATATTATGACGACATAATTTAAATTAGTAATTAAAGATTAAAAAATGATAAAAATAGGAATTAACGGATTTGGAAGAATTGGTAGGTTAGCATTCAGATCTTCGGTGGCAAGAGAGAATGTTCAGGTAGTAGGTATTAATGATTTATTAGATGTAGATTATTTGGCATACATGTTAAAATATGATTCAGTTCATGGGCCATTTGACGGAACTGTAGCGGTAAAAGACGGTAAGTTAGTTGTCAACGGAAATGAAATTAGAATTACAGCAGAAAGAGATCCTGCAAACTTAAAATGGGATGAAATTGGTGCTGAATATGTAATAGAGTCTACAGGATTTTTCTTAACCGAAGAGACTGCTGGGAAACACTTATTAGCAGGTGCTAAAAAAGTGGTTTTATCTGCACCCTCTAAGGATCATACACCTATGTTTGTAATGGGTGTAAACAACACAGAATTAAAAGCAGACCAAAATATATTTTCGAACGCTTCGTGCACAACAAACTGTTTAGCACCAATAACAAAAGTGTTAAATGATAACTTTGGTATTGTAGAAGGTCTTATGACTACGGTGCATGCTGCCACAGCAACGCAAAAAACAGTAGACAGTCCTTCAATGAAAGACTGGAGAGGTGGTAGATCAGCAATTCACAATATCATTCCTTCGTCTACAGGCGCTGCAAAAGCAGTTGGAAAGGTAATTCCTTCAATGAATGGTAAACTAACTGGTATGGCTTTTAGAGTTCCAACAATGGATGTTTCTGTAGTAGATTTAACTGTAAAGTTAGAAAAAGCAGCTACCTACGAAGAAATTTGTGCAGCCATGAAAGCGGCCTCTGAAAGTGGTCCAATGAAAGGGGTTTTAGGATATACTGAAGAATTAGTAGTTTCTCAAGATTTTATTGGGGATACAAGAACTTCAATTTTTGATGCAAATGCAGGAATTGCATTGAATGATAATTTTGTAAAGGTTGTTTCTTGGTATGACAATGAAATGGGATACTCTACGAAGATAGTAGACCTAATTGAATATGCTGCAACATTGTAATTACACAAATAAAATGAATAAAAAACCTGATTGCTGCAATGCGATCAGGTTTTTTTATGCTTTGTATTTGATACCAGACAGGGGGAACTTTTGAAAGCTACCTTACTAAAACTATTTCACAGCGATCATGCTAATTTCTACATTTACAAATTTCGGTAAATTTGCAACTTCTACAGTCTCTCTTGCAGGTGCTGTCTCATTATTAAAATACATGCCATATACTTCATTGATTTCAGAGAAGTTGTGCATGTCAGAGATAAAAATAGAGGATTTTACAACATTTTCAAAAGTCATTCCAGCAGCTAACAAGACCTCTTTCATGTTTTCCATAACTTGTTTTGTCTCCGCTTTTATGTTCGCTATCACTAAAGCCCCATTTTTCGGATTAATTGCAATTTGTCCTGAGGTATATAAGGTGTTTCCTGACAAAACAGCTTGATTGTATGGCCCAAGCGGGGCTGGCGCTTTTTTTGTTGTAATTATTTTTTTCATTTTATGAATGTGTTTTTTTTCTAATACTTTACAGGTACTTAGTATTTTGGTTCCGTTTTTTTTTAAATTCAGATAAATTCCTTACAATAAAAAGCCTATCGTAATTTTCTTCTTTTAAATTCAAGTTGACCAAACAAATATGTTTTATATACCTTTTAAACTGTTTAAATTTATAGTAAAAAGGCTCTCTTATTCTCCTATTATAGAAAGCTTGATCGACTATAGAGGTCATTATCTCATTCCTTTTTAATTTTTAAATTAGTGCTTGTTTTTAAACTTTTAAACTCGTGATGAAAAGAATTTAATTAAAATAATTTTCTATCTGGCGGCTTATTTTTATCCCATTTTAAATCTGACAAAATGGAAGATTTTACCCCAATGAAAAAGGTGTAAGAAGAGTTAGTTCCAAAAGGAACCCAGTTAAAATTGAAATTCCAGCTATCTAAATCTCTTGTAAAATTAAATCTCGAAAAAGTAAAAGCCCCTCCTAAAACGTCATAACCAGAAGAGTATCCAACTTTCCATTTTGGGGATAACTCTACATTTCCACTGAACATAACACTGTGTACTCCAATATCGCCGCCATCGAGACCGTTATCCCGG
>Ga0209302_10001295_pt1 | contig 14532 bp, 12 predicted proteins | sample ArcOceMetagenome_2_FD_187445 | JGI IMG/M metagenome (GOLD analysis project Ga0209302, IMG submission 187445) | Marine eukaryotic phytoplankton communities from Arctic Ocean - Arctic Ocean ARC135M Metagenome (SPAdes) (version 2) | ecosystem: Environmental > Aquatic > Marine > Oceanic | place... | reverse complement strand
AGACAACAAGCTGGGGTTGGCGCCGACGCGAAAGGTTGGTGGGCGGCTTCGACACACGCAGCCTGAACTTAGCGCCTTGCAGTGAGTGGCCACCGCCGCACTCCCTCTCTCGCCGCCCGCCGCGCGCGCGCACTCAAGCCTGCGCGCACTGCCTCTCCAGGATATCGACGAGCGAACTACAGTAGGCGAGCGATGGATCCCGACGGCGTCGAGATCACCGGCCAGAAGGGCGACGATACCCTACGAAATGCCCCTCACGCGCGCTTCGACTGCGTGGTGCGCCTGATCCCGCCCTCCGCACCGACGCTGCGAGCGCAGCGCGCCGCGCCGCCAGCCCCGCGAGCAACACCAATCCGGAGAGCAGCCCACGTGCGCCCTCACCGTTCACCAGCCTCCTGAGATCGGAATCCGGCCGCGGCGCCAGGTGTTCAAAATGGCGAAGCGGTGCACGGACGTGGCAGTGTGTGAGAAGGCGTGCGACTACTGCTACTGCTGGGTATGCGACAAGCCGTGGAAGCAATGCGCATCGTGGAAGGAGCACTGCCTCTGCGATGGCGGGCCCGAGTGGAACCTGAGGCGCCAGAAGGTACTGCCGCCCCCCCTCGCCGCGCCCCTCGCCGCGCCCCTCGCCGCGCCCATCGCAGCCGCCCTCCCCACGCTGCCAGCTTTCTACTGACGCCCTCTGCGTCCGCCTCTGCGCAGCACAAGCGCCAACAAGAGGCGGAGCAGGCGCAGGCGCAAGCCCGCGCGACGGGCCGGCAGCAGGACATGGCCGACCCCGCCGAGATCCGCCGCCGGTACGAGAACGACGCGGCACGCCAGGGCGGCGCCATGCCGCGCTCCGACGCGGAGGAGATGCGGCGCGAGGCGAGCGAGCAGCAGGCCGAGGACGAGGAGGTCGAGCAGATCTTCGCCACGTACGAGCCGCTCCACCTGGACTACGGCCAGCCGCACCCGGACGCTGTCGTCGAAACCACCTCGCTCTCGTTCGCGCAGCTGCCGCCGATCACGATGCACTCCAACCTGCCGCAAGGCATGCAGAAGCCGAAGACCGCCGCCAACCCGTACGGCGGCGCGCTCTCGAACCTGCAGATCGAGACGGTCGTCTACGCGGGCATGCGGCACAGCACGGAGCTGCCCAACGGCAACACCGCCGGCTTCTTCCTCGGCGACGGGGTCGGGCTCGGCAAGGGGCGTCAGCTGGCGGGGATGATCCTCGACAACTGGAACCAGGGCCGCAAGCGCCACCTGTGGGTGTCGGTCTCGGCCGACCTGATGCAGGACGCCATCCGCGACCTGGCGGACATCGGCGCCGGGCACATCGAGGTGATCAACATCACCAAGACGCCGGCCGGCGGCAAGCTCGACGCGGGCAAGAACGGCTTCAAGGAGGGCGTGCTCTTCTCCACGTACATGGGTCTCGTCTCCAAGTCGGCCAAGGGCACGCGCGAGAAGCAGATGATCCAGTGGCTGGGCGGCGACACGGCCGACGGCTGCCTGCTCTTCGACGAGAGCCACAAGGCCAAGAACCTCGTGTCCGAGGAGGACGAGAACGGCAAGGCCACCACCGGCAAGAAGTCGACCAAGATGGCGCTCACCGTGCAAAACCTGCAGCGCGATTGCCCAAAGGCGCGCGTCGTCTACTGCTCAGCCACCGGCGCGACGTCGCTCGCGCACATGGCGTACATGGAGCGGCTCGGCCTGTGGGGCGAGGAGACGCCCTTCCCCAAGTTCTCCAACTTCCAGCAGGCCATGGGCAACGGGCAGAACGTCGGCGCCATGGAGCTGGTCGCGCTCGACATGAAGCGGCGCGGCATGTACATCAGCCGCCAGCTCTCCTTCGCATCGGCCGAGCAGCACCAGGAGATCGTCGACCTCACCGCGCGGCAGACGCAGATGTACGACACGGCGTGCTGCTTCTGGGCCGAGCTCTTCGGTTGCTTCCAGCACGCGCTGGCGGTGCTCAACGTCAAGGAGCTCAACAAGCAGATCACCGCGCGCAACCGCGGCCTCGACAAGGATCTGAAGGCGATCGGCCACCCCGCCGGCCGCGTGATGACGCACTACTGGGGCTGCCACCAGCGCTTCTTCCGGCAGCTCTGCATGGCCATCAAGATTGACCGCACCGTCGAGCTCTCCAAGACGGCGCTCGCCGAGAACAAGTGCGTCGTCATCGGGCTCCAGAGCACGGGCGAGTCGCGGCTCAACGACGCCGTCGCCGACGAGGCCGACCTCGACGAGTTCTGCGGCATGCGCGAGGTCATCCGCTTCCTGCTCTCCAAGTTCCCCACGGGCGACTACGAGGGCCGGCACGCGGAGGACGACGCCGATTCCGACGACGACGAGGCCGTGCAGGAGGCGGCGGACAACGCGAAGCGGCGCGAGCGGAGCAAGCGCGGCACCAGCGCGCGGCGCGCCGCCGGGATGGAGAGCGACGACTCGGAGGGTGACGACAACGGCTCCGACCTCGAGGGCTTCATCGCGCACGACGACAGCGAGGGCCAGTCATCCGAGGGCGAGAGCTCGGACGGCGAAGAGCTCGAGGGCGATGAGCCGCGGCGGAGGAGCCTCCCCGCGGAGATCAAGGCGCTGCCCAAGGGCCTGCTGCGCAAGATGCTGCAGGAGGCGGGCGTCAAGCACGCGCAGTGCTCGAGCACCAGCCAGCTGCTCGCGCGCGTCAAGGGGCTGCCCAACCCGCTCGGCATCTACAACCAGCTCGGCCTCGGCGACAAGGTGGGCGACAAGCGCAAGAGCCCCGAGGCCGCCGCCGGGGCCGCCACCACCAGCGCGCGCGGCGCGGCGGGCCGCAAGCGCCCGTCGCCGCGGGATGCCGCCGCCGCCACGGACGACGAGGACGAAGGCGAGGGCGAGGACGAGGCGCCGCCGGCGGGAGGGGAAGTCAACGGGCTGGTGGGCCGGCGTGTGCGCGTGTGCTTCGGCGGCAACTGGCGCGTGGGTGACGTGACCAAGCACATGGCGAGCTCGGGCCGCCACTGCGTGCGCTTCGATGACAAGCAGGGCGGCGACAAGTGGCTGACTCTGGCCAAGGAGAAGTGGGCCATCGAGTCGGGCAGAGCGGCGCCCGGCGCCGCGGGCGCGTCGGCGGCAGCCCAGGGCGACCAGGCCGGCGGCGGCGGCCGCCCCGCGCGCGGCGGCGGCGGCCGCCCCGCGCGCGGCGCCGGCCGGTCCAAGGCGGCGCCAATGCGCATCGCCGACTCGGACGACGACGAGGACGACGACGAGGACGACGCGGAGAACGAGCCGCCGCAGGCCTCGCGCCCATCGAGTGGCGCCTCGGGAACCTCTCGCCGCTCGAGCGGCGGCAGCTCGAGCGCCACCGCGAGCGGCCGCCCCTCGCGCGCAGCGGCGCGTGTGGGCCAGACGAAGGCGCGCAAGGCGGCGCGCAAGGAGGATGACGAGAGCGGCTCGGACACGAGTGCGTACAAGTTTAGCAGCTCGGACGAGGACGAGGAGGACGGGTCTGCGTCGGACGAGGCATCCGACGAGGAGGACGGGGCGAGCGACGACTCCTTCTCGTCGTCTGCGGCCAAGAAGAAGAAGGCGGGCGGCAAGAACAAGGCGCCGCCCAAGAAGGCGCCGCCCAAGAAGGCGGCGCCGAAGAAGGCGGCGGCAAAGCCCAAGCCGCGCGGCCGCGGCGGCGCGCGCAAGGCGGCGGCGGCAGGCTCGGACGACAGCGACGACATGGAGGTGGACAGCCTGCTGGGCGATGGCGACGACTACCAGGACGGCGTGGACGACCTCTCTTGCTTCCAGCACCGCAACATTTACGAGATCCGCAACCTGCAGAGCATGCGCCGCACGATGCTCAAGAAGCTCGATCGGCTCGACCTTCCCGACAACCCCCTCGACACGCTCATCCACGAGCTGGGCGGCTCCGACATGGTGGCCGAGCTGACGGGGCGCAAGGGCCGGCTCGAGCGCAACGCCGACACGGGGCAGACCGAGTACGTCAAGCGCAACAACGGCCAGACCGACGCGTCCACGGGGCGCGACGTCGCGATGGAGCGCATCAACCTGCACGAGAAGTCGGCCTTCATGGCGGGCGAGAAGCTCGTGGCCATCATCTCCGAGGCGGCCTCCTCTGGCATCTCGCTGCAGGCCGACCGGCGCGTGCAGAACCGGCGCCGCCGCGTGCACATCACGCTCGAGCTGCCGTGGAGTGCCGACCAGGCCATCCAGCAGTGCGGCCGAACGCACCGCTCCAACCAGGCGCACCATTGCAAGTAGAGCAAGTATAGCCATGCCACGTGCGACGCAGACGCACGCATGCCAATGACGCCGGGGGAGCCAGTCAGCGCACTCACCCCGCACCTGCCCCCACCAGATCCACGGCCCGCAGTACGTCCTCATGATGACGGCGTGTGGCGGCGAGCGGCGGTTCGCATCGACGGTGGCCAAGCGGCTGCAGGCCCTCGGCGCGCTCACGCGCGGCGATCGCCGCGCCGCCGACGCCTCCGACCTGTCCGAGTTCGACGTCGACACGCGGTGGGGCCGCGAGGCGATGGCGGAGCTGGTGGGCATGGTGACCAAGCCGGCATACTCGGCCTCGTTCCCGCCGCCGGCGCACGTGCGCGACGCCCTCGGGTTCAAGCGCAGCAGCGGCGACCTGCAGGAGCGGTGGCAGGCGTACTTAGAGGAGGCAGACGACTCTTTCTGCGCGGCCGGCATCTCCGAGGACAAGCTCAGCGTCAAGCACTTTCTCAACCGCATGCTCGGCATGAAGGTGGCCACCCCCGCCCTCACCCCCACCCTCGTCCTCTGCTTCGCTCCCGCCCTCTCGCCCCCGCCCTCTCGCCCTCACCCCCACTCCCACCCCACCTGCACCTCCACCCTCGCCTCCTCCCAGGTGAGCGTGCAGAACCGCGTCTTCGGCCACTTCACCTCGGAGCTCGACGCCAAGATCAAGAAGGCCAAGGAAGACCACAAGTTCGACGACGGCGTCGTCGACATCCGCGGCAACGCCGTCAAGATCGAGCCAGGCTACCCCAAGCGGATGGGCGAGGACCCCATGTCCAAGGTGCGAACCAAGCCTGCAGCCGTAGCCGTACGAGTCTGCCACCGTAGCCATGCCAGCCTTCAGAATGATGCACGCCTTTGACCGTAGTAGTGGCAACACCGTGGTGGTGCACGCCTGCGGCTGTCGTGGCGAACGCCTGTAACCGCCTCGCCCCCAGGTGGAGCTGCGCGTGGTCAAAGTGGGCGTCGACCGCGGCATCACCTTCGACCACGCGACCAATATGGTGCAGGAGAAGATTGACAAGGCAGGCCTCGAGAAGCCGCTCGCGGGCGAAGGCTTCTATCGCTCGGCGCGCGCGCTCATCGGGCGCGAGAAGGAGGACTTCCGCGCGTACGCACTGCTGCTGCAGAAGCCCATCCCGGCCTTCGCGCTCAACCCGGTGCCGCTCTTCAAGGTCTACCGGCCGGGCACCGGGTTGGGCAAGGATGTGGCGCTCGCCGAGTTTACCGACGGCGGCCGCTTCCGCAGGGTGACTCCGGACGAGGCCAAGACCAACTGGGCCTTGTGCTTCACCGAGGCGGAGAAGTACTGCAGCCACGGCAAGAACTGCAAGAACGGCAGCAGCTGCACCGTGGGCAGGCGCATCGAGTACAAGCACCTACTCACCGGCGCGGTGCTTCCCTTCTGGAACCAGATCCAGTCAGCCGTCGGCTATAAGGACGTGGCCGCCGCGGGCGGCGGCTATCGGCAGCAGTCCAACATGCAGATTGTGCGGCTGCGCGTCGATAAGACGCCGCAGCAGGCGGAGCAGCGGCTGGTGGGCGTGCTTATCGACGACCGTCAGCTCGCCGCACTCCAACGCTCGATCGACGAGGGCGGCGCCGACGGCGCCGCGCACGGCGGCGCCGGCCCCTCCTCCTACAAAGGCAAGATGCCCGGCAGCGCCGGCCCCTCCTCCTACAAAGGCAAGGGCGCCGCTGCCGCCGCCGCCGCCGCGTCCGTCTCATCTTGTGGCGGCGACGGCGACAGCACGGGCCGACCGCTCGCGGTGCGCTCCGTGGTGATCATCTTCGGGCTCGAGGCCGCCTCGGCGAGGCAGTACAACTACCAGACAGCGCGCATCCAGCGGTGGGACGCCGCGCAGGGGCGCTACCAGGTGGAGATCATCGGCGGCGCCCACAAGGGCTCGTCGCTCGCAGTCAAGGGTGCCAAGCTGAAAAGGGTCTGAAGGGGTCAATGGGGGTTCTGCCGGGCGCGTGGAGCGACCGGGCAGCGTGGGCCCGCACGAACGTCGTGCCGTATCTTGCGCCAGCCTTCGAAGAGCTTGGACACTGCCTTCTGTGTTTCGTGCCGTGCTCGGACGCTGCGGACTGGGGGCGCACGTGCATCGTAAGGGAAACTGGGGCGCGGAGAGGGAGCGGCGTTTATTGGGTAAAGATAGATAGATAGATAGATTGTTGGGTTTCATCTATCTATCTGGGTAAATTAAGTCGAGCGCTGCGCGCCCATCCGGTCGGATGCCCCCCTCCAGCCCCAAGCCCAACGGAACGCGTGCGTATCCGCCTCTGCTTCCCTCCGCAATGTCGGCCGGCCGCCAAGACGTGGTCAACGAGTACAAGATACCATCGAACTACCCGGAGCACGCGGCGGTCGTCCAGATCCACGGCCCGCCTGGGCTCAAGCGCGGCGCTCAGGTGAAGCCGGCGGTGAGGCCCAACGCGCTGGTCGCGCCAGTGGCTGACGACATTCGGCAGGCGTTCGTGCAGTACGATAGCGACCACTCGGGCTACATTGACCTCAGGGAGCTCGAGCGCGTCACTGCTGCTCTAACCCTCGCCTATAGCCCGAGACCCCTCAACCCGAGCCCTGACCCAAACCCGCACGGCTACGACTCAGCTCCACGCGCACACGCACACTACCATTCGTTATGCCGTGTACACACACGCGCACGCCAAGCACGCACCATGGGCATCCACGCACCAGGCACGCGCTACGCGGCCTCGGCATCGATTCGAGCCTCGAGTCCGGAGTCCTCAAGAAGTACGACGCCAACCGGAGCGGCCGGCTGGACATCCTCGAGTTCAACAAGCTAGTGACGGACATGCGCCTAGAAAAAGACGATCTCACCGGCTCCCAGCAAGCCATACGGGCACCCACGGCAGACCAGCCCGTGCCCATCGGTGGCTACGGTGCCTACGGCTATGGCGGCGGCTACGAGCAGTCGGCGCTCCCCCTCCCACACGGCGCCACAGCAGACCAGCCGTTGCTAGGCGGCGGCCGGTCAGCAGGCTTCGCCCGAGACGAGCCCCTGGGGACCATGGGGAGCTTGGGAGGCGCGCTGCAGACCCGGCCAGGCCTCGCCCCGGCCGACCAACCCCTAGGGCTGGTTCACGGGCGATCCGGACCCGCTCCCCAGCATCGTCCCGCAGCTGACGAACCCATGCCGATCGGCGGACGATCAGGATTCGCACCCGAGTACCGTCCAGAAGCAGACCAGCCACTGATGGCCGGTGGGCGAGCAGGATTCGCCCCGGAGTATCGCACAGGCCATCGGAATACCTGGGACTCATAGTTACACAGGTTGCCACAGGTGGTTCGACTTTGAGGAGGTCCACCTCCACATACTGTTAGAGAGCTATACAAAACTCAAGAAAAAAGGGTCGTACTTTTATTTGCGTATTCCTACATGAAGTAAAATAAAGCTAAATAGGCTGAGGCTACCATAGTCCATACAAGCTAGTAGCGCCGTACACGCCCGTAAAAAGCCATACCCCAGAGAGAGCGCATCTTAGTTTCTTACCGTGTACTGTAGAGGGCTGGGCCGTGGGCGATTAACGAGGAGGAAGACCGCGGAACCATTGATAAATTCTCTACACCCTGTGGCTTACTAAAAGCTCCGGTACACAAGTGGTATTTTAGGTGGATTGGCCCATTTACTACCCTCTCATGAGCTGAGGGCCCGGGAACCTCAAAAATGGATTCTACGGCCAATTTGGGGTCTAGGAGAGAGTATGTCTAGGTGTCCGCTGGTATACTGTAATTTCTAGAGGGAAACCCTCACTCCACCAGGGGTAAGGTGGTGCCAACCTGGGCAAAATGACAAGACTCCACAAGAGATAAACCCTGCACACTTTGCCCTGCATATGCACGCTCTGCCCATAGTAGTGCCTGTATTTTTTTAGGCATTAAACTTTTGTAATTTCAGAGGGTAAACCGCGGCGCGCGGCCCCCCCGGTATACCGCGGCGCGCGCGCCCCCCCTCTTGGCGATAAAGCCATATCGCAGCAAGGCATGCCCACGAGTTGTTTTACGCACGAGCATAGCCTCTTCAGCACAACCTTGCAAGTCAAAAGCGGCTGCACAACCTTGCATACCGCCTACATACCGCCCTGTGCTATATAAAGCATGCCCCTACAGCAGGGTGGTAGCCGCTTTGCCGTCAGCCTCAGACGCGCCGACGGGGTGCTTGCTCGCAAGACGCCGGCCACTAAGCGAAGTGGGCAAATGCAAGTGTAGGTGTGGCACGAGGAGGGTGGCGGCCACCCTGTGCTTTTCCTTGGGCACTTCCGACGGGCCGGCCGTGCCGGCCGCGTTGAATGGGAGCTTGCCGAGGCATCGCCGCCCGCGGAACCGCGCTTGCAGGGCGGCAGCAGCCCCGTGCTCCTTGGTCGCGCCTACCGCGTTGTCCATGCCGGCCGCGTCGGCCGTGCCGGCGGGATGCTTGCCCATCAGATGGCCACCTCCGAGTGCTGCGGGCAAATGCAGGTGCGGCGCGTGCGCCTTCTTGATCTTGAAGGGACACACGCTCTTGGCAGCGAGCGCCTTAGCTGCCTTGAAGGGACCCACGCTATTGGCAGCGAGCCCCTGCGCGACGCGTTGCCTGCCACGGACAGGTGCATGGACCATGGAGGGGGCGCTCGGAGTAGCTCGCCCAGTCTCGTTGGGGTGTCTACTCTGAGGCCAGCCAAAAAGCTGTAAGGGTGGCCTCCCCTAGGGCAGCCCACACCTCCTGGGGCAGTAATTACCCCCCCCCAAAAGCCCTACCTACTACGCCCGGCCCCTTTTGGACACGGTTCGCTGCTCGTGCTTGTATCTGTGCTCGCTCTCTTCAGCCGTCATCACCGCGCGCACGTTGCCCTGCCGGTCGTAACCGGTAGCGCACCGCAGCCCAAAGAGGGCTGAGCCGAGCAGGGGCACCTTGAAGCGGAGATGCATGCGTGGTACACGCATATAGAGTAGTACATGCACATGCACATGCACATGCACATGCACATGCACATGCACATGCATGCATGATACTAACGTCATACTGGCATTGGAGAACGCATCCATGGTCATCCATGCTGTGTGGAGGGCACCTTGAAGAGGAGGTAGGGGCCGCCTCCAATGAGATAGACCATTGCGGGATAAAAGTACATTTGCCGGCGAATTGCGGGGTGGTGTACTCCTTCCATGAGGAAGGCGAACACGTAGCCGAGGAAGCCATCGGTTCTATCCCACAGTTCAGCGGGGCCGACGCAGCAATAGTGGTACGGCAGGGACGTCACCAAAGCGACACACCACAATCCGATCTCGAGCATTAGCATCGCCGCCAGCAACGAGGTCTCTGGCACACGCACCAGGTGGAGCTTCCTGGCAATCGCCTTGAACTCGCTCCATTCTAAATCGCCAGAGCGGTTCTTATCAACGTCTCCCAGCAACTCCTCAAGCTCCTACGGTATATGGATAGATAGATAGATAGATAGATGATTGGGTATCACGCGCTATACGAAACGCATGCTACTCTGGATCTATATTTATCTATCAAGCTCCTCCGGCGTGAAGTCATAGTGCCCTTCCAATAGGAGCTTGCGGAACTCGCTCAAGTCGACTGAGCCATTTTTATCGGTATCCGCCTGGCGGAAGACTCTCCACAAATGCTTCTCGGCGCGACTCAGGTTAGGTGGCATGTTGAGCGCTAACTCCGCTGCCGACTCCTTGCGTGCAGCGAGCACAGTTATCACGAGAAGTCGCACGCCAAATACAAGGCACGAAGTCGTAAGCAGCATCATCCAGAGCAGCGCAACCTCGATCAACGCGAGATAAAGGAGATGGTCGTCCTGGTAATTGTGGTAGCTCTGGTAGTAAAGCTTGAACGGCTCGACGATGAGCGCAACGAGCAAGCCCCCGAACACACCGTACATAAGGCTGCGGGCACACAATAGAGCGAGGTGGAGCCGAGAGGGGGGTGGGAGTGAGGAAAGTGGAAGTGAGGATGGAAGGCAAGGGAGCAGCAGGAATGGTGAGAGTGAGAGTGAGAGCGTGACAGGAGACAGTATACCCTGGTGGCAGATGGCAGGGGCGATGATGTGGGCGGCGGGCAGCGGGAAGGTGGCATATGGAGGGCGAGTTACGCGCGCCTGCTCGCCAATGCGAGCTCAGTGGGAGATGGTATGTGATCATAGGTGACTCTCCACTCCACTTCTTTGAGAATGTACGGGTTGGGACGCTGATCTTGAAGTTGCCGCTGCAGCCACATGATTGGCCGCGTCCACGCGGGCATCGCAGAACTGGCGTGATCGCGATGGTTGAGGCGGCGCAGGCGCATGGCCTGAGTGTTGAGAGTGACGGTCGCCATCCTCCTCCTATAGGCGCGGCCTCGCTTTGATCAGAGCGGCCCAGGTGCTCTCTGGAAGAGGGAGCAGTCAAAGCCTTTTCAACACCCTTGAGAACGATGAGCGTCGCGTACGCAACTGTGTAAGACGAGGCTCAAACGCGTGTGAGCATCAGTAAACCTGATGCCTGGGCTCTGATAGTAGTCCGGGGTTCGAGCCTGTGACACATACAGTAGACAAAAGCCGACTTGGACGCGATGCCAGCAAATCTCGTAACCTCTTCCTCCGAGGAACCCGGGCCGCTCTCGTCGCAGCTGTCAGGGTTTGCCTCGAGGTTGTTGACACAGAACTCAAACTTGATGAATCCCTGTGGGTGGTATAATTGCCATGCGCACATGAACATGAACATGAACATGAACATGAGATGAGCACATGTGCGTTGTGTGTGTATGCATGTGTGCGTGACTGCCTGGCACGTCCAGGAAAGGCCAACGGTAATGAAGGAGAGGGCGCGAATGAGCACGATATAGTTGATGAGCTGATAGTCGCATCTCCAGTCGATGCACACGAGCAGCAAGAGCATCATCCAGAGCGAGACGCCATAGTACGGGAAGAGCAGTAGGAGGTAGATCGAGAGCATCTGGGGGCACCGCAGCGTCGCCCAGATCGACATGTCGGCTGGATAAATGGCGTACAGCACGGTGCAACGGAAACGCCAAATCCAGCTTTCCTCTGCTGCAGTGAAGCACTCAGGCCACTCACGGTGCAGGTTAGCTTTGATGCGGGTCTGCTGGGAGAGCGTCTCCAGGAGAAACTGGTTAGTGTTAGTGTTAGGGTTAGGGTTAGGGTCAGGTTAGCTTTGATGCGGGTCTACTGGGAGAGCGTCTCCACAGGAGGAACTGGTTACTTAGGGCTAGGGCTAGGGTTAGGGCTAGGGTTAGGGTAAGGTTAGGGTTAGCCAAGGGTTAGGATTAGTTAGGGTTAGGGTTAGGGTTAGGGTTAGGGTTAGGGTTAGGGTTAGGGTTAGGGTTAACCTCGGTCACTTGTGGCCATACGGTCGTCTTAAAGGTGTTGGCGATGCCGTCCTTCAAGCTGCTTGGCATGTAAGGGTCCCGCGTGAGGAGGGCAAGCAACCGGCTGCCGGCGACGGCGATCGACCGCTCGAGCACGCCCGCCTTGGCCTTGGATAGCACGGAGCCTGTCAGGTGTGGCACATGCAGGCCGAGCGGCCGGTGCTTGTGGTGGTCCTCGGCAGGGCCCGTCATTGGTGACGGCCTCATGGAGAACAGTGGCATGTCGGCAACGAGAAGTTGGTTAGGCCTCAGACACAAGATACGAGTTACACCGACGAGTAACAGCTTTACTCATGAAAACCCGGAACGCAAGTGCGTCATCCTAGAATCACATTCGAGCTGAAAATGAAGTGATCGAGTACCACACCAGGCGAGCGAACGCACCCGGCGGGGCCTAGGCGGGGCCCGATACAATTCTCCGGAGGCCGTCAGCCGCGCGGTGTGTGTGCCGCCGAAGAGCGCGTGGCGAGAATAATGGAGATGGATCGGCCTGGGATGACCGAAAAGGAAGCCTATACACCTCCTCGAGGTCAAGCTTTTTTGAGGTGGAGAAAGAGGGTGCAGTACGCTCGACTCGACCTTCCTCCACCGCGATGACCGCGGCGTTTCAACGTCGCCGCACCACCCAGCCATGCACTCAACGCCCTACGGTACCACTCCGCCAGCACCCTTCAGCAGTGCCCTATACTGCAGCTCTATTTTTCTGCCTGCTGAATGTTAAAGGTGGAACACGTGACCAAGGAGCAAGGAGATACTCGATCGACAATAGGGCAGCGCGGAAGCGTGCACCAGAGTTCAGGGAAGCGTGCACCCTGTGGTTAGTCCGACTCGCAGGGGTATCCGGAGTACGTTATACTTTAACCCCCCAGTGTTGAGGATTGTGGCAACAGAGCGCCGGGACCTCGTGGTGCCGCCCAACCGTTGTTTTCAGTCTTCGAGTCGAGTAAACACGCTGCTCGCTAGGCACGGCTTATAGGGCCAGCTTAGTCGGTTTGCTGTTGGTAAGCTCGAATAAACTCTGAACTCTGAACTCTGAGTCGAGTAAACATTAGCGTCATCGAATGGGTTAGTGGTATATTTCCCGATGTTGTGACATTTGCACACGATCGTCGATGAGTGGACGACTGTTTCATGATGTACCCGATGTTGTAGAATGATGGGACAGGCGCGTAAATTCTAAATATAATTAGAACTTTAGAAGGAAGAAGAATCCCGGTTCTATCCTAAAAGTAAACCCGTTACTGCACTGTGTCAACAAGACACCTCCTATCCACTGCGCTTTGCTTGTGCGTGATGCCGCGGCCCTCCATGCTAGAGACATACGCAGACGTGCTTCTAAAAGCTTTCAGCGACCATGGTCTGCAGCCTTGTGATGCCATCAACCGGGATGAGCGGTACAAGGTGCTGCGAGTGAAAGGCATGTTTAGTTGTGCCAACAAGCACGGGCAGAGCAATCCATGGACCTCGCACCATGCGTGGCTGAAAGTAGACCTCCACAAACTCAAGGTTTCGCGGCGCTGGGAGCAAAAGTGCAAGGTGTGCAAGACGTCGCGCGCACCTTTTGTTCTGAAGACTGACTTTGAGCAGGCAGTTCGCAAAATGATGCTCTCTGTGCTCGAGCAGCGGCTAGGCATCAGTTGCAAAGTTGACAAGGCGCTCTTGGCTTCCAATGAGCCGGACAAACAACACGTGACCGGACTTTGTGAGAAATGCAGGTGGGGTATGTGCAATTGCACAGGCAGAGGTGCTAACCCCGAGGGCGGTGCTAGGCCCGAGAGCGACTCACTTAGCCTTGAGCTCGGGAGTATGAGCATGTGGCGTTCGAAGTGGGCCGATCCGATGGGACCGATCCAACAGCACCTGCCAACCCGCGCGCAACGTGAGAGCAACGCCATCGTGTTCAACGGTGTCATGCGTGCTTTGCGCGACTATGACGCGAACATGTACGTCGATTTCCTCGAGGGTGGCTCACGCGGAAAGGGCACCGACCTAGACTGCAGCGACCTAGACATCGTCGTGTTCGTCTCCAACTTCCAGCCCAACCGACAGGCCGTGCGATGCTCGCTTCAGGCGGTGGCGAAAATTTTAACCACGTCTGATCATCTTGAGCTGGCAGCGAGGATCGACGTCCATGCGCGCTCCCTCGGATTCAAGTGCGTTGGTGTCAACGGGCATCGTGTTGCCTGTGACTTGCTGCTCGGCGGTCGGGACGACGAAGGGGAACGGCGCAACGACCCGATTGTGCTGACTACAATGCCGGCCAACGTTGCAAGTCTCTCTTCGCCCTCCTTCAACCATCTCCAGACGCGATACTTTAAAGGGGGGAGAACCCAGTTTCGGTCTCTTTGCCGGATGGCCAAGCTCTGGGTGCGCGATGGCACGAGTTTGGAGCAATGCAGTGGGGCCTCATACACGCTCGAGCTCATCATGCTTCAAGCGTGGCTCGAGGCCAGCCAGCACGAGCGCAACAAATGTGCCAGACGAGGACAACGACAACCGTATCAGGGCCTGTTTCAACGCTTTCTGCGCCTAATAGTCGACATGCGTTCCGAGGCGTGCATTTTGATCGACGAGTACTACAACCACAACGACGTGCCGGAGGACATTATGAGCTTGCGCCCACTCGTGCTCAGCCTTTCTAACCCGGTCAACAATGTGGTGCCGGGCGAAGGCTGGATCCAGCAGCTGAGCGAGGCGGCGGAGACGGAGCTCAACACTCTAGATAATTGAGAAGGGAACACATTTTGTGTGTATGTCTGTAGTAGTTTTTGGGAGAGAGCTTGACCACATGACCATGTCCTCTGTCACGGGCCACAGAGACGAGAGAGGCGTGAGAACGGGGGGCGTGCGCGTAAAGTAATCGCTATAAGATCCCGTAATAAATCGT
>Ga0209302_10001293_pt1 | contig 14552 bp, 11 predicted proteins | sample ArcOceMetagenome_2_FD_187445 | JGI IMG/M metagenome (GOLD analysis project Ga0209302, IMG submission 187445) | Marine eukaryotic phytoplankton communities from Arctic Ocean - Arctic Ocean ARC135M Metagenome (SPAdes) (version 2) | ecosystem: Environmental > Aquatic > Marine > Oceanic | place... | reverse complement strand
AGTCCGAGAAGATCAGATGAGAAGCAGATGGTCACCCAGCGGCCGCGCATCCCTCCCCCGAAAGTTGACAGTCGCCGCCGTCCGCACACAGCGGTGTCCCTTGCGACTGAGCCGGCACACATCCACGCCCTCTTCGCCCCGCCAGCCTCTGTGAGCGCGGCGAACTCGATATGGATGCATTTGATGTACTCGATATAGACGCGGCTGCCGAGGTCAAGCCTGCGAAGCGCCAGCGCGCCGAGGCTGCGCCAACGGTGGCGGAGCCTCCTGCCAAGGCCAAGCCTGCGCCGAAGGCCGCGCCTGTGTCGGCGCCGCCGGCTCCTGACGCCACCGACGCCGCCGCGGCCTCCTCCGGCGGCGCGGAGAAGCCGACCGGCAAGTCGTGCAAGCACGAGGTGGCGGTGCCGCCTGGTGCGGTGGTGGACGTGGGCATGATCGAGCTGACGCACCCGGAGGTGGTGCCCGCCAAGACGTACCCGTTCCCGCTGGACCCGTTCCAGAAGGCGGCGGTTGCGTGCATCGAGCGGAACGAGTCTGTGCTCGTCTCGGCGCACACCTCTGCCGGCAAGACCGTGTGTGCCGAGTATGCCATCGCCACCGGCCTGCGCGAGAAGCAGCGCGTCATCTACACCTCGCCGATCAAGGCGCTGTCGAATCAGAAGTACCGCGAGCTTAAGGAGGAGTTCGGCGACGTGGGGCTGCTGACGGGCGACGTGACCATCGACGTCAACGCCAGCTGCCTCGTGATGACGACTGAGATCCTGCGCTCGATGCTCTACCGCGGCAGCGAGGTGATGCGCGAGGTCAAGTGGGTCATCTTCGACGAGGTGCACTACATGCGCGACAAGGAGCGCGGCGTCGTGTGGGAGGAGGTGATGATCCTGCTGCCGCACAAGGTGCGCTACGTCTTCCTCTCGGCCACCATCCCCAACGCGCTCGAGTTCGCCGAGTGGATCGCCTCGCTGCACGGCCAGCCGTGCCACGTCGTCTACACCGAGTACCGGCCCACGCCGCTGCAGCACTACATGTTCCCCAGCGGCGGCGACGGCATCCACCTCATCGTCGACGAGCAGAGCACCTTCCAGCCCGCCAACTTCCAGCGCGCCACCTCCGCCATCAAGCCGCGCGTGCGGCCCAAGGCGGGCAAGGGCAAGGGCAAGGGCAAGGACGCTGGCCCGACGGACACGTTCAAGCTGGTAAGTAGTAAGTAGCCACAGTGAGTAGCGCGTGGTGATCGTGGGGCGGCGCCCAGTGAACCTAACCCACACTAACCCACACGCCCGTTACAGCCGCCACTGCATACCACTGCATACCAGGTGAAGATGATCGTGGAACGCGCCTACTCGCCGCTGATCGTCTTCGCCTTTGGCAAGAAGAGCTGCGAGACGCTGGCGCGGCAGATGAGCGCGCTCGAGCTCAACTCGGCCGAGGAGCGCGCCATGGTGAGCGACATCTTCCATAGCGCGATCGACCTCCTGTGCGAGGACGACCGCGAGCTGCCGCAGGTGCAGGGGCTGCTGCCGCTGCTGCAGCGCGGCGTGGCGGTGCACCACTCGGGCCTGCTGCCCGTGCTCAAGGAGGTGGTCGAGCTCCTCTTCCAGGAGAACCTCGTCAAGCTGCTCTTCGCGACGGAGACCTTCGCCATGGGCCTCAACATGCCCGCGCGCACGGTCATCTTCAGCGACCTCTCCAAGTTCGACGGCAGCGAGTTCCGCTACCTGAGCAGCGGTGAGTACATCCAGATGAGCGGCAGGGCGGGGCGGCGCGGCCTCGACACGCGCGGCGTGGTCATCCAGATGGCGGATGAGCGCACCGACCTCGTCAAGGTGCGCGAGATGCTCGAGGGCTCCGCCGACTCACTCTCGAGCAAGTTCCACCTCTCGTACAACATGCTGCTCAACTGCGTGCGCGTCGAGACGGCCGACGTCGAGCTCCTCATCTCCAAGTCCTTCTACACCTTCCAGCTGCAGAAGGCCCTGCCCGCCATGCAGGCGCAGCAGCGCGCGCTCGTGGCGCGCCTTGCCACGCCGGAGATGGCCATCGCCGACGAGGCGCTCCTCACCGAGCTGCTGCAGGCCGGACCATGCTGCACCCTCCTTCGCATGTGCATGTGGACCATGCTGCACCCTCCTGCGCATGTGCATGTGGACCATGCTGCACCCCCTCATCATGTGCATGTTGCATGTTGCATGTTGCATGTGCATGTGCATGTGCATATGGATCATGCTGCACCCCCTTCGCATTAATACTTAGCATTCACTGCGCCCCTCGCTGCTGCAGGCGGGGCGGGCCAAGCTGCAGCTGCGCGATGCCCTGCGCGGCGTCGCCAACGAGCCCATCCACGTGCTGCCCTTCCTGCAGCTCGGCCGGCTGGCGCAGCTGCGCGAGCCGCTGCCCAGGGAGCGGAGCGAGGCTGAGGCCGCCGAGGCCGCCGAGGCACAGGCGGGGGGCGACGAGGGGCAGCGGCCGCCGCAGGCCGAGCCGGTGGACTGGGGGTGGGGCGTGCTGGTGAGCTTCAAAGACCTGCGGCTGGAGGCCGAGGGCGAAAAGGGGCGCAGGCGGAAGAGCGGCGGCAAGGGGGCGGACGCTGCCTCGGCGGCGGGCGGTGGCCGCGTGGAGGACTTCGTCATAGAGGTGCTGCTGCGCTGCGCGCCTGGCGCCGAGGCGGCCGTGGCGGCGGGGCGGCAGCCGGAGCCGGCGAGGGAGGGCGAGGAGGCGGAGCTGCACGTGCTGTCGATGCCGCTGGCGCACCTCGACCGGCTGAGCTCCGTCAAGCTGCAGATGCCCGGCGACCTGCGCGGCGGCGACGCGCGCTTCACGGTGCTCAAGGTGCTGCGCGAGGTGGAGCGCCGCTTCCCGGGCGACACGGTGCCGCTGCTGCAGCCGGTCGAGGACATGCAGGTGGACGACGAGCGCGTGCCGCGGCTGCAGCGCAAGCTCGAGGCCGTCGAGGCGCGGCTGGCCGAACCGCGGCTCAGCGGCGCGGCGCTGCGCGCGGCGCTGCCCGCGCTGCGCGCCAAGCTCGACCTCGAGGCGGAGGAGATGGCGCTGCGCAAGAAGGTGAAAGCCGCGCAGGCGACGCTGATGAAAGACGAGCTCAAGGGCATGCGCCGCGTGCTGAGGCGGCTGGGGCACGTGAGCGACGAGGGCGTCATCCAGAACAAGGGGCGCGTCGCGTGCGAGGTGAGCACGGCGGACGAGCTCCTCGTCACCGAGCTCATCTTCTCGGGCGTGCTCAACGAGATGACGGCGCAGGGCCTCGCCTCGCTTCTCAGCTGCCTCGTCGTCACCGAGGGCGGCAACAGCAAGGACGAAAAGGGCGACGGCGCGTGCGCGGCGGCCATCAAGACCGTCGCGATGCGCGACAGCGTGCAGCGCATGCGCGACCTGGCGCGGCGCATCGCCAGCGTGGTCGAGGAGGCGAAGCTCCCCGTCGAGGTCGAGGAGTACGTCGAGCGCTTCAAGCCCGACCTCGTCGACGTCGTGCATGCGTGGTGCGGCGGCGCCAAGTTCATCGAAGTCTGCAAGATGTGCGACTGGTACGAGGGCTCCATCGTGCGCACCATGCACAGGCTCGAGGAGCTGCTGCGACAGCTCATGGACGCGGCCAAGCTCGTGGGCAACGACGAGCTCGAGACGCGCTGCGCCGAGGCGAGGAAGCTCCTGATCCGCGACGTCGTCTTTGCCGCCAGCCTGTACACATGAGACATGACGCGCCGGCACGCCGCCGCGGCGCGCCGAGGCGCCGCGTGTCGCACCACAGGCCCGTGTGTGCTCGTGTGCCTTGTGTACCGTCTATCGCTCTATCCCCCTTCCCCGTCGTGCGGGGCGCCGTGCGTTGGTCACTCTCCCTTTTTTCTTATTTCTATGAGGTGTGTATACCGGTGTCACGTGTCAGCCAGCGGCAAGGACCACGAGTCGGGAGCAAGATTACTTTTTAACGCTTTAATGCATAGATACAACACCACGCTGAGGTCACTCGCGATCGTAAAACTCACCTTCACGCCTGGCCTTGTCTACACTGAAGCGCTCGCTGCACTTGACGTTGTCGTAGTCGAACGAGGGGTCCAGACAGAAGGCCTCCACGCCCTCGAGGCTCACGCCTGTGCCCAGCTCGGCCGATGGCTCGTTCGCCGCCTGCCCCGCGCTTGTGGGCTCGGATGCCCGCTCTGCCGGACGCCCCCCGCCCCCGCCCTCGCCCTCGTCCTCATCCCATTCTGCTCCGATCGCCGCCAGCAGCCCCTCGGGGTCTTCGTCTTCTGGCAGCGCAGTCGCGCGGACAGCCGCGGGCCGGTGCAGCGCCACAGAGCGCATCGCACCCGGAGCGGGTGGCTCGGAGATCGCGGGCACCATCCCGGGCAAGTCGCCAGAGGGATCCGCCCATTCATGCTCATCGTCGTCAGATATATCTGCGGGATCCAAAAAGTTGTCCAGGCGCAGCTTGCACGTCTTCGGGCTCTGCGTCGCGTCGCGCGACGCGCCTTGCTGCAGCGTCATCTCCTCCATGCCCAGCTCCTCCGCCGCCGCCACTCGCGCTGCCTCCGCCGCCACTGACGCTGGCACCTCAAACGGTGGAATGGGCAGCTTCGGCAGCGGGAGCGCGATATACTGCGGGTCGATATCGCCGGTAGGCAGATTGAGCATCTCCCGGAAGGCTTGGTACGACTGCGCCATGCTTCCTACGGCCTCGGCTGGTTCCTACCGCCTCGGCTCCTGGCTGGTTGGGAGGGAGGTGGGTGCGAGGGCGTGGACGCTTCGTACGATACGATAAGATCTTAAATATAACTTTCGCGCGATGGCAATGCCGTTGTCGTGCTCGCTCGCGCCGCCCGTGGCGGCCGTCTGTGCGGGCTCGTGGGCTCGATCGTGCTGCGCGCGACCTTCTCGCCGACCGCTGCGGGTTGGTTGCTGGAGCTGCTCGTCGTGCGCTTGCTGGCCGCCTCCTGTGTGCTTCACATCTGTGGTGCAACGGGCCACTGCTGGCTACATGCAGCTCTGTGTGCTGGCTGCTGGCTTGTGCTGGTGCCTCGACATCATCTTGGACTGCTCCATCGTGAATTCGTGATGTCCGAGACCCAGTCCAGCTCGATCATCGTGCCCGGCTTCATCTGCAAGTCGGTGGTAGCTTGCTGGCACAACCAGCACGAGGGCTGGCTGCACCAGCGGGTGTGGCGTGCTCGGCCTCCAGATTTGGCCGACGTGAGCTGCACGTGGAGAACGGCCTCCTCGAGATCTTCCGTTCGGTGTGCGGATCGTCGACGCCGGCTTCGAGCTGCCAGGACGAGCGGCGCCGGCAGACGAGCTGTGCTGCCGCTGCTGTGCTGCTGGCCGAGTGGCGCGCGCGCGGCTCCTGTTAGTAGCCTCGTAGGAACCTGGTAGTAGCCTTGTAGTAGCCTCGTAGTAGACCTCCTAGTAGCCTCGTAGTACGGTAGTAGCCTCGTGGTGGCCCCGTAGTAGACCTCGTGGTAGCCTAGGGGTAGCCTCGTAGTAGCCTCGTAGTAGCCTCGTAGTAGCCCTCGTAGTAGCCTCGTAGTAGCCTAGCTACTACGACGGGCGGGGGTGAGGCGAGCGGGACGCCCGCCGCGAGCGCGCGGCGAAGGGCCGGTAGGGATGCATGGAGGAGGTGGCTAGTCCACTGATTCGGATCGCTTCGCGTCAGAACGTGACGACGGCGATGGCGAAGCAAAACAAGCCTCAGGAGAAGCGAATATCCAACTGCAGACAGCGAAACATGACGGAGCATGGCATGCTGCGGGCATTTTTTAAAGAGAAGCACGGGGCCATTACTGCACGTGGCGATGGCGAAGCATAGCAAGCTGCAGGCGGAGTGAGGCGAGCTGTAGACGGCGTTGACGAAGCACAGCAAGCTGCAGATGAAGCGTAGCGAGCTGCAGGTGGCGATGGCGAAGTGAAGCACGCAACAGGCAAAGTAGTTCTAGAGTTGAAGTGCAAGCAGCGAATCATCGCAAGCTGCGAGGCAAAGTGCAGGCGGTGATGGTGAAGCATAGTGCGCTGGAGACAGCAACCAAAGAGAGTTGTGGTAGCCAAGAGACCAGCAGGCAACTGATAGCAATGGATCGCGAGTGATCGAATTGGGAGTGGTGCCAAAGCCAAGAAGTACATCGAAGAGGGTGAAACCAAGCAGTCAGCAATGGGCAGATGTTGATTGCAAGGTGGAGTTAAGGTGGAGTACGAATGTATGGATGGAAGAAGCTCATGGACAGAAGTACGAGCTGCAAGGGCGTGTTGAGCTCGAACATGCACACAGGGAGGAGGCTCGCCAACAGAGGTAGAGCAGAGCTGTAGGCGGCGATGGCAAAAAGCATGGCATGGCGGAGCGAAGCAGGGGCTGCAGGCGGCGATGGCGAAGCATAGGGCGACACAGAGGCCACCATCCAAGGTAAGTACCACACGGGAGAGTACCACCGGCCCCTCCCGGCCAAGCGGGCGAGCACGCGGACATGAACAGTGAGTACTCGATTTGAGGTCGAAGCGCCCGGATCCGGACTCTGAGGCGGCAAAGGCGGAACCAACCGCGGCAGCAAGTAGGCAGCAGGCAGTAGGCAGCAGGCAGCAATTAGGCAGCAGGCAGCAGGTAACCACAAAGAGGGTGATAGAAGGGAGACGAGAATATGCTCGTCCGGCTCTGAGCACAACACGAGCTGGGATAGATCCTGGGAGATATAGGAAGTAGTAGTGGCGGTCGACGAATCCGCTGGTACGCTGTCACCTTTTAGGGCGTGACGATCAGCATGCACGCTTGGAGTAAGCTCGACGACTGGGTACGAGCTGCAAGCACGTGAGAAGAACTCAGGGGCAGAGCTATAGCAGAGCTAGCTCAAACGAGGTGCGAGATGCGAGGGCGTGACGATTAGCATGCACGCTTGTGGTGAGGAGGGAGTCGCTCGAACCACTGTGACAGGACGCAGAACGTCTGTCGCTGCTCCGGTGATCATATCATCAACTTGCGCGAGTAGGCAAAGCAGGCAAAGTCTGTGACGTTGGACAGCTCGTTGGAGACAGCGGGCGCACACGCACGCCGGGTCGTTGTCGTAGGGGCCGGGAGCCATGATCAACTTGGAGTCGTGCGTCGAAACGTCTCGACAACGAGCGAGGCGGAGGCCATGGAGGACTTGCAGTATCCGTGTGCGGGAAGGCTACTGCCCGACAGGAAGCCATGAAGCGATGCGAGGCTCAGGCCCAGGAGGGCGAGCATCGACATCATGTGCGTTTGTTTCAACACATTAATTAAGTTATATAAAAGACGGAACAGGAAATCGCCCGCGGCGGCGCTAGACAATACATGCATGCCACAACAGCGCTACTACTGATAGCGCAACGCCAACGGCGCTAGATACTGGCTGTTGCAGCGGGCACAATTGGGGAGCTAATACGGGACGAACGCCCCGGTATGCCGTATCGACCTATCGTAGTACGTATATCTAGCCTATATAGGAGGTGTTTTAGTCGTCCGACGCAGGAGTGAGGAGATGATAAGATTGATATCAGAAATAACTAAGCATCTGATCATCTTTTCTTCTCAGTTACGCCTCGCGCCTCGTGTTCTATGTACGCCGCGCGTCAGAGGTGGCGCGTCACGCCGCCCTCGACTCGTCTACGTCGAGCGCGGCGCGCGCCTCATCGCACAGCAGGCCGCGGAAGACCTGGTAGTGATGGTTGATCGACCGCTCGGTGTGCACGCGGTAGCGCGAGCCCAGCGCGCCCTCGCTCGCGCACGGCACGGCGTACACGAGCCTGCGGATGCGCGCGTGCGCCAGCGCCATGGCGCACATGGCGCAGGGCTCCAGGGTCACGTAGGCATCGCAGCCGCTGCACAGGTACGCTTTCGCATCCGCCTGCGCCGCCTCACTGCCGCCGCCCTCACTGCCGCCGCCCTCCCTGCCGCCGCCCTCACTGCCGCCGCCGTCTGACGCGCCACTGCCGCTGCTCGTGGGTGCCGCGCGCTTGCTGCCCGCCACCGCCGCCGTCGCACTCCCCGCCGCCTCCGCCGCCGCCTCCGCCGCCGCCTCCGCCGCCGTCTCCGCCGCCGCCCCCGCCGCCACCGCGTGCCGCGCTGGAGGCCGTTGCTCGAGCCGCCGCCGCCGCGCGACCTCTTCGATGCAGCGCATCAGGGCGTGGTGCAGCGGGTGGGCGGGCGCGCCCTCGCCGCCGCCCTCGCCGCCGCCCACCGTGCAGTCGGGGCACGCGGCCAGCACCTGCGGTGGCCACAAAGCACCCTCGTTAGTCACAGCAGCGGCACGCGTGCCGGGCGGCGCAGCGGACTTAGTGTTGGTGTGTTGGGGCGGGGTGGGCTGGGCGTTTGGTGAGCGTCTGGCGTGTCTCTCCTCGCACCTGCACCACCTCCCCCCCTGGCTGGCTGTGCGGGTGGACGATGATCGCAGCGACCGCACGCCGCCCGCTCTGCGCGTGCGCCTGCCGCGCCAGCTCGATAGCCGCGCGCATGTGACCCGCCATCACCTCGCGCTCCGCTGCGGGCGGCGGCGGCGGCCACGCGCTGCCAGGGAGAGAGGAACGTGCAGAGGCTGGAGGGGGTTGGAGGGGCTGGACGGCTCAGCGGCGTGGGTGGCACGCGTGGCGGGGGCCGGCGGGGCCGCACCTGAGCGCGTGCTGCACAGCCGACTCGTGGTAGGTCAGCGGCCAGTGCTCGTTCCACTCCGCGAACTGCTCGCGCGTCATGGGCGAGTGGCGAGGCACTGAGACGGCAAGCGGCACCAGCTCGAAGGCGCGAATGACCTCCTGCAGCGACGCAGGCAGTGCGCCGAGCTCTCCCGGCCCGCCGTGCCAGAGCAGGACGCCGATCGACGGCGGCCCTTCGCGACCGGCCGCCGCGGAGCCCGGAGGCGGCGGCTTGCGGCAGACGCGCTTGAGGTGGCTGAGCGCCGGCTGCCTCGTCGAGGCGGCAAGCGTCTTTACGAGTGTGCTGACCTGCTGCGGCCGCACCCACGCCGCGCTGCACTCCATCAGCTCGAGCGGGCGTGTCGCCTCGATAGGAAGGACGGACTCGAGGCCTAGCGCCTCGACCGCCGACGAGCGCGACATCGCGACTGGGCGGGTGACATCGGGCCAACGCTCGATTTAACAGCTCACGATAGTGTCAACGTAACTAGTGTCAGATCATGCGCGCCCGATCATGTGCCTGTAATGTGCCTGCCCAAGTGTAATACGTACGGTAGCCCGCGCACGGGGGGGAGAGGGGACACCCTGGGGCTGCACTGTGATACCTCTAGTAGGGGACACGTTTTCTGTTATGAAACCCCAGGTGACCCTCACCTCGGGCATGGCCCACACATGTGCAGCCCCAGGTGCACAGCCCCAGGTGGGGCATATATATGTGTGTGCGGTCTCACATCTGACGCCCGCGCTTGGCGTGTGGCTCGGCGACAGCCTCCTTGGCAGCCCTGAGGCAGCCCTCGCACAGCGGGTTGGCCCCGTCGCCCATCTTCTTCATGCAGGCAGTGTGGAACCATAGGCGGCATACATTGCGAAAGTGGCTGACTACCCCCCCCCACCTGGGGACGGTGAAGCCCCACCTGGGGACACGGCCGGCGGGGATGCAGCCCACCCCTCGGACACAGGCCAGGAAAGTGAAGCGCGGACGTCACCCCTCCCCCCCCCGTGCGCGGGCTACCGTACCGCTTACAAAGGCTCTACAGTAGGTGGGCGCGTCGTTCGTACGGTCGTAGCGAACCTCGGCGTGTCCCTGGCGTGTCCGTCCGCGAGATTCGCCGATTCGCCGATAACGCCGAGGTCGAGGACTAGCCAGCCCGCGCCACGTCTAGGTAGCCCGAGCGAGGCTGCCCACCGTTCTGGCCGACCGGCCTCGATGCACGCACACGCAGAGTCCAACGCGCCAGGCATGTCGGGCTCCCCCACAGAGGAGAGCGGCCTCGGCGCGCGTGGACTGCGAGCGGCGAGCGGCGCGATGACCATCGAGGAAGCTCGCACGGAAGGCGCGCGCGCGCGTGATTGGGTTAGCAAGAGAGCGCGCGCGCGAGGCGGGCAGGGCGCGCACCCTAGCGGCAGCGGCGTGTGAGTGCGCTCCTCCTTGGATCGCATTGGTCGCTTGCAGTGTACCTCGTCGCCCGATCGCTTGCAGTGTACCTCGTCGCCCGGCACTTTGCATTAACTAGCCTTGAGCACGCCCAGCAGGCGGCGTGGCTTTGGCCTGCGACACCAGGTTGGAGGATGGAGCACGAGCACGGCAAGCGCAGCGTCCAACTCCTGAAGCGAGGGATCGTCTTGGGATGGTTGCGCCACACGGTGCAGCCGACACGACGGCGAATTGCAGCTCCGGCTCTGGCGCACCGTCGCCCCACCGGCCGCACTACTTGCTGCGGCCTCTCACACCGCCGCCGTCATCACCAACCGCCGCCGCTGCTGCCGGCTCCGGTGGCGGTGGCGGGTGGAGGACGGCGGCGATCGTTGCGGCAGGAACGTTGGCAACGATTTGGCGCGACCGCGGCCCTCCGTGCCCGGCTGTGGCTGGCGGGCGGGGGGGCGGGGGCGGTGAGCGCGTGGGCGGCGCCCCGAGCTGCCGGCTTCTTTTACCGGTACCCCGCGCCAGGCGGCCGGAAGCCCTACCTATCACCCAAAACTAACTCAATCATGCCGCCCGCCAAGAAGACCCCCGCCAAGAAGTCCGAGAAGAAGCCCAAGAAGTCGGGCGACAAGAAGAAGCGCAGCAAGAAGCGCACCGAGTCGTACTCCTCGTACATCTACAAGGTGCTCAAGCAGGTGCACCCGGACACGGGCATCTCGTCCAAGGCCATGTCGATCATGAACTCGTTCATCAACGACGCCTTCGAGCGCATCGCCGTCGAGGCGGGCAAGCTGGTCCGCTACAACAAGAAGGGCACCCTCTCGTCGCGCGAGATCCAGACCGCCGTGCGCCTGATCCTGCCGGGTGAGCTCGCCAAGCACGCCGTGTCCGAGGGCACCAAGGCCGTCACCAAGTACACGTCCAACGCCTAAACACTTTGGATCCACACACAACCGGTGTTTCTCAACACCACCATTCGATGACACGCACCGATTTGTTGTATTGGTGGCATGGGTTGCGCGAGCTTGTTGCCACCCCCTCCACTCGCCAGACGCCACGCCGCTGACGACTGCCGCGTCCGGACACGCCGCGTGAGACAACGCGCTCGTAGGACCGTGGTCGCGAAGGACGCTCGTGCCCGCTGTTGGCATGTTGCCTTCCGCTACTTCCACCACGTCGTGCGAGGACATCACTGCGAGTGTCACGCTCAAGGCGCATCGCAGCCGCTGCGCGCAGGCTGAAACCCTTCAAGCTTCGACCTTCGTCTTCCACGTTCCAGAAGAAATAATAGTACGCAGTGGGTTTTCAATTAAGAATCATTGTGCCACGCATCCGAGGCACGGTGCTCCCCGCTACGAGAGAAAGCGCAGATCGATGACCTCGGCTTTCAGCCCGAGCTCGCTCTTGTACTGGGCGAAGCGCTCCTCCTGCTGTGGCGAGGTGAGCAGGGAGATGGCGTGGCCTTTCCGCCCCTCGCGCGCTGTGCGGCCCGCGACGTGCACGTACGAGTCGAGGCGCGTGGGCAGTCCAAGCATGAAGACCACGTCACTGCGCAAGGCCGTGGAGAGGGGGGTGCGGCAGGGAGGCGGCGGCGAGGCGGCGGCGAGGAGGCGTGGCGCGACGGCAGCACTTGGGCCGGCGGTGGGTGTGCAGTGTGACAAGAGAGTGTGGGGTGGGAGGGTGAGGGGGTGGCGAAGGGAGGTGTCGGGCGGGGAGGGCCAGGGTGGTGGTGGCCATGGGCATGGGGGAGGCAGCGGCGCACATCGCTTTGAAGTCGACGCCGCGCGCCGCGAGTTCGGTGGTGACGAGCAGGGGCACCCCCAGCTCAGAGGTCTCGCCCATCGCGTCCTCGAAGCCGTCGTCCTCGTCGTCCTCGTCGTCCTCCTCCGCCGCCGCCGCCTTGGCCGCCGCAGCCGCCCCGTCGCCGCGCATGTTGCGCACGAAGGTGTCTGCCAGCGCCTGCCTTCGCTCGAGCATCCCTTCCTGCGCCGAGGCGTCTGCCGGATCAGCAGCGGCGGCGGTGGCGGAGGTGGCGCCTCCCGCGCGGCTAGGGACGCCAAGCGCATCATGAAGCGCGATCGCGCCACTGAAGCCCACGCGCTTGAGTGCCCTCACCTCTGCGGGCAGGCTCGCGCCGTTGGGCAGCACGAGCAGGGGCGCGCGCGGTGAGCGCTCCTCAAACGCCACCTGGGAGGGGGCAGGGGGCAGGGTTGGGGGCAGCTGAGGAGCACTAGTCGCCGCCTACAGCATGGGTTAGGGCTAGGGCCAGCCCTACCTACCGCCTCTTACATGGTAAACATAGCCATGGTAAGGAGAACCGTTATAACCGTTGTACCTGCAGCATCTTGAGCTTAGCAGCCTCTCGCCCCGCGTAGGCGATGTGCGTGATGGTGGAGGGCATCGTCACGCCCGCCACGCCGCGCCGCTTCAGGTGCGCTGGTGCCTTGTGCGCCGGGTCCGCCGTCACCACCACCCCAGCCGCCTTCTTCCCGGCACCTCCCAGCGCCTCGCCAAGCCTGCGAGAGCATGAGGGGGAACGCGGGTGTAGCGGGGTTGGACCCGAGGGTGGGCGGAGGCGGGGCCATGCGGAGGCGCGAGGGAGAGGGGGCGAGGGGAGAAGGAGCACTGCTCGCGAGAGGCGCCACGGCGCGGCCTTCAGGCCTGGGGGGTGCCTGACGAGGCGACGAGGCAGCCAAGCCGGGGGCGCGAGGCTGCCGTGGCGCGGGCCACTGCTGCGGCGTGCGGCGCGCGCTGGCGGCGCATCGAGGCGTCCACCGTGGCGGAGCAAGCCACTAGCTGCAGCGTCGCTCCCTCCTTCATGCTGCCCGCCAGCCGCTCAATGAGCAGCGCCGCTGGCTTCTTCTGCGCCATCCGGCGGTCGGCGCCCTCGTACGTCACGGGGCCGCGCCCGCCGCCGCGCCCGCCGCCGCCGCGCGCCCCACGCCCACCACGGCCCGAGCCACCGTCGGCGCCGCGAGCGCCGCGTGCGCCGCGCGCGCCGCCACGCGCGCCGCCACCGCGCGCACCGCGCGCGCCGCCGCGTCCACGCTCAACGGCCAGGACCCTGCCGGAGTACCTTCCGATGGCCGTGGCGGCGGCGTCGGCGGGCGGCAGCAGCGCGTCCACCTCATCGAGCACCACCGCCTTGAGCCGCTTGAGGCGCGCGCGCGCGCCACGGCCGCCGAGCAGGTCGAGCAGCCGCTGCGGCGTACCGATGGCGATCTGCACCTGCTCACGGTGCGGCGCGCGCGCGTAAGGCAAGGGCGAGCGCCGTCGCGCTGCGCGGCGGGTGGTGGAGGGAGGGTCCGCGGGGGGCGCACCGGTGCCTCGGAGCGCTGCAGGCTGAGCTCCTGCTCCGCCTGCGCCTCGTCGCTCGTCGAGAGCGCGAGGAGCACCGCACCCTCGCGGTGCAGCAGACGCGCCTCCGTCGCGATCTGCACCGCCAGCTCCTGCGAAGGGGTCACGACGACCAGCTGCAGCCCCGCCTCTTGGTCGAGGCTGGCGAGGAGTGGCGCCAGAAAGGCGACGGTCTTGCCGCTGCCCGTCGCGGCGTGCAGGATGACGTTGTCGCCGTCCGCGATTAGCTGCATGGCCTCGCACTGGATTGGCATCGGCCGGTAGTAGCCAGCGCCTTGCAGCTTCTCAAGGAGTGGCTCCGGCACGGTGATGGGACCCCACGCCACGGTGCGCTCGGCCGCGAGCTGCATGCACACGCTCGGGCGGCGGGTCGACAGCCGGGTCAGCGGCGCCGTGGGCGCCCATCCTGAGGCAGCAGGTTTGAGCGAGAGGAGGACCGTCAGCATGGCTGGAGCCCAGTTCAGCGCGACCGTCATGTGACGGCGGAGCCTGGGCAGGGAGCGAGGACGCCAACCAGCGCTTGAGAATGAAATCTTATCTTATCTTATACCATCTTATCTTGTCTTATCTCGGCTGTGAGTGCTGAGTGGAGTCCGCGACTCGCTCGAGCACCCTAGGCTGTGGCTGGCCGCGCCTATATAACCGTCCAGAGAGAGCCGCCCGGCGCGTCCTGAGGAGGCGCAGCAGCTGAGAGATCGGGTTCAGGCCCTCTACGCGGCGCGCCCTACCTACCAACGTACTACCAACGTACCAAGGCGGGCACTTTGACCCTGCTGCCCGGCAGCCCGGTGGTAGAGAGTGCACGCGACGGGGGGTCATATACCTCATACACCATACAGATACGCACGTCTCACCTCTCACGTGAAATAGGGGCCCCATCCTGCATCCACCTGCTACGCGCCTACGGTAGCTTACTACTTTTCGAATTCACTCACACCGTTTAAAAATATTACTTGACCAGGTCATGCTCACGGCCTCGCTGGCACAGCACGCGCCGGAGGTGGCCATGCACGCAGGCCGGTGCTCCACCTCGCGCACAAGGCAACGAGCTGCATTGCATTCTTGGGCGACAGCCCCGAGACGCAGTCATCATGGCAGCGCGGGGATGTCCTGAGGCGCGTGTATCTCGCAATGC
>Ga0209302_10001292_pt1 | contig 14558 bp, 17 predicted proteins | sample ArcOceMetagenome_2_FD_187445 | JGI IMG/M metagenome (GOLD analysis project Ga0209302, IMG submission 187445) | Marine eukaryotic phytoplankton communities from Arctic Ocean - Arctic Ocean ARC135M Metagenome (SPAdes) (version 2) | ecosystem: Environmental > Aquatic > Marine > Oceanic | place... | reverse complement strand
ATAAACACCTGAGACCTGTCGCTGTCCGCATATGCGCATGCACAAATCGACCCCGATTCTACCTGATGCTCTACCCCCCCCCACCCCACCCCCCCACCACCACCCCACCCACCCCACCCCGCGCCCCGCCCGGCGGCCAGCCTGCACAATCCCTGACTAACCAGGACGCGAGGACATCAGCAGCTAAATAATGCTCAGCCTCCCCGCGCTCAATCCAGCATGATCCTGGCCATGCTCGCAAGATACACCGCAAGCGCCGCCACTACGCCGGCGCTCCACGCGACACGGGCCAGCTCGGGCGCGGCGCCCGGTCCGAGCGCGAGCGAGAGCAGCCCGAGCAGCCCGAGCAGCCCGATGGCCGAGGTCGAGAGTTGCGCCGCGCGTAACATTTCCGGCTGCGCGCGTTGTGCGGTCTCGAGACGGGCCTGAAGCCAGTTGTCGGTCGCCGCGTCGCCGTACCATCCTCGGCCGCGCGCAGTACCTCGGCTACGCGGTTCCGCCTCCTGCGCCGCGGCGCGCTCAGCGCGCAGCTCGTCGAGCTTGAGCCGTACCGCCGCGATCTCCGAGCGCCCCACGTCGAACTCTCGCTGCACGGCGGCGGCGGAGCGGTCGAATCGCTGCAGCACCGCCTGCTCGGCCTCGATGCGCCTTTCGGTGGCCGTGCTGCTCGCGTTGCGCTGGACGGAGCGCAGGTCGGCGGCGAGCTCGTACGCAATTTCGTCGAGCTCGTCCGATCCGAACTCGAGCATCGCATCGATCGACCCGCGCGTCTCATCAACCAGATCCTCCAGTGGCAGCGCGCCCTGCTGCCGCGACGCGATGGCTGCCAGCACGTCACCCATCGTCAGCCCGTCTGCATCATCCCCGTTGCCAGCAGAGTCTGACGCGGCCGGTTCGGAGTCTGCGAGGCAGCGCAACGACTGGTGGAGGCGCACGGCAGGCCTATGCACGTAGCCGTTAGAGGCAAGCAGGGCGGTGGCAAGCAAGCCAGTCGCGAGCACGAGCATCAGAGGGTGCTGGCGCGCGCAACGACGAGCGGGTCGCAAGCGGCCTCGTGGCGGCGCTCGAGATTTCACGAAACCTTGCGTGTACCGTATGTATTCGGGGCCGTAGACTTTTCAGCGGAAACGCCAAGTGATCATCGATGAAGGACGTTACAGCGAGCGCGCGCTCTCTCTCTCTCTCTCTCTCTCTCTCTCTCTCTCTCGCGCGCGCGCGCGCGCGCGCGCTTCTAGATCAGCGCAGCACTCGATGTTTACGATCGCACTAGCTAGTAGTTGGAAGCAACTTTGCGAGCACCGCTCTTTATTACCGCCTGAAACGGCGAAGCGGGTCCGTGGACAGAAGGCGCAGGACCGGCAGACAGACAGACATAATAGTGGTTTCGTATACTACACGGCACGTATACTACGCAATACCGCGATGCCTGGGCCCCTCACACCCAGCCAGTAGAGTCCCAGACACAAATGCACGGTGTGCGGGGATGATGATACGCCCCTATAAACCTTATATAAACCTAGGGACTCGGCCCGGTCGGCGCTGCTAACTGCAGTACGTAGCCGACGATCGGGCCTTGCCGTGCACCCCCTAAGGGTACTACACGGCCCCGCGGCCCCTGACTGGCGCGGCGAAATACGCGTGGGGCGCACTAGCACGTTGGCACAAAGATCGACGAAGAACTTCGACTAGAAGTAGCCCATCGCGTCGCTGACCGGTAGGGTAGAGGACGTCAAGTGCAAGCACCCGACGGTGGACCGGAACTGGACAACTAGTCCGCCCTCCTCCAGCATCCCTACCGGCCCCTCGCCGCATTCCGGCGCCGGACGTCACCCCCCCTGCGCTTGCCCTTGTTGCCCCTCTGCGCCTCTGCCTTTTCGTCGCCGGCTCGCCACTGTCGTCTCACCGTCGTCGCCGCCGCCGCCCGTCGTCGCCACGTTGCCGCCGCTCGCCTCGCCACCGTCGTCGCCGCCGTTGCCGCCCCTCGTCTCGCCCCCGTCATCGTCGCCGTCGCCGTCGCCGCCACCGCGCCCGCGTCGCCGCCGCTCGTCGCTGCGTTTCTGCCGTCGTCGCTCGCCTCGTCACACTGCCTTTTCACCGGCCGCTGTCCGCCTCGTGTGCCGCTCGCCCGCGTCGCCACCGTTGTCGCCAGCATCGCCGCCGCCCGCCCTCGCCGTCGTCCTCGCCTGAGTGAGTTGGTTGGCTGGGGCTGGAGTAAGTAAGGCTGGGGGCTAGCGCTAGCTAGCTAGGGCCGCGCTGGGGTTCAATCAAGTGCAGGCGAGCTGAGTGTGGTGCTTTGATCCACTTAGCCGCTTTGATCCATTGACAGTTCAGCAAATGAAACTCAGTAATGTTGTGTGCGACCGGCCCGCGTCTTTTATCCGATCGTACACTACTGCCTGCGGTGGTCCGCGGTCGGCGCTGCCGCGGTTGGCGCGGCGCGGCGTTGGCGCCTGGGCTGCCATGCAACCACTCATCACGACCCTCCTCACCCTTAGCACACTACTGCCGCCTTCTAGCGCTGCATCGTCGTACGACTCGCTGTGCGAGACGATCGTGAGCCACGCGCAGGCGGCCGCTCGCCTGCACAATTCGGGCGAGGCAGCAGCTGCCGTGACCGAGGCCGTGGCGTCCGTCGAGGCGTACCGCAGCGCGGTCGAGTTGGAACCTTCCGAGCCGCAGGCCTACCTGTATGCCGGTCAGGCCATGTACAACATGCAGCGCTTCGACGAGGCGATCGGAGCCTTCACGGCGGCAGGCGAGGGACACCCGCACCACGGCACCTCCGCACCACGGCACCTCCGCACCACGGCACCACGGCACTTCACAGGAGAGCGCCTTCCTGCCGACGGGAACAGCCCTGGCGGCCAGCCCTGGCGTGAGTACATCGCGTCGCGCGTGCGCGCTGCGCGGCTCGGCCAGGCGTCCATCGCGCGCGACGCGGCCTACGCCGACGGGCAGGGCAACCTGACTGAGGCGCTGCGACTCGTCCGGCTCCAGCTCGAGCTGCAGCCGCGCCACCCTCGCTACCTGCATGACGCGGCGACGGTGCAGGCGCGGCGGAGATATCTCGAGATATCTAGGCCCTAGCACGGCCCGGTGGTCACCCGTGACAGGTCCATCGACCCATCCACCCGACTGTCTTTCCGCCTATCGTTTCATGTCTCGGCCTACCCACCCATCCATCATTCACCCACCCATTCCACCCACCCATTCCGCCCACCCATTCCACCCATTCCACCCACCAGGCGGTGCGCAGCAGTGTCCATCCGGAGGCGGAAGCCGAGGCGCTCACCCTCTTCGCCGCGGCACAGGCGGCTGCGGCGCCGGCGGCGGCAGCCTTCTTGCGGCGCGAGCGGTCTGACGGCTGTCCGCAGCGCACGCGGCTGCTCGACCTGGGTGTGCTCCTTAGGATACTCTCCCTCGCAGCCCTCGCGCTATCTCTCTCACCGCCACCCTTCCCCTCACTGCCATCCTCGCCCTCTCATCCCCACCGCCACCTCCACCTTCGCCTTCACCTCCACAGCCTCGCGCTCGCCCGAGCCCTACCCCTAGCTCTAGTCTGAGCCCTCGCCCTAGCCAGGTGAGCTCTTCCTAGCAGACCGCGCTGCCGCCGCCGCCACCACCACCGACGCCGACGACGACGCCACTGCCACCGCCGCCACTGCCGACGACTTCGACGCAGGGGACGGCGTCGCCGGCGCGGACGGCAGCAGCGCCAAGCGCGGGGCGGCCGCGGCGGCCGCGGCGCTGGCGCGGGCCGGCGGCACACCAGTGCCGCACGCACGTGCGCAGCTGAGCTGGCGCGCCGTGTTGCGCGGTGGCGCTGGCGCTGGCGCCGCCGCCACGGGCGCGCCTGGCTTGGAGGTCGGGGCGGGGCCGGGGCCGTACCCCGAGCTGGAGCCGGAGCTGGCGCGCGGGCGGCAGCGCTACGGCGGCTACCAGGAGCGCGGCACGCCGTTTGTCGTGACGCTGCGCGGCGGCGGGCTGTATGGCCCCGACGGCGTGCCGGGCGCGCTGGTGGCGGCCTCAAAAGAAGACGGCGGCCGCGGCGACCGGGGCGGCCGTGGCAGCGGCGGTAGCGGCGCGGACCGGGAGCAGAGGGAGCAGGAGGCGGCAGAGGTGGAGGAGGGAGGCGAGGAGTGCCTCCTTGAGCTCTACGGCACCAGTGGCTGGCCGCACACGCCTCTGCACGCCGCGCTCTGGCTGAGCGAGGAGGCGTGGAACGACGACGGCGCGCCCAAGCTGTACGACCACTCGCAGGCGCACGCGCACGCGCCTCCCGGAGGCGGCGGGCACGTGCCGCGCGCGCGCGCGGCAGCGTCGCTACTCGGCTTCTCGAGCAGCGCCTTCTACCACTTTGCGATGGAGGCGCTGCCCCGGCTGGCGCTTCTCCTCCCGACGCTGGCCGCGTACCCTACCCTCAAGCTCGTCGTGCCCCAGCACAAGGCGGGCGGCTTCGTGGGCGAGCTACTGCATCTTGTGCTGCCCGCGGAGTGGGTGGTGGGCGATAGCCAGCGGATCCTCCCGTATGACGCGGCGGGCGGCTCGGCGCCCGGGCTGCGGCTGAGGGTCGACACGCTACTTTGGGCTGACTGGCCGCGCGTGACGCGCGTTGCGCGCGGAGGCGGAGGCGGTGGCGGCGGCGGCGGCGGCGGCGGCGGCGGCGGCGGCGGAAGCGGCGGAAGCGGCGGAAGCGGTGGCGGTGCCACGCACTGCGTGGCGCCGCGCAGTGCGCTGCGCGCTGCCGCGGCGCTGGCTGCGCACGGTGGCGGCCTCATCGGCGGCGAGGAAGGGAGCGGCGGTGGCGGCGCTCCGTGTGTGGTGTGGGCGCAGCGCGGCGGCGCGGCGAAAATGCGGCGGCTTTCCTCCGAGGACTGAAGCGCCCCATCGAACGAACTCCTACGCTCACGCTCGCCCGCACCTCCACCTTCACCTCCCACCCCACCTCGCCCTAACTTGGCCCCGAGCCTTGACCCTCAAGAAGCCAAGCTTTCATACATACGAGCACATGCCCTAACCCTGACCAGGACGAGGCGGCGATGCTCGCAGCTCTGCGCGCGGCGGCGGCGGCCGCGGGCCTTGAGTTCGTCGCCTTCGACGGCGGCGCGGTGCCGCTCGAGACGGCGCGCACGCTCTTCGCACGCGCGGCGGCGGTGGTGGGGCTGCACGGCGGGCAGGTGTGGCCCTCGATGCCCCTGTCCTCTGCCTCACTCTGGCCCTGACACGAGCATCCTCATACGCCCACTCATCATAACGGACCACGCAGCATGCCACGCACCGTGCCACGCACCGTGCCACGCACCGTGTCACGCACCGTGCCACGCACCGACGCAGCTCGCCAACGCACTCTTCATGCGCGAGGGGAGCATGCTGCTCGAGCTCGGCTTCGCGTCGCCCTTGGCCGCGCACTACGCGCACGCGGCCGCCGCGCTCGGCCTGCGCTACGAGGTGTGCATGCATAGTGACAGCCCGTGCATGACCCATGCGTGATCATACCTGTGCGCTATGGCGTGATCTATCTATCGATCGATCCATCCAGGCGCTGCACGTTGCGCCCGACGAGCGCGGTGTTGGCGCACAAAACCTCACCCTCCCGCCAGGTGGCGCCCGTGCCGTAGCAGGGAGCGTCGCACGGCACCTCGCCTCGCGCACGACGGCCGTGCCATCTGCACATGACGAGCTTTGAGGCGTCCATGCGAGCGGAGGGGTCCCACTATGCTCTACCCTTATGCCTTAATCGAGTCGAATTTGAACATGTGAAGGGATTTGAACTGAAATGAACGGTAAATGAATCACACACGAAACCTGCACGAAACGCGCGCTACGGTAGACACGAGAGCGGAGAAGAGACGGTCCACGAGTGGAGTCCCGTCCGGCGTCTACAGACTACACACACACACACACACAACACACTACACACACACACACACACACACACACACACACACACACACACACACACACACACAGACCTAGATTAACGTTTTCTTTGATAAGCCCCGCATGACGACGAGGTGGCGCGATGGCCGTCAGACCTCGGTAGAGCCGGAGCGGAGCTGGGCAGAACTCAGCGAGAGTCCCGGGGGCGGAACTCAGAGACAATCTCAACACATAGACTCGGAGCGAGAGAGCTGGGCAGCAAGGTGCAGCTCGGTCGACCGGGCCGATCTGTCGATGCCCTTCATCGACAGAGCTGTCGAGCGAGCTGCGTGCTCGACCTCCTTTGCAGTCGCCCGGTCGATGGCATCATTGGAAGCACCGCCACCGCCGTGTGAGTGCTCGACGACGACCTCTGCGCTCTTGGTCGGTAGGAGCATCGAGACCTTGGCGGCGTTGGAGCGGTACTTGAGCCCGGTGAAGGGCCACGGTGAGGGCCGACAGGCGATGACAGTGAAGACGATGAGGAGGATGAGGGCGAGCGCGCTCAGGCTGATGGCGAGGGTGATGGTGGTGATGGGGGTGCCGCTGTCGTCGCTCGATGCCGGTGGGGGCGATGGGGAGGGCGGCGGCGGCGGCGGCGGCGGCGGCGGTGACGGCGACGGTGAGGGCGGCGGTGGTGGTGACGAGGGCGAGGGCGTGACGAGGGGCGGGGGCGAGGGCGGCGAGGGCGGCGGCGCGGCGACCACGATGGTCGGGACCGACTCGACAGTGATGCCGAGCGCGCTGGTGGCGGCAGTGGCGGTGGGGAGGGCGACGGAGAGCGTGGTCTGCACATCGGTGGAGGCCTTCGAGGCGGGCACCGCGATAGTGGCCGTGATGAGCACGGAGGCGGCGGCGACGGTGATGGTGACGGCAGAGGCGTCGACGCCGGCGAGTTCGGCCACCTTACTCTGGATGGAGGAGGTGTCGGCATAGTCACTCACGCTGCCGCTCGCCGCCAAGAAGAGGACCACGGGCGGCGGCGGCGGCGGCGGCAGGGGGGGCGGTGACGACGGCGAGGGGGGCGGTGACGGTGGCGAGGGTGGCAGGAGCGACAGCGGCAATGGGTTGGGCGAGGCGACGGCGTCGGGCGAGGCGACAGGCGAGGCGTAGGGGACAGGCGACGCAGCGAGGTTGCGGCGCGCGGCGGGAGCCTCGGTGGCGGCAGCGGCGGCAAGGCGGGCACGGTACAGGAAGTCGAGGTTCTCCATGGCTTTGCGGTGGGTGCTGGGCGAGGCGGTGGATGCGGGCAGCGAGCAGGGCTTGCGTCCGAAGATGGAAGGCCACATCCACTCTAGGTAGTAGCCTGCCCAGGGGTCGACGCTGTGCGAGACCGTCGCTAGAAGGGCCTCGTAGTAGGACTTGGGGTGCGCACGGATGGCCGAGGCGGAGACGGCGAAGCGTGCACCCTGCGGGAAGCTGAGCTGCACCGCCTCCACAGGCGGAGCCTCGGGCCGCACGAGGTTGTTGTAGAAGTCGAGCACTTCGGTGCAGTTCTGGGCGCGCACCTTGTCGTGCACGTAGTCCTTGAACCAGCCCATGTCCCACCACTCGCTCCACTCGCCCTGCGCGGGGCACGCGTCCTTGGAGGCGAGGACCGCGTCGTCGTATGTGTACGAGAGGCGGAGCGAGGAGGCGAAGGCGGCGGTGTCGAAGGCGGCGGTGTCAATGAAGAAGGAGTGCGGCCGAGGCTTGAGGTAGTCGGCGAAAGCAACGCCCTCGTTGAGGTGGCCGCCTCCGCTGCGGTGACCCTTGTAACCGAATGTGGGCTGGGCCGCTTGCGTGAACACCGTCCAGTCGGCGAGCGTGTCGTAGCGAGAGATGATGTGCGAGAGGTAGGTGTGTCCCTCCCGGCCAACGTTGTGCAGATGGATGCTGCCAGGGGTGCGGCGGTCGCTCTTATCGTACACGGTGATCTTGGCCTGCTGGTGGAGCCCGTCGACCCAAGAGAGCTCCTCGTCGAATCGCGAGATGACGAGCTCAACTGGTGTTGAACGCGATGCTGTGCCGTCGACTTCTGCACCGCCATGTGCACCGCTGGCAGTGGCGACGCTGGACAGCAGCAGTAGACTGGCCAGTCGGGGCGATGATGGCGGGGGCGATGGCGACGGTCCGTCGTGGCGGTGGCGGTGGCGGTGGCGGTCAGTAGTCATGGTTGCCATGTGTGGTGAATGGATGGTGTCGGCGTTCACCAAAAAGCGCCCGTGTTGCCCGCTGCGGCGCGCGGCGTCCCTACGGGGGGGGGAGAAAGGGGGGGGGGGCGCGAACAAAAAACCGCGCAACGCGGCTCAATCAGAGTTAGGCCTACAATCCGATAGATAGAGATAGATTGTTGGGTTTCACGACGTTACACGACTCACGACGCTACGCAATTCCGCGATGCCTGGACCCCTCACACCCAGACACAAAGGTACGGTTAACTGGCGATGATGAATACTATCTATCTATCTACAATCCGAGGACCTGCGAGTCTACGGCCGGGGCACGGTCAGTTTAAGTGAGTCCCTCCAGATTCCACAGAGGCTCCAGACAGCGCTTGACGGTCCGGTCCAAGAGCGCGGAGGTTGGGAGCAAAATGGCCCGAGGACTTCAGAAAGCGCAGTCACAGGCGAAGAACGCGGCCGACGGGTCCAAGAACGCGGACGAGCGGGCGGCCGATCGCAAGAAAAACGAGGCCGCCGCGACGGGCCAGATCTGCTTGCTATGCAGGCAGACATTTTCCAATGTCGCCAAGGGGCCGATGCTGCGCGACCACTGGACGAGCAAGCACCCGAAGGAGACGGACATCACACTCGCGTTTCCACAGCTGAAGGACTGCGGGGCTGCGGGTGCGGCGACCTCAGGCGCAGCTGCCACCGCCCCTGCCAAGAAGGCTGCCGCCGCTGCTGCCGTAGCCGCTGCCGCTGCAGTTGGTGGTACCGACAAGAAAAAGAAGGCAGCGGCGATGGCGGCCGCTGCCATCGCAGCCTCAGCAGGCGCGGCGGCGCCCGCCAAGCCGAAGAGCAAGCCGGTGAAGGCCGTCAAGGCTGCGGGCGAGGAGGCGGCTGTGGCGGAGCCAGAGCCGGTGCGTGAGCGGTTTGAGAAAGGGCCGGCCAGGCGCCTCCTGCGACAGTGCCCCGTGGCCACCGCCAGGCCACACCGAATGCAGCCGTCCAGGGCAGGGGTCGCCCATGTACCCCGGAGGGCAGCCTGCAGCAAGCTTGCGCAGAGAGCGTGCCAGCCGCACGAGCTCATCCGAGATCGGCCGAGGCCGACCGGACGCGTCCGCCCCCGCCCGCCCATAGATAGTGACTCCCACCTGTTTCTACCAGCAGGCGGTTGCGGAGACACCTGCGGTACAGGCGACCATGGGGCTGGAGGAGGCGAGTGGGCTGGCTCCAACTTCGGAGCCGGCGGCAGCTCCGGCCGCGATGGAGCTGTCGGCCGAGGAGGCGGCCGCGGCCAAGGCCAAGCGCGAAAAGTTCGCGGCGATTTCTGCAGTGAAGAAGCAGGGCTACGCCGAGGTGGACGCGGTGCAGCGCGCCAAGGACGAGGCGGCGGTGGCCGACCTCGTCAAGGCGGCCATCTCCAAGGGCGAGATCACGACGATCACGGCGGCCGAGTTCGATCTGTTGCGCGGTGCAGCCGCCAGCTGCTAGAAGCAGCCGAACCCCGCGTACCGTTGTCGTAGGACACAGTTGCACGCGCTATTGCTGGCGCCGGACTGGCGGTGCAGGCGGTGCACCACCAGATTCCAGGAATGTGAACGTGCGCGTTTTCGCGTCAACGTGCACTTTACAGTCAGAGACAAGATAAGATAAGATAAGGACGCACTGTCCTGTCTTTATCGTCCCCGATTCGGTTCTCACGTATGTGCTAGTCCGTGTTTGCCTTCGGGTAAGATGTCTGTCTGTCTGTCTGTTCTCACGATGGCGACGCGCATAGACCAGAGTTACAAGCGGCTCATCGAGGCTGAGGGAAGCGGCGCCCCCCCCACGACACCGCGATGTGCGGCCGAGAGCTACGGGAGCGGTCCCGCCGTTTCTAAGTTTTCGTCGCCTTCCGGGCGCAGTCCAGGGGGCGAGCCTCCACGCCTCTTTGATGCGATTGCTTCCCAGCCAGAGCCAAGCGACATGCACGATTACTACTCACATTGCCGCGGGTTTACTGAAGTAGTGGATGCGAACGCGCGGACGCTCCTCCTCCAGCGCATTATGTTCGGAATTTGCACCACGCAAGTGATATGTGCGTGTGCGTTCACCTCGATGCAGGACAAGACGCCGAACAGCACCGGGAAAGCGTTGATGCTGATATCGTCGGTCGTGTCACTTATCAGCGGGATGATTGGCTTCACTGGTGCTTGGAAGAAGTCCACGTGCGTGCATGCACCCCGCCTGACAGCTTGGCCGCAGCTCCGTTGCACGACGCCCCAGCTCCTCTCCCGCCCCAGCACTCTCCCGCCTCCCGCATTTCTGCAGGATGGCGCTGAATTGGTTCTTCATCTCGCAGCTGTGGTGCATCAGCGTGGTGCTCACACAGTTTCTCAGGGGGCAGCTCACTGAGTCGAATGAGCAGATCTTCTGCTCTCACGACATGCAGCACAATAAGTGAGCTGCCGTAGCGCCCACCTGGAAAAGCACCGCGTCAGCCCCACGCGTCAGCCCCACGCGTCAGCCCCACGCGTCAGCCCCACGCGTCAGCACCACGCCAGCCCCACGCGTCAGCACCATGCCGGCCCCACGCCAGCCCCACGCCAGCCCCACGCCAGCCACGCCAGCCTCACGAATCGCCATGGCGTGGCAGTGCCAATGCGCTGTGCGGCTCCCTGGCGTGGGGCTGGGTCATCGGCTTCTCGGTGTGGCCACCCCGCCCACCCCCCCCGCCCCGGCCTCGCTAGGGCTCCTCTTGGCTGACGCTGCGTGCATACGCCCTGAACCCCCTCTGGATCGACCCAGAGCGGTTGCCTCCGGTCGCGCTCGGCCGCTCAGCATGCACACTCGTGGCGCATATGCACATGCACATGCACATGCATGTACATGTTGCATGTGCATGTGCATGTGCATGTGCATGTGCATGTCGGACTTTTGTTGCCCACCGCCGCGCCGCTCACTCAGACCCCCCACCCCCCCCCTCGTCCGCCGTGCCGCCCAGAGCATTTCCCTCGCCACGGTGTACTCCTCCGTCTTCTTCACCGACGCCTTGGTCGAGGCGCTGCAGGACCAGCTTGAGAAGGAGGACACCCTGCTCATCACCAAGTTCGTGTGGCTCATGCAAAAGAAGACCACGGTGAGGGCGCACGAGAACCCGAACCCTAACTTTGATCCTAACCCTGACCCTAACCCTGCCCCTGCCCCTGCCCCTAACCCTGCCCCTACCCCTAACTCCGGCCCACTTTGCGGAGCCGCGCCGACCTGTATCGCCCTAACCAGGTGGGGATCCATCGCTTCGAGGACCTGATCCACAAGGAGTTCCAGGAGCTGGTAGAGATGGGATGTGCGCCGCCCCGCCCTGTCCCTCGGCGTGCGTACCATTCTCCGCATGCGCGAGAGCACGCACGCACGCACGCACGCACGCACGCACGCTCCATCGTGAGCGCACAGTCACCACCCCCTCATACTAAGTTCTTCCAACAGCAGTTGTACAGCTGACTCCATCGGGTCCGTGCTCCGTTGGCAGATCTCAAGTTGAAACCAAACGCCTCCAAGCCCAACTCGCCCAACTCGTAAGCAAGCGACCGTTGGGTGCGAGGGCCTTCTTCTCGCGCGCTCTTCTTTAGCAGGGCCGCTCGGATGCTCGGGCGACATCATCGGGATGTGATGATCGATGACGAAGGCGAGGGCGCTCCGTCGTTGTGACCGGACGGCCGCACTACCGGGGTGCACCCAGCTCCAAAACTATGGGTTGATTCCGAAAACCCTAGATCTATCTTATTCTGATCTTAGAACGCGGTTTCGCCCGTGGGGTCTGGGGTCACTGTTCTCCCCCTGCAAAAAAGAGTTGCCATATGACAAACGCATTTTAGGCAGCCAAGTCGCTCCACCGCAGGCGTCGGAATGCTGACGCTCCTCCTTGGCGTCGCACCCGCAGGCGCGCCACAGGGGGATGCTCGCGCCGCTCGGGGGGCGAGATCCCTTGTTGCCGACGGCCGGGGGAAAGAAGTCGCGCTTGAGGCCTTGGAGGCAGCCGGGCTGTTGGTCGACACAAAATGCCACGTGCCTCAGGACCACATCTGGCTTGTGGGCACGAACCACAGAACAGGTTCGCTAATGAACAACGACCTGCTCCGCTCAATCATCCACCATTCTGATGCGGATGTGAGCCGTGAGGCCGTGACCCTCAAAACCGACCCCCTCGGCGATGGACTCCAACGGAAACATGGCCTCATCATCGAATCAGAATCAGGCAGCGGGTTGAAGTGCATCAAAGAGGTAAAGCACGGAGGCATTTGCCTGGTGCCGCATCTCCACCTCGCCAATCTGACGGATTTCCAACTGATGCGGCGAGTAGCCTTGCGGAGGAAGGCCCAGCTACGCTTGGTGAACTGGGTGCGCGATCCACTGAAGGTGGCGCGGTCGGCCTACATGTACCACATCAGAGGGCCGGCAGACGAGCTTTGGCTCCACGAGAACAACTCGGAGGTCGTGGCTGCGATCAGCAATGCGTGCAGCGGTAGCGCTGAGATCGAGCCACCTCACTTGACATGCCAAGGGCTGCGATCGCTTGGCAAATCGCAGCACGAGCTCAGCTACTTCGGCTTGCTCACAAAGCTAGCTGCTAGTAAGGATCATCACGCCGCGTTCCTCACTGAGATGTGGCGCAGCAACATGAACGGCATCAAGCAGATGCAGAGCACGACGCAGGCGCTTTCCAATGTCTCGTCAGACATTGCGATAACCGTGGACCTCGACCAGGCGGTCGCCTCGTGCAACCAGGAGTTTCAGCGCGTCTTCAGCGTGCTCGGCGGGCAACCGCTCGACGCATGCGCGAAGGTCGGCTGCGACATCGCGACGTCCCAATGCACAGCTCCGCAGTCAAAGAAGAGCTCAGGGTGCGGCACGAAATCGTTTCAGCACCACACGAGTCAGAGCAAGGAAGACGTAGAGATAGCAGCATCCTTGGAGGCTTACGCGCGGAGCAACTATTGGTTCAAGAAGCACGTCGAGCCAGTTCGGAAAGGCATGGGGTACCTGTCATAGAGCGCTATATGGCCACTTCACCTTCTCTGCAAATGGGCTGGAGCTTGCGTGGTTTTGTGGTTTATTGTTATTAATATAAAGGGTGCGGTCGAAAGTGTCCTGGGTGGTGGGAGTGTAGCTTAGCCGCTATCAGCCACATGCACGGGCATCATAAGGCGGACTACGGGGCTGGCTGGGGTGAGCTTGGGTCGCGAGCTCAGAGCTCTAGCTCCGTGAGCCCCACGGTGCGCACCGGGGGCGCGTTCGGTGGACGGTGCGCGGTGGCACTGGCACACGCCACTGCCTGAGATAACTCGATCACAAACTCGCGTGCAGACTGAGCCCGCACACAACAAATGATCGGCTGCATCACGGCCATCAGCCCTTGCGTGAAGAGCGCGTCGGCAAAGCTGTTCCCTGACTTGCACACCGTGTCGGCGACGAACGGGCGAGGAGAGCACGTTGGGGGCAGCCGCACAGGTCGAACGCGCTATCGAAACGCGCTAGATGTGTTGGTTAGACGGTGCTGCCGCCGCTTTGACAGTGGCACGCACGCGTGGTGTGGCCATGCCACCTGTCATGGTCTTGGTCTCATCAGCCACTACCTAACCACTACCCCTTAATCAGCCTCAGCGCCGCGTGAGCGGCTGCCTCCGCGCTCTCCGTGATACTTTCGACCGCACCCGTATGGAAATTGGACTTCTTTTTCACCAAACTCAAAGGATCGGGCGGAGTGATATTCTATACACGTCTGGCTCCGGGGCAGGGCGTGGGTCGCGGTGCCGAGACGGACGGGCCACGGGTTGCAAGCCACGGGCGAGAGACTGAGGCGCGCGCATCGCACTTCGCACACGACGTGTGGCATTGTGTTTTGCTTTTGGGGGCGACACACACGTTATGTGGGGATCACGGAAGCCCCGCCGGGACCGGGGGGGGGTCGGGAACCCCCAGGGACTCACAGTGTATGTCGTACCCGGGCCAAGGGACGGCCGAGTGCGGCCCGATCCCGGGCCGCACCCGCGCCTGCCGGTGTCCGTGTGAGGCCCGCCCCCCGAGGTGCGCGGGGATCTCTAACTAACAAACAGGGCGGTGGTTCTGGCTAGTTGGTTGGCGATTGATGAAATTCAGTGCCAAGCTAACGAAATTACTTCTCGCGAGGGGGATCACCGAAAAACAAGCGCAAAATACTAGGGTAGGCGACTCGCGATGTCGCGAAGAAAGACGGCGCAAAGGGGGCGATCGATGTCAATTAAATGTCAATATCCCGATAAACCAGTCTACGGAAGAAGGAAGTGAGTGTGCTGCCCCGCCCAGGGCACGTGAGGGTCGACCCCGGGCCCGGCCCCGGCGAGGTCGCCGGCGAGGTGAGCCCCGACCCCGGGCCGACCCCGGGCCAGCCGCGTGCTCCCTGACGCCTGATAAGGGGTTGTGGAGCTGAGTCCCCGGGGGTTCCCGTATCCCGACCCCCCCCCCCCCCCCCCCCCC
>Ga0209302_10001291_pt1 | contig 14567 bp, 10 predicted proteins | sample ArcOceMetagenome_2_FD_187445 | JGI IMG/M metagenome (GOLD analysis project Ga0209302, IMG submission 187445) | Marine eukaryotic phytoplankton communities from Arctic Ocean - Arctic Ocean ARC135M Metagenome (SPAdes) (version 2) | ecosystem: Environmental > Aquatic > Marine > Oceanic | place... | reverse complement strand
GCGAACATGGAACCCTAGAACATACATGAGGGGGGGGTGAGAAAAGGGCTTCAGCGGTTACCCACTCGGAACCAGAAATCACCTAGCTACCCGCCAGTCTTATTAGCCACCTATGCGTCGAGACCATCGGGCGTCTGCGACTGCGCCGAAGCAGGCTGGGCAGAAGCAGGCTGGCCGACTCTTCGGGAGAAGACATCTGGTGGTGTCATCTGCACGAGCAGCTGCGTGGGCGACTGCCTGTTCCGCCTGCGCACGCCAAGCAGCCACATGGCGGCGAGCAGCTCGTTGGCGTCCTGGTTGTAGGTAAGGTGAGGGGTAGGCCATCAAGGTGAGCGCCTAGGATCCAGGTACGGTAGGGAAGGTGGCCGTGTGGCCTAGGTGTGGCCTAGGTGTGGCCTAGGTGTTATAGGTGTGGCCTAGGTGTGGCCTAAGTATGGCCTACCTCCGAGCGCAGCGCGGCACGCGTCTGCAGCAGTGACGAGGTCTCGGCCTCGAGCTGCAGAGCGATCGCCTCGGTCTGCGCCGCACCCGCCAGCAGCGTCGCATTCGCCGCCATCTGCGCTGTCAGCAGCCGCCGCTCCACCTGGTACCGCGAGGAGAGCAGACGGGTCGCCGCGTCTATCCCGGCGACGGAGAGCTGCAGCTCCGTCTGCTCCACCTCCTGGCGCGCCACCTCGGTGTTCTCGATGGCGAGGGCGAAGGAGGTGGGCAGCTGGTACTCGAGTAGCTGGAAGGCTTCCACGTTGGCGTGCCAGCGCGAGAGAGCGTCCGTGAGCTCCTGCTGCATGGCCGCGGCGACGCTGCTGCGGTTGTAGAAGAACTCAAACGCGGAGAAGCGGCTCGCGGAGGTACGCAGCACGTCGCGCGACTCTCGGATGTACGCCACCTGGTTAGGGTTAGGGTTAGGGTTAGGGATAGGGTTAGGCAGCACATCGCCCCACTCTCGAGTCTACGCCACCTCGTAGCCCAGGCCAAAATCGCGGTAGAGCGTAGCCTGACCCTAACCCCAACCCTATCCCTATCCCTATCCCTATCCCTATCCCTATCCCTAGCCCTATCCCTAGCCCTAGCCCTAGCCCTAGCCCTCACCTCGTAGTCCAAGCCAAAGTCGCGGTAGAGCGAGGCGAGGGACTCGGCGGCCGCCTCGAGCCGGTACTGGTAGGAGAGCTCGAGCTCGACCGACAGCCCGTCGTACGTCCTGGCCACGAGTGAGCTGAACTGCTGGTCCTGTCCAAGGCGAGGCTCACACGTGTGAGTAGCGGGTGTGCCTGGGGTCTCGCTAGCCTGGGGTTGGAGCCCTCTGTGGCATACGCTGATGGTCGAGGCATCAGCGGTGCGGCTGAGCATGAGCACGGAGCGGGTGGCCTTGGGGAAAATGATGAAGGAGTGGCCTGGGCCGAGGAACCACCGGCCGTTTTCGAAGAGGACCTTGTCGTTGGCCTGGCACGTCCACGTGGAGTAGTCGAGCCTGTGCCGGCGAGGTGGAGAGGTGGTGAGTGTGGTGGTCGAGGCTGAGGCTGGGGCCGAAGCTGAGGCCGAGTTCAAGGTTGAGGCTGAGGAGGCGGGGGCTGAATTCAAGGCTGACCCCATCTCAGTCGGAGACAGCGTGTGGAACGAGGCGCCGATGAGGACCGCGGCGGCCAACAGCAGGATGAAGGCCCAGCTCGCGCCGCAGCACTGGCGCCACGAGTTCGTGCCGGGGACGACGAAGCTGCTCAGCATGCTTTGTTTGGCCCGGCGCCTTCCCTTTCGACGCGTATCCACAGGAGCGCGCAACGCGCGCCGCGCGCCAGAACTCGGGGTGCAACCGCGGATTTGTGGCGGACTAAGTTGGTGCCTCTAGGACACGCAGCCGTTAGGGCAATATTCCTGACACACGTGCCTACGCAGACCGTCCCACATGGCAAAATAATAAATCTCTCACTTCAGGCCAAAAAAAAGCAGCACAAAAGGCCCTTCGAAATTATGTCTAGCCTCTGGAGGTACCCCGCGCGACAAGGCTGCTTTCTCACACGGAGTTGCCCGATCTGTGATTGCAGTCGGCGCAAAGTAGGATATCACACACGAGTCGGCAGTGCAGTGTGGGCCACCAATCAAGCAAGATCAGTCGACCCGCTCTGGCTTCCCAAAGCGTACATCGTCACGTCGACCAGCTGTGGCGTGGGGATGAAGGAGTCGGGGAGGGAGGAGGGGTAGAGGCGCGCGTATGAAGAAGCACGCGGGTGCATTACGAGTGCATACCTTGAAGGGTGCGTCGCCTCTGACAAGAGCTCAAACTGGGTTGGCGAGTTGGTACAAGGTAGGATCCCAATTTGCGTGCGTGTTGTGCCACAGCGTGTGATCGTTGTGGCGCGGACGAAGTCAGAGCTGAGAAGTGAACCTTCAGGGCTCACTCCCGGCACCCGATGCCATGGCCGTGCTCGAAAAGACTAGACACTAGAGCCGAGCACACGAGAGCCGCAGGCTGCCTCACGCAGCAGGGGCATCTTGCACGGCCTTGATGTGAGGGCCTTTATGAGGGCCTCACCTGTGTTTAGTCGAGGAGCGTCGACTTCATTCCGAAACCGCGACCCGGGCTGGAACCCGGGGGGGGGCGGCTTACCCCCGACGACTTTTTCACGCGGCAGGGAATTAGTTGTGGAGATTTAGGGTTGACATCCTTAGGATGTCAACCTGAATTAATCGTGGAGATTTAGGCGGTCAATTACTCGGTGATATTCTGCAACTTTCTGCAACAGGCTCGCTGTGCAAGCTCGCGATCTGCTGCAGGAGAGTCCATTGGTTATACTAATAAACCAAGCAAACATGAGCGAGTTGCAGGTGCAGGTTCCCGAAGGCATCGCGCCCGGCGGTCAGGGCTGCGTGTAAGCAAAAGTAAAGCAAAAGGAAGGCCAGGGGCGGCGAACAGAAGTCCCAGGCCGTGCCGTTGGATGCCCTCAAAAGATGGCTGGTTGCCCACACACGACAGTGTTTCTGAGGTCAAAGCCTTTTGTGTCGCCGAGCCTGTCGCGTTATATTCCACCGCACAGGCCAAATCTAATGCAAGTCCAGACGCTGCAGGTGCGTGTGCACCCTTCGGCTGGAGTTAGGCTTGGGCACCGCGGAGACTTGAGCATCACTCACACACCGACCCACATCGCGCACCATGGCATGCACAGCACATCGCACCGCTACGTTTCACCACGCAATCATCCGCCGCAACATTTGCTGCGCAGGGCGCGATGATGGTCCAGGTCCCTGCGGACAAGAACCCGGGCGACACGTTCACCTTCTCAGTGCTAGCGCCTCCGGTTCAGCAGCAGCCGGTGGTGGTGGCGGTGCAGCCGGTGCAGGTATTGGTTCAGCCGGTGGTGGCCTTGGCGCCAGTGCCAAACCGGCCCCAGTACTTCGCCCGCGTCTCGACCCTGGCAACGTGCATTCATTGCAACCACACCGGCCCGACGGTCGGTACGGCCCTCTATAACCCTTTGCTAGCCCTATACTAGCCCTAGCCCTTAGCCCTAACCCCAACCCTACATACGGTGGGCCCTGTAGGCCCTGTATAGCCCTATAGCCCTAGCTAAGGGGTAGTGGAGCCCTTGTAGCCCTAGCTAGGCCCTATAGCCCTAGTAATGCCCTATATATCCCCAACGCAGGTCGTGCAGCACGAATCTGGCTGCGGCACCTGGCTCATGTGCTGCGCTCTGTTGAGATCGCGTGAGATCACACACATCGAATAGCTAGGGTGGCCGATAGGGCGGGCCACAGAGCCGCCCAGGGCGCAGAGTGGCCGTGTGTGGGGCGCGCTCTGCGCGCTGAAAGCAGCCTTCGGAAAGCGCCGCTGGCCGAGCGCCGCTAGCGCTGGCCGAAGCCGTGACTCTATTTACTGGAGCCTCGCAACCCGTAGCTGGCCCAAGGCTGGGGCCAGGGCAGGCTCGCTGCAGCCTGGTAGAAAAAGCAGTCACGCCTTTGTTTGTCGTTTACCCTTGGTTTCATCACACAGGTGCGGCGGCCTGGCGCTCGTCGGCTGCTGGTTGGGCTGCTGCCTCATCCCTTTCTGTGTTGACGACTGCAAAGACACCACCCACACCTGCGTCAACTGCCAGCGCGTCATCGGCCAGAAGAAGCTCATCTCGTAATCTCGTGCTCGTGCCGATCTCGAGGTAGCCTCCATCCAGTCTCGTGACCCCCGGGCAGCCCCCGGGCGCTGCGGCGTAACTCGCCTCCGCTCCGCCCCAACCCCATCGGGGTGTCTCATCTTATCTCTTATCTTATCCTATGCATCACGCAGTTAACACTGGGTGCAAACTCGGTCGCCGCGATTCCCACTGCCGCACTAAACCCACCACGGTGCGTAGCATGGTGGATTACTCGAAGTGGGACCACTTCAACGACGAGGAAGAAGGAGACAACGAGGCACGGCCACCGATTTGTAGCCCTTACGTAGATGTCGACGGCGAGGACAGCGACGAGTACGACGAGGAGGGTGAGGAGGAGGGCGAGGAGGAGGAGGAGGAGGAGGAAGCGGAGGACGATGAGGACGACGAGTGTGACGAACTGCCTAAGGACATCCTCACAGCTGCAATGGAGCGGAACTGGGCTGTGGTGAGGGCGTGGCTGGAGTGCGGCGGCTCGCCTGATGCGGGCGGTGCATCTTTGCCTGCGGCGGAATCGACGCCCCAGAGCATGAAGGACCTCATCCTCCACGACTGCTGCCCCGACCCGGGCTGCCCAGGGTGCATTGGAATCCCAACACATGGCTCGTCGCTGCTGCACCTCGCTTCTCTGCCGCGACCGGACGACTGGAAGTTCACGTGGACGACTGGAGGCAAAGGCGGTACCCGGCACCGACGAGCAGAGATGGCTCATGAGCACATGAGCAAGCCACTCGCGGACAAGCTGGCTGCCGACGACGCAGAGATGGTGCACTTTCTGCTCGATCGCGGCGCGAGCATCGACGCGAGGAACGACGCGGGGCAGACGCCGCTGATGCTCGCGTGCACGCGGCACGACCCGCGGATGGTGGAGATCCTGCTGGCACGCGGCGCAGATGCCGAGCTCCAGGCGCTCGACGGGCGCGCGGCGCTCGACTTTGCGGACCCGCAACTGCGTGAACCTCCTGTGGGCGCGAGGCCGCTGCAGCGAACGATCGAACGGCTCCGGGCCCACCTGCGGCAAAAGAGCAAGGCCAGAGAGAAGGCCGCCAAGCCGCTGACTGCGACGCAGAGGGCCGAGGCCGCAGCGCTGGAGAGGGCCTTCGTGGAGACAGCCAAGGCCGAGCGGGCGGCGGATGCGAGGAAGGTTGAGGCGGCGCAGGCGGCGGCGCAGGCGGCGGCGGACGAGCGGCTGCGCAAGAAGGAGGAGGAGCGCGGGCACAAGCAGGCCAAGGCCCAGGCTAAGCGGCAGGAGGAGGCGGGGCGCGAGGCGGAGGCGGCGGAGCGGGCGAGCGAGCTGGCGCAAGCGCGCGAGGCCCGGATGGCGGAGGAGAGCCTCCGCGCGGCGGCGGCGGAGAAGGAGGGGCGAGAGGAGCGGCGGCGGCAGGCTGAGGCCAAGGCGGAGGCCAAGGCGCTGCAGGTGCAGCAGGTGCAGCAGGCGAAGAGGGAGGCCGAGGCCGCAGGGAAGCGGGAGGCGGAGGAGAGGCGGGCGCGCGAGGCCGCGGAGAAGGAGGCGGACAAGGAGAGGAAGCGGGCAGAGTGGGTGGAGCAGCGGCGACAGGCGGAGGAGCGCAGGCGGCGGATCGAGCAGGAGACCGAAGAGAAGTTGCGGCGGGAGGACGAGCGGGAGGACGAGCGGGAGCGGGAGGCGGCGAAGGAGGCGGCGCGGAGGGAGGCGGCACGGCGGAGCGAGGCGGAGGAGGTGAGGCGGAGAGCGGCGGAGGCATGGGAGGAGGCGCAAGAGGAGGCGGAGGCGTGGGACGATAGGCAGGCGCAACAACAACCGATGCAGGGACAGCAGCAGTGGCAGCAGTCACAACTGATGCTGGCGGAGGCGCAGGCGGAGGCGCAGGCGGAAATCCGAAGGTGGCAGCAGGCGCAGCAGCAACAGCTGGTGCAGGCGCAGCATCAGCAACAACAACTCATGCACGCGCAGATGGAGCAACAGCAGCAGTGGCAGCAACAACAACTGGTGCCGGCGCAGATGGAGCAACAGCAGCAGTGGCAGCAGCAGTGGCAGCAGCAGCAGCAAGCGCATGCACTGTGGCAGCAAGCGCACACCCTCTGGGGTCAGCACGCCGCTGCATCACTGCCCCGTGTTCCTTCGCCCAGCGGGCAGCAGCTACCAGCAGCACCTATGGCAGCCCAGGCAGCAGCTACCAGCAGCTACCAGCAGCACCTATGGCAGCTCAGGCAGCAGCAGCAGCAGCAAGAGCAAACCCACTACGGTCAGTTCATGCAGCAGCAGCGCGAGGCGGCGGCGGCGCGGCAGGCGGCGGCGGCGGCGGCGGCGGAGGCGGCGGAGGCGGCGGGTCGCGAGGAGGAGGAGCGCGCGCGGCACGAGCGGGAGGGAGCGGCGAAGCTTGAGCGCGAGGCGGCGGCGGCGCGCGAGACTGAGGCAGCGAAGGCCGCGGAGGCGGAGGCGGTGTTGATTGCCAAGGCGGCGGCGGCGCGCCATCAGGCGGTGGAGGCGGTGGAGGCGGCGGCGGCGGTGGAGGCGGAGGCGGCGGCGGCGGCGGCGAAGCGGGTCGAGGACGAGCGGGAGTCGGCGGAAGCGCGCGCGGCAGAGGCGCGTGCGGTGGAGGAGCGCGCGGCGGAGGCGCGGCAGCGCGAGGACGAGGCGCGGCGGCTGGACGAGGAGCAGCGCGCGCGAGAGACGGCGCCTGTGCCCGCGCCCGCGCGAGCGCCGCAGAGCCCAGCGGCCCCACTCCCCCAGACTATGCCCCAGACTCTGCCCCAGACCATGCCCCAGGCTATGCCCCAGGCTATGCCCCAGGCTATGCCCCAGGCTATGCCCCAGGCTATGCCCCAGGCCCTGCAGGGCCTTGTGGTCGAGGACTACTTCTGCCCGATCACGACCGAGCTGATGGCCGACCCCGTGATGACGACAGACGGCTTCACCTACGAGCGTGCCGCCATCGAGCGCTGGTTCGTCAGCAGCAACCTCTCGCCGATCACGGGGATGCCCCTACCGAGCACGCAGCTCGTGCCCAACCTGACGGCCCAGAGCGGCATCCGCGCCATGCTCGAGCGCCAGACGCCCGCGCAAGCTACCGCGCACGTGGCGGGCGGCGGGCGCGGCGGGCGGGGCGGGCGGGGCGGGCGGGGCGGGCGGGGCGGACGCGGTACGGGTCGCTTACCGTCCGCCTCTGGTCCGCCTGAGGAGCGGGCGGTAACCTCATGAACTCCTGAAGAAGCGCTTGCACGTTGCACCGCGTGTGCAAACATATTATACTTTATACCGTAAATTTGAAATTGAACCAGCGGAGATTTGTCCGCAGCAACCAGCATCGCGCAGTTCGTACCCCGCGCGGGACCCGCACCCGGCCACCCGCGACCCGGCTAGACTTTACGGCTACGGTATCGTATACGTATCGTATATGATAACTTTAAAATGCTTTAAAGTACGCCCTACCGTAAAGACTAGTGAGGGTGCCCTAACTAGCCTAACGATACACTAACACGTCCGAACGCACGACGACTAAGGCACCACGAAGTGTCCCCGTAGCGCCGCATCGTCTCGGGAGGAGGTGCCGACCACCACCTCCACGCGGCCGCTCACCTCCGCCCACGCGTGCGCCTTCTCGTCCCAGGTGGAGCGATGGCGCGGCGTCAGGGCGAAGCGCACCAGCGTGCTCTCGCCCGGGCCGAGCGCCGTCTTGGCGAAGCCCTTGAGCTGCAGCGGCGGCGCCGTGGTTCCGGCAGGGTAGGGCAGGCCCAGGTAGAGCTGCAGGGTCTCGACGCCTGCGCGCTTGCCGCGGTTGCGCAGCACGCAGCTGACCGCATCGCGGCTCTGATTGAGCGATCTCGTCAGTAGCTCGAAGCTCGTGTAGGTGAGACCTGGTTGGGGTTAGGGTTAGGGTTAGGGTTAGGGTTAGGGTTAGGGTTAGGGTTAGGGTTAGGATGAGGGTTAGGGTTCGGGTTCGGGTTCGGGTTCGGGTTCGGGTTCGGGTTCGGGTTCGGGTTAGGGCTCGGGCTTGGGCTCGGGCTAGGGCCGGGGCTAGGGTTAAGCTCGTGTAGCTGAGACCGTGGCCGAAGGCAAAGGCGGGGGTGATGTTCTTGGCGTCGAACCAGCGGTAGCCTGGATAGGGTCAGGGCTAGGGCTAGGCCTAGGCTTGGGGTCAGGGTTGGGGTTGGGGCTTAGGGTTAGGGTTGGGGTTGGGGTTAGGGGCGGGGGATGGGGTTGGGGGTTAGGGTTGGGCTTAGGGTTATTAGGGTTACCGAGCAGTAGGCCCTCCGAGTAGTGTGTCACGCGCTGCTGGCCCTCGCCGGCCTGCAGCCACCACGCTTCCGGCTGAGCCAAGCCTGCGGCGTTCGCCTGTAGCGGGCCCTCGTGCGTGCCCGGGTACTGCTCCGGCGCGAAAGAGGGCTGCCCCTCCTGAATGGTCGAAACGGCGGCGGCGTCGGCGGCTTGGGAGGCGGCTAGCACACGCACCCGGGGCAGAGGCTGGGCGCCCAGCGGGCCGGCCTCTTCCTAGGAGTGCCGCGCGCCCTGAGGAGGCACAGGAGCCGAACTGTGCGGTGCTGCCAAGAGGGGGGGGGGAGGGGGCGCTTGGCCATGCTGCCCCTCCTCCGCGGGTATGGTTAGCGGCAGCTTGGCGGAGGGAGAGGCCTCGCCCAGCAGTAGGCTGGCAAGGGCGTCACCATAGGCCTGGGTAGGTTTAGGGGTAGGGGTAGGGGTAGGGCTAGGGCTAGGGCTAGGGCTAGGGTCACGGTTCGGGTTCGGGTTCGGGTTCGGGTTCGGGTTCGGGTTCGGGTCACGGTTAGGGTTAGAGGCGTCGCCGCAGGCCTGGCCGGGGAGGAAGGCCAGCGTGATGGCGGCGACCTGGTGCCGCCACGGCATGGTCACCGCGCCCGGCGCCACGACACACACCGCGGTGCGCCGGTTGGCGGCGGCGACGGCGCGCACCAAGTTGTCCGTGTTGCCGTCGAGTGCCAACGAGCTGCGGTCCAGCGTCTCGCTTGACGACGTGGCGGCGAAGACGAGGACGGCGGTCGCACCGCGCGCGGCGGCGGCGGCGGCCGCCACGTCCTTGCCGTCGACGTGCACCACGCACGCGTCGCCCGCCGCGTTGCACCCCATCCCCAAGCCCCACCCATCCCAATCGCCACGCCCCTCCCCGTCCTCCCCCTCCCCGTCCTCCTCCCCGTCGCCGTCGCCGTCGCCGTCGCCGACTCCGTCGCCGCCGTCGTCGTCCGTGCCACCGGACGAGGTGGCAGCAGCCGCCTCCCGGCCCTGCATCGCGAGGCACGCCGTGTTCCCGCTCTCCCACGAGCGGCTAGAAGCAGGGGCGTCACAGCTGCCGAACCAGGAGCCCCCGGCGCTGCAGCAGTTGTTGCCGGCGCCGCACACCACGCAGTCGTCGTCGCCGCCGCCGCCGCCGCCGCCGCCGCCGCCGCCGCCGCCGCCGCCGCTGCGATCATTCTGCTCGGCGGCCGCTGTCGTCTCAGCGCCGCGCTCCTCCGACGGCAGCGACGGCACCAGCGCGCCTGCAGCTGCGACGGCGCCTGCGGCTGCGGCGGCGTCTGCGGCCGCGGCAGCCTCTGCGACTGCGGCGGAGTAGGCGGCAGGGTCTGCGACTGCGTCGATGCATGGCACGCAGCCGGAGCAGTGGAAGTAGCCACACTTCTCCTCCCACGCGCTGGCGTGAGGCTCGCACCACTCCACGCACTCCGCAGCACGCCCACCAGCGCCACGGCCAGCCGCTGCCGCCGCCGTCCCCATCGCCACCGCCTCCATCGCCGCCACCACCGCCTCCTCTCCGCCGCCGCCGCCGCCCCACGCAGCGGCGAGCTCGGCGCCACCCCTGCCGCCCCTGCCGCCCCACGCCGCGGCGAGCTCTCGGCGAGCTCGCGCCTCCGCCCCGTCCTCCGCCTCGTCCTCGTCGTCCTCGTCGGCCATGCGAAACGAGCGCACCGCCAGAGGCGGCTCCGGCCCCATGTGGCACTTGCCGCTGGCGTGGTGGAAGTAGTCGCAGCGGAGCAGCGGCGACTTGGCCTCGCGCAGCATGCGATTGCGCTCCTCGCACCTGCAACCGTATGCAAGAGAGGCTGCAACCGTATGCATGCGAGTGCGCTCCTCGCACCTGGTGAGGGCCGCGGCTGGGCTCAGAATAGGGCCAGGTTAGCGACGTAGGTTGCAGTGTGTTGCAGTTCAGGTTTGGGCTTGGGTTTGGGCTTGGGTTTACGGCACGCTGGGGCCAGGGCGAAGGCTAGGGCTGCGCGCGGCGCACTGCTCGCAGCACGTGTGTAGGTTAGGCGCCGCCGCCGAGAGGCTGCGCTCGCTCTGCTCCGCCTGGTTAGGGTCAGGGTTGGGGCTGGGGCTAGGACTAGGGCTAGGGCTAGGGCTAGGGCTAGGGCTAGGGCTAGGGCTAGGGCTTAGGCTTAGGGTGCGCTCTGCTCCGCCTGGAAGCGGCGGCGCGCGGCCCTCCGCCCTGCGGCGCCAATCGTGGCGTCGGCCGGCTCCCCCCCCCCCCGGCCGCGCTGGGGCTTGTGGGGGGAGGGCGCGGCCCGCCTCGTGCGAAGCTGCGGCGAGTGCGCCAGCTTCTGCGCGCATTTGCTCGGCGGCACGGGCAGGGGCGGTAGGCCGAGGCGGCTGCGCAGCGCGGCGAGCGGAGAGGTCACGAAGGCGGGCACGACCGAGCCGCTGCCGCCGCCGAGCACCGTCGGCGCGCCCGCCTGGTTGGGGGTTAGGGTTGGGGTTACGGGTGGGTTTAGGGTTGGGTTGGGGGTTGCGATTAGGGTTGGGGTTAGGGATAGGGTTAGGGTTAGGGTTGGGGTTAGGGCTATGGTTAGGGCTACCTCCTTGCCAACGAGCAGCAGCCGCAGAGGCCGGGCGGCGGAGTAGGCCTTGGGGTCGAGAGGCAGCAATGGCAGCGCCGAGGGAGGGTTGGTGCTGTCTCCCTCAGGCTGACCCTTGGTTGCCTTCTTGGTCGTGCTCTCCTTGGTCGCACTCTTAGTTGCGCTCTCGGGTTCCACCTCGGGTTCCACCTCGGGTTCCACCTCGGGTTCCACCTCGGGTTCCACCTCGGGTTCCACCTCGGGTTCCACCTCGGGTTCCACCTCGGGTTCCACCCCCGCGCCGCCCCACTCCCAGCCGGGCTCATCCCAGCCAGGCTCGGGGCTTGGCCCGGGGGCGTGAGGCGTGGGGCGTGATGGGGCATACAGCGCCGCCCCCGTGCCCCGCTCGCCCCAGTTGCCCCCGCGGCCGCCCTTGCCGCCGTTGCGCCGGTTGCCACGCCTACGCCGGTGGCCACCGTTGCCGCCGTTGCCACCCTCCTCCCCCGCCGCGTCGTTCTTGAGCAGCACGATGGTCTGGGCGGGTAGACAGATAGGTGGATAGAGAGGCGGGTAGATAGGTGGGTAGACCGACTGACAGACTAGTAGTGAGTTGGGTAGGCAACAAGCGAGGCATCTACCTGCGTGGCGAGCTCGGCTGCGAGCTGCGCGTGCGCCGCACCGGTCACATTGGGCGGTGCCGCGCTCTGCACCACACGCTCCGCCTCCACCGCCACGTTCCGCCCGCCGCCCTCGCCCTTGCGGTCGCGCAGCCCCAGCCGCACCACGGGCTCGAGCACGCGCTGCGCCGCCCGCCGCACCGACGCCTCGGACACGCTGCCATCGGCGACCGCCGCGGCGAGGCGCTCGCCGTACCAACGCGGCTCGCCCCTCTCGTCCATCTCCATGTCGAGCCCCGCGTCGATCGCGAGGGAGTGGGTCGCCTCCCAATCGCTCACGACGAAGCCCTTAAAACCCATTCTTTGCTTCAGGTCGCGCCGTAGCAGCGCCGGGTTCTCGCACGCCCAGGTGTGGGTGCCGCCATCGATCGAGAGCTTGTTGTAAGCGCACATGACGGCACCGACGCCCGCTTTCACCGCCGCCTCGAAGGGCGGGTAGTGCATCTCGAAGCGCGTGCGCTCATCCGCCACGGCGCTCACCGTGCCGCGGTCGAGCTCCTGGTCGTTGAGCGCAAAGTGCTTGGCGGTGGCAATGACTCCGTGCCGCTGGATGCCCGCCACCGCCGGACCCGCGAGCTCGGCGCCGAGGTACGGATCCTCGCCGCTCAGGCTCTCGAAGACGCGCCCGGTGAGCGGCACCCGCGCCACGTTGAGGCCTGGGCCGAGCGCCACGTTCGTGCCGGATTGCCGGAACTCACGCCCCAGGCTGTCAGCCCAGCTTGAGACGGCTTGCTTGTCCCAAGTGGCCGCAAGGGCCAGGGCGCTCGGCCACGCGGTGGAGGTGCCGACGCGCGCGACGCGTGCCGTGGCAAACGTCTCGGCCACCAGGCCCTGCGGCCCGTCCGAAAGCGTCAGGCCCGGTATGTGCTGCCGGCTGACGCCGCACACGCTGCCAATGTGCAGACCGGTGACACACGATCCGTGCAGCAGGCCAAGCTGCTCTGCGAGGGTGAGGTTCCCCACGATCGCCGCCGCGGTGTCGACCATCGGCTCCGGAGACGCCAGCAAAAGGCACCGGCCCTGGGCTGCGCTCACAGTCAGTTCCCTAACTGAGCGAGTTTGTGGGAGGGAAGGAAAAGTGACAGCCAGAGCTTTGATGATAGATATAAGATAAGATATCGTCGTGAAACCCAACAATCGTATCTTATCTTTGATAGATAGATAGATTTCTGGTAGAAAAGACGCACGCATCAACACCAGAGTACCAGTGTCTACACAGGGCGCGACACTAAGGTCCGCCCCCAGAGGCCCCACGGGCGCCGAGGGAACGCGCGGGTATTCAGAGTGCACGCAGCAAAATAAAAGATAACATGGACCGGCCAACCCCGCGTCTGTATATGACCACGCGTCGCTACCTGGCATGCACTCGTGACGACCCAGTTGGATTCGGGAGCTGCACATGACTCGCCGCCTCTACGACGACGAGCTTGCCGCTCTTGCCGCCATTGTGCAGGTTCGAATCGCGCTGCTTGCCGTGATAGAAATAGTTCATGGCCCCCTTGACCGAATAGTAGCAGTGCATCAGCACCCAAAAGCCGGCCGCAACCGCGGTGCAGACCGTGTCGAAGAGTCCGCTCTGCCCGTCGTAGGTTCCAGTCAGCTCGTCGTCGCCGCCGAGCTGCGTGAGCGCCCGCGACTGGACAGCCACCGCGATGATGAGAAGGTAGTTGCTCAGCGTGTACTTGTCCAGCCAGGTCAGGTACGAGACTGGTGGCAGCTTGCCTGCGATCGCCATCTTGTACGACGTGGCCGTGAGCACCATCATCAGCGTCATCTGGTGGCGGTGGTTGATGCTGCCCTCGGTGTTTGCGTCGCACATCGCTTGGATCAGCGAGAGAAACGAGAAGAGCCCCATCGGCATCGCCAGGTTGAGGACGTGGTACAACGGCTTGCGCTTCACTTGCGCCGTCACGGAGAGTGTGGGAAAGACACGGTCGCTGCCATACTGCTCGCCCATATTGAAGCTGTGAATGCTCACCTGTTGAGCCACGATCCACTCCCTGGCAGGTGGGCACACGTCGATGCACGACAGCGTGATCTTGCACCTGGGCGAGACGACGATCTCCATGGGCAGCGGGCCGCCAACGCGGCAGTTGAAGTTAAGCATGGTGGTCAGCCCCTGCTGGTCGAACGGGAAGTCCTCCAGCTCATAAACCTCGGCGAACGCGCCCTCGTAGCGCATCGCCAGCACAATATCGTCACCGCGCTTCATACACTTGGCGTCGACCACCTTATAACTGTGGGCGTTCCGGAAGTCGACCTGCTCCATGTACCATTCCGCAGACGGCCTGAACGTCGGCTTCCCGTCCGCGCCCATTGGGAAGACGGCACCGTCTGCGCTCAGGTCAGCGTCGAGTGCGCCGCCGCGAATGGTGAACTCAACCCAGATCTGCGCCTGGAATGTGAGCTTCTGCACGTCGATATTGTGCAGCTTCATCAAGTCGATCTGGGTGAGCTCGAGGCGCACCAGGTTGCTTGCGGCTGCAGGAGCGGCGCCCTGAGCGACCACGACGCTTGGAGGCGCCAACCATCGGCGTACCTCCGCGGCCGACTCCTCAGCTGACTTGGTTACGCTCGCCGGTGATATGGTGGGTAGAGGCTCAATCTTGAGCGGCTCCGCCATTTCGCAGGGAGCGGCTGGGTCTTTACTTCAACGCAGCGGCCCGTAGAAGAGAATGGTACGAGGCCCACCGAGGCGGCGCTTGAAACCGGCGCAACTTGCAAGTTGTTTTCATGCCACGCTCGGGAGAGACACGTCCCCTGAAAGGCACTGGACTTGTTTTCAAGCTGGCTCCGTTACTAAGCGCGGCGGCGGCGGCGGCGGGGGGGGGGGGGGGGGGGGGTGATGGCGGTCGGTGGCCTACAACCACCACCTGCTGCCCCGCTCTCCTGGTCACCACGTAGGCTGGTGTGAAAGGACTAGTTTTTTGGGAGGCTTTTGCCTTTTAGCACAGAACGATTAGGATGTCTTCATTCA
>Ga0209302_10001289_pt1 | contig 14576 bp, 10 predicted proteins | sample ArcOceMetagenome_2_FD_187445 | JGI IMG/M metagenome (GOLD analysis project Ga0209302, IMG submission 187445) | Marine eukaryotic phytoplankton communities from Arctic Ocean - Arctic Ocean ARC135M Metagenome (SPAdes) (version 2) | ecosystem: Environmental > Aquatic > Marine > Oceanic | place... | reverse complement strand
ATGGGCAATCGCGAAGGCGGTGTGTGTATTGGGAAAGTTCCGAACCTTTGACCCGCGGCCGAACCCCGCGACCACGGGCGCGGTCATGGCCACCGGGTTTGCCAACGAAAACAGGGGCGGGACTTCGTACGTCCAGACGTTACTGGAACAGGTGGAATCGAAACTAGACGAGTCGTCTTGGGATGAGTCACCCGAATCAAAATCAGCCTCAGCGCACATGGTCTTCCCCGCCGATGGATTGTCGTCAATCGCCTGCACCGGCAAATCCCGCGTCATCGAAACTAAATCTAACCGAACCGAATCCCGCTCCCCGCCATCATCGCCTTCCCGTTCTGATACCACCACCCTCGCGCCAGGCCTGGTGAGCAAAACAGACCTTCGCAGCGAGTCACTAGGGTCGAATTCCTGGCGGAGAGTATCGTTGAAAATTATGGCGTCGAACGGGCCTTGGTAGGCTGGCACGTCGCTGACGTCGGCTCGTAAAAACCGAGCGCCGATCGCGTTGCCGGCGACGCCCAACGCGTCAAACGCCTCGGATGACCTGTCCAGCATTTTTTGTGAGTGGTCGATGACGAGCACGTGCGTCGCGCCTTTAGCCAACAGCTCACTCACCAGCTTTCCAGTCTCCGCGCCTACGACTAACACGCGCAGGGACATTTTCGAAGACTCTCCTTTTGTTTTTGTTTTGGCACCCTGCTCCATCTGTAAGAGCCGTGAGTGGTTCCGCAGCGCCGCGTCCGCCAACACCACGGCTCGCTCGTTTTCGTTTGGCATGGTACACTCGGAACACCCGCCGACCATGGTATCGCGCGTACAGGACAATTCCTCGTTGTGCTTCGTTTTTTCGAACGCGATTTCAAGGTTGGTCCCGGCCGCCGAGAGTCGGGACGAAGCACGTGACGAAAAGCGAGACGGCCGGATCGCGCGAGACGCGAGACGCGGTGCGCGTCGCGTGACCCGCGCCAGCGCGTGCACCGCGGAAAAGGCGCAGGCGGACGCCATTGTGTACACAACGACCTTGATGCCGCGTGTGCGTCGCTCCGGAGCCACGCGCTTCCGAGAGTGGCAGGAGGTGGAGATAGGGTTGGTTTGTGCGAAAGTCTCGGAAAGGGTCCCGGAAGGACGCTCGAGGACATTTTTATTTGACTCGAAGGTCGACCGAGCACTCCTCCTGGCGCGATGGCACGTGTTTTCCGCGCGGTCGCCTCGGTGGCGCGTCACCGAGTTATGGCCGGAGCGTATGTACGTGCGCTGCCGGAGGTGACCATCGCGGGAACCGCGCGTGGTGAGTATTCAGGGGTAGCCCGGGCAAACAATTTCGCTTACAATGAAGCCACGTCGTCGTTCGGGCAAACCAATCGCGGTTTCGCCTCCGGGGACGACACTTCAGCGTCATCCTCCAAGCCGGGCTGGCGCCCCGGCCCAGGCCCTGAAGGGTTCGACCCCGATGATCTCCTCGCGCCGTTGCGCGCCAAGGTTGAGAAACAAATGACTGACCTGACGGAGAAAACCCCGTCACAAGTCGCGTTGGAAAACCAGCTCGGCCCGGACGATGGGAAACACGACGCGAATGCGAACACGGGGGAGTGGAACGGCCCGCGAGGCCCGGAACCGACGCGGTACGGGGACTGGGAACGAGGCGGGCGGTGTTCTGACTTTTAGGGACTGTTGTGTGTTAGTGTGTAGTGTTGATGAGATATTCGTCACCGTGTTCTCTCCACCACCGTCACCCGTGTCGCCACCTCTACAGGTAACCTCGCCTCCGAATCGTGGAGTAACTCTTTTCGACGCCCGCCGAAAATCTGATTGACGAATTCGTTTCGATTCAGAAACCCACACGAGGCCACACAACTACAACTCGGTCCGCGCGGTCACGTCTCCAGGCTGGTCTCGATGTTTGACGACGTTGGGGATGCCCTCACGTCCGCGCCCGCGGATTCCGCGGGCGAGTCTGTCGTGGTGCAGACGCCGACCGATTCCGCGTCTCCCGCAATCACCGGGCTGAAATCCTTCGACGCGATTTTGGCGGAAAAGCGCGCGCGATCCTCAGCGGAGCCTACCGGTTCGGGGAAGACCATCGTGGTTCCGCCGGACGAAGTCAAGGCTCGTTTGATGGAACGCCAACGGAAACAACGCGAACGCGCGGAAGCGGCGAGGGAGGTGGCCGCGAAGGTCGCCGCGGAACGGGAGAAAGCGGAGATGGAGGGTGCAATTATTGCCAAACTCATTGAGGCGAAAACCTCGGAACCGAATGAACAAAGAAAAAAAGTTTCTCCCGATGCAACCGCAGAGACCGCAATTGCTGATGCTGCGCGAAAAGTCGCGCGTCAAAAAGAACTCGCCGCACGTACCGCTGCGGAAAAGAAATCTCCGCAAACCTCCGCGCTTGATGCGAACGCCAAGTTTTTAGCGGCGGCGGCGGCGAGGGCGCTCGCGGCGAAAGAATCCGGTACCGACGGCGCCTCTGTGTCGCCGGCGTTCGCAACAAGCGCGACGCACGGACGCGTTTCTTCCGGAAAGAATCCGTTAGCCGTTCCTAAAATAACCTCGTTCGAAGAAGTCATGGCTGCCAAGAAAGCGAAAGAGGCGAAGATTACCGACGAGGAGCGAAACGCCGCGAGTAAGGCGGATGAAAAACTGACGCACAAAACCATAACCGTGACCACGGAGAACGACGAAACGGTGGAGATTTCCATGAAGGTGCACGTGCCTCAGGAGCGATTGGCGATGCTCGCTGCACGGAAGGCAAAAAAGGATGACGAGGCACGGGATCGGGAGGACCGCGAGGTACGCGCCAAGGCGGGAAGACTTCTGATGCGGAAAGAGCACGGGGAGGGTGAAACACACGCGGCGCGAGAGTCTCCCTCGGCTGTTGCTGACGAAAAGGCGCGAAAAACAGGTTCGGAAAAAGGTGTTCGGGAACACAAGGAACCACGGATCACTGAAGAAGCAAAGGAAGAGGCGAAGGACGGGGTAGACTTACAAGTACACGTACCAGCACCAGAAAACACGGAAGCACCTGAAAACCCGGAAGCGCCCGCGGCGGAAAAACAACCGGTTCCCAACCGTAAACGCGAACACCCCGGTGACGCGTCTCCCGAGGAACCCGCGAAACGCTCGAAGCTCGCGATTAAACCCGGGTCGATGACCGTCGCGGTGCTCCGGAAGGAGCTCGAGAAGCGCGAGATGGACACCTCTGGGCTCAAGGCGGTGCTCGTGGAGAGGCTGCAGACTGTGCTGGACGCTGAGACGGGAGGGGACGAAACGGCGACGCGAAAGTAATGAATAATAACTCAAGATCTTTCCTTAAAACCCGGGCACCAAATGTCTCATCCTTGGGGTGGAGACAGGAGGCCGCATGGGCAAAGACCTTCTTGACCTCCTGAGCTACTGCGCACTGACCAAGACCAACAGGACGTTGGGAATTCTCCCTGAAAATCCCGACCCCCAAGTGAAGATCGAACACAACTCCCTCGCTGCCCGCACCAAACACCACATGATTGCAAAGATCCAGACAGCGCGAGTGAAACAAATCGCGAGAAGAATCCTGCAAATCACCTGCCCTTACACCGCTCGCGCTGGAGTAGCAGCGTGAGCTAGTAGACCGGATTATGAATAAAACTCAAGACCTTTCTCTAAAATAATGGTACAGTAATTTAAAAAGTCTACGTCAACAGTCGTCTGTGGGGTCTTCGTGGCACCGCGTTCCAATCGCAAGTCTCTTCCCGTTCCGCGGCTCGCATGTACTCGCCGAGCGCGCCGAAAGCGAGAGGAGGTGCTTTGTCTGTTTCCGAGTGTGCTTCCGTGGCAATCGGCTTCATTTCCTTCGTCAAAAGTAACTCCTTCTTCCTCGCCGCGTCAACGCGCGCCGTCTCGGCCAGTGTTTTCGTGCCTTTCCACCGATCGCTTTGCGCCGTGTTTTGATTTCGCATCAAAGCATCCGCCACAGAAGAAAGCGCCTCAGCGCGACGAGCGCCTAACGTCTGTTTAACAGGTTTTTCAGGTTTTTCGGAAACAGGTTTCAAAGTACTTTTCGAAACCCCTCGCGTCTTCCGCGTCTTCGCCAAAACCGTTTCGTCCAACGCCCGTGTCGGGTCCGGTTCGGTTTCTTTTGAGGAAAGCTCTTGAGTTATTTCTTTTTCAGCCAGTTTCTCGTTCTTTTCCCGAATCTTCTTCTTCCGGAACCCCGTGAACACGAGCACGGCGTGAATCACGCCCCTGGACTTCTTGGGAGCGTCCTTCTTCGCTTTCGTACGGGTCGGGACAGTCGGCACGAACGCGTACCGGCTCTCGTACTCGCTATCGGACGATTCGGACGAAGAGGGTGGTTCCGATTCCGGTGTCGGTTCGGGTTCGCCGTCGCTGCCGTCGCTACTGGGCGCCTCCACCGGGTCGCCCTTGAGAAGCTCGCGAATCGCCAAAACGCCAGCCTTCCTGTGTGCGTCATCGCGCTCGCCCGCGGTATCGACCCTTTGCTCCCACAAAAAACGACCCGCGAGCTGTTTCCCGGACTGGATATCAAGTTGATTTGAGTCGTCGCCGGAACCGTCGCCAACACTGTTTGCCCATACGTCTTCGTCCGTGACTCGCGACACGAAAACCGTCCCGTCCGTCCCTGCGCGCGTCGCGTCTTTCCTCACAACCTCGATTTCGTTTTCGCGGTTCGGGAACCCGTGGAGCGCGGTGCGCGTGACGTACGCGTTGACACCGCCCGCGTACGAGGACGCCAAGGCGACACTTCCCCGTTTTGAGTCATTGTGCGAATGCGAATCAATCGCGTCGTGTACTTTTAAATCGGCTGAGCACTTTTTTGAATCTTTCGCGTTGGCAAACAGCGCGTCGTCTGGCGGGTACGCTTCGTATTCGTCACACGGCCACACCCACACCGCGTACTGCGAAGGCACGCCCCCGTGTTCCAAGCGCTGGCGCGTTTCTCGCACGCCTTGTGCCCACTGCGCGCGTTCCAGAGGGGAATCGCGGTCGGTATTTTCGGTTTGTTTCGTGATCCCCGAACTCGCAAACGGCGCCGCGCGTCTCGCGACTTTTCCCAAAGCGCTCTCCACCCGGAACGCCGAGCGCGCGCCAAATTCCGCGAGCATCTGTTTTTGGAAAAGAAAAGTGTCAGGCTTGTATGGGCAAACAGTGTGTTGACGGATTTGGGAAAGCATGACACTCGTACCTTCTGCACACTCAACCGCAACGTCATCACGCGCTGGAACTCGTGTTGGTGGAACACCTCCAGAAGCAAACAACGCTCGTCCCACAGGTGTAACACGTTCGAGACGAATTCGGCGGCGGGGGTGTTTTTTTGTGAAGCGTTCTTCTCGTCGTTTTTTTCGGCAACTTTGCGCACCACGATGTTCATCGTGGTCGGATCGGCGCCTTTCATGAGCACTCTTTTCGTGATTTGCAAAACATCATCCACCCGTGTCAACGGGTTGTCTCTGCGCAACGCGGTCGCTACGCACCACATCAGCGGATACGAACGCAACGCGGATTGGCGCGCCAAGTTCGCGTCGAAGGTTTTGCCGGCGTTTTTTGTTTGGCGCGAATCTTTTGAATCTTTCGAAGCGTCAAGGTTTTCTTTTGAAGCGTCGGAAGCGACGGCGACGTCGCGCATGTCCCCCGCGCCGCCCAAACTGGCGTGCGCGCCCGGCATGCGCACGTCCACATCCAAGTGGTCCAAACAAAGCGTAGCCAATTTGTTCGCCACGTCCATCTGCTCAGCGCCCTTCGACGTGGCGCCGCCGTGCAGCGCAAAGAAAAGCGCGGTCCATTCGAACGGCGCTAGGGACGCGGCGCCCACCTCGGCGAGAAGCGGGTTCGACGCGAGGGCGTTTATTTTTTGCGTTTTTTTAAGAAACAAAACCGCCACGCCGAGAACGGAGGCGAGACGCGCAGAGCGGTTCATGATTTCTTGTTCGTACCGCTCAAGTGCCCTTTGGTGTGATTCTTCAGGGGAAGTAGCGACCGAAAGGCTGTCGGACAAACCGTCGCCGCCAAAAAGCAACGCGTTCAACGCGTTTAGCAAACCGGGCGGGTTCGATTCTTTTTTCAAACCCGTCGCGTCTTTCAACTCACCGGCGCGCGACGTCGAACGCGCTTTGTCCAAATCCGCGTGAAGCTTTGCATCCTTTGCGCATAAATGGTTAGGTTTGTCATCTTCAGCACCAGTGTCGAACGGTTGCGAAACAAATTCACCGCGTGTTCCTTCGGTTCTTGACTCGCGATACCCAAGCCGCGTCCTTGTTCCGCGCCCGCGCCACGCCGAGTTTCGGTTCGCTTCCCGCTGCTTTTTCTGCAACGCCTCCTCCTCGTTTCGCGCCGTCCGCTCCGCCGCCGCCGCGACTGCCTTTTCCCGTGCCACTTCCCGCGTCGCCTTCTCGAACCGACTTGGCCCTAAAACGCCCCGCGCCCGCGACCGGAACAAGGACCGGTCGCCAAGCGCCGGGAGCTTCGTCACCAAGTGACGCTGCGCGGCGACTTGGTTGGCGGCGGCGGCGGCGGACTCGAGACGCGCAAACCGAGACGGACCTTCCGGGTTGTCCAGGTCGGGGTTCGGCAGTTCGTGTGGCACGGCAAGCCCTTGTGCGTGAGGTACGTCACGTGAAAGCTTGCCAGGCACGGAAACGGAAACCACCAAGTTCGAATCTGAATCCCTTTCGTCGCCGCCGCCGGACGATTCACCCGCGGTACTCGCGTTTGCGTGTTGTCGGTTTCTGACTGTTTGCGCATACGAAGTACAATTCGGCAAATTCGGCGAAAACCCATCTGGCGCGACAAAGTCAGGCATCGGCGCCGCGGCTTGAATCGCAGCGGCGCACGCCATCGCGACTAACGAGCCCTCCACGAACGAGTGGTGATTCGTGCCTTGCGCCACGTCGACGTCGCCGCCGAGCCGATCCACGATCAACTCACAAACCACCCGCGCCTCACCAAACCCGTCCCCGCACACGGCTTCCAAGGCCCAGAACAGGGGGGTGAAGTAACAAGTACCTATCCGCGAGGGGAACGTGGGAAAATAAGCACCGGGGCCCACCTGGCCTGACGTCGACACGCTTCCTTCCGCTTTTGACGCCGCGTCGGCCATGGAAACGTCGTCGTCCTCGGTTGTTGACGGCAACGAATCAGCCGTGTACGCGTGTCGTTCCCAGGTTTCGCCGACCAGCGTTCGTACCTGTGCGTGACTCACGTCGTACCCGTACTTCGCGGATAGCGTCTTGACGAGATTCTCGATTCGTTCGTTCGTCAAACGCACGCGCGTGGGTACTGAAGTGTCACTCGACTCGGATTCGGTTTCAGACGCGCTTTCGGATGACGACCCACGTTCCCCCGACTGATTGCCCATACGAGACGCTCCGTGCAGATCCCTCTCCAGCGTCGCCGCCGCGTTCACCGCGGCCGCGCCTAGCAACGAGGCGGGTGCTTTGAGTGACGACTCGCCGATTTCCGCGTTCGGTGTGTCCTCCACGTAGCCGTACGCGGCGTGCGGCGTCGCGGAATACACCTCCGGCCAGGCTTTCTCAACGTCGCACCCCAAATCCAGCAACTCGGTTATCAGCGAAAGCACGCCTTGCCGAAAAACAACCCCTTCCCTTAGCGTGTGCAGCAGCTCTATTAACGGCGTGCGTTGTGAGCCTTCTATGTAATAACCGGTGCCGTCCACGTCCGCTCCTTTTTCAATTAGCAGTCTCCACAAATCAACCGATTCGGGGACGTTTTTGCGAATCGCGCGCGTCGCGGCGAACAACGGCGACGCGACGCACGTGCAGCTCGTGACCCCGATTTGCGACGCGTCCGCATTTCCTTTGTCGAGAAGCATCGTGACCATTTGCCGGGCAACCTCCCCGAGCCCGTCCGCGAACGCACCGACCGCGATCCCGAGCGGGAACGCGCGATCGGTGGCGAGCTGGTGTTTGAATTCAAACGGCATCGCGATCCGCATCGGTTTGTTCGCGTCGGCGCCGCTATCCACCAACGCGGTTGCGATTGTCAACAGGTCCACTCTCGCCCGGAACTCGCGGTCGCGGCGGGACGACGCGTTGTCACCAGCGTCACCAGGATCACCAATCACCTGTGGGACGTAGCTTTGTAAATCGGCGATGGATTCCGCTAACAACATCGACGCGTTCACCCGCGTGTCTCGGTGAAGCTGCGCGATTGCGTTCGCGACGTCAACCGCGTTTCGTTCCGCGTGCCGCACCCACCCGAACGAAGTCGGGGCCTCGTCGGGGTGGTTCGGATGTGACACGAGCACGACTCGTGTCGCGCCGACTGGTGCGGTCGGGCGTGATGCATACGCAGCACCATTCGGTTTCGCATTCACCCCACTCGGTTTCGCATCAGCGCCGCTCGGTTTCAAATCAGCGCCGCTCGGTTTCGGCGCCGCAAACAACATGCCCCGTCCGTCGTCCGCCCGCCCGCCCGTTTCCTTCGCGTCGCGAGAACCGTTCGTTTCGGTCAAAGAAATAGACCCCTTTTGTGAATGAAAACTTTTCGCCGAGCCGGATCGCGAACCGCCTGTGCTTTCCCGTCCCCCCGAATCGGCCGGCCACCACGGCATGTCCTTTTGGCGCGCCTGATACGATAAAAAGAAAGTGTAAGTCTCTCGGCCATGTGTACAAGGGATTGGTATGAGTAAACAGTCAGGGTAACAGTCCAAGGGAATGCGCCCTTCTGGTCGTAATAGTCCCTTCTGGTACGAGTATGAGCAATCAGGCAGGAGGAACGTGGTGATTGGGAAAGCCCCGCACCGCGTTCGAGCTCCGGCCCCGCAACGCCCCGACGCACATCGCGAGAATCGGCGTGCCTTGTACGATCAACGCCGAAAGGGTCAGTCGGTCGGACCATGTGTATGAGGGATTGGTATTACGTAAACAGTCAGGGTAACAGTCCGAGGGATTAGTCCCTTCTGGTCGTAATAGTCCCTTCTGGTACGAGTATGGGCAATCAGGGAGGCGAAATGTGTTGGGTGGGAAATACGTACCCCCGCCGCAGTGTCCGGGTCGCGACCCAACCCCGTTTGCGTTTGCGCCCAAATTCAAAAGTTTCAAAGCTACCGCAACTGCGGGGGACCCGGCGCCCTCCGCGGCGGCGCACATGGCGTGCCACAGGTGCGGGCCGTTCGGTTTTGATTCTGTTTCTGGTGATCCGTTTTCTTTTTCACTTTGTCGTGTCGCGTGACTCGTGGAAGCGTCGTCGTCGACGTCACCGCAAACCACGCGTCGTCGTCGGTACTCGCCAAGCGATGGTACGTGCGTGAACAAAGTCACGGCGTCGACGTCGACGAGGGAAAGGTGGGGTTGTTTTTTGGTGGCGGTCAGAAGAAGCGCCGCCGCGCTTGCGGTCGGGTTGCCGTCAATCGCGTCGGCGTCGTATTCCGCGTTGTTACTCACGGAAAACACCGTCTCGGTTTCCATCGCGGCGATGAGCAACGCCAACGGCGCCAGGTCAGCGCCGCTTGTTCGCGTTTTTCCCGGCCGGCACCCCGTTGTGTTGCAACTCGCGCCCAATCCTAACAACCGCGCGGCGATGTCCACGCACGCGTTTCGCGTGTCAAGGGAAGCGTTCGGGTGGATCGCGCCCGCCGCGGCTTGAAACAACGCAGACGTGGTGGTCGTGCCGCGCGCGCCGCGAAAAGGCGTCACGTCCCGAAACGGTTTCGCGAGGGACGCGTTCCTGCCGCCAGTGTACGGCCTTAGGGTTATCGGCGCCGACCACTCAAAACACGCGCCGCCTGCTAGTAACGCGGCGCAAAGGTTTTTAAGGTGGCTAACTCTCGGGGGATTGTTTGGGGAGACAAAGTCGGTCTCCGCGTCGGGCGAACCGGCCGTGTTGTCGGTACCGTCCGCGTCGTCGTCGTAACCGCTCCCTTTCAAAACCTCGGTGGGGTGTTCGGAACCCGGAGAAGGTTCTTCTTTTTCCAACCCCACCACGTCCGTACTGTCCCACGATTTCTCGGAACCCAACCGCCCGACGCTTCGCGGGGATTCGTCGTCGCCGAACACGTTTTTGTCCTCCAGCGAGTCGTCGCCGGACACGGAGTCCGAATCTTGCGACGTCGCCGATGCTCGCGACCGAGTGCTGTGCGAATCCTTGGTCTGGTTACCACCGTTGGCACGCCCAAAAACGTTACGCAAAGAATCAACGAACCCATATTCGGTTACGTGAACCGAATCGCCGGGATCCACGAAGCCTTCCAAGGACGCGAGCGCCAACGCCAGGGGAGTAAGCTTTTTTCCAAAGGAGGGGCGGTCTCCAATCGAGTTGACATTCGCACCTCGTGACAACAGCTGCTTCACTAAAGACACGCCAACATCCCCTAAGCCTTCCGAAACACCGCAGCAAAGCAAAAACAAAGCCCCCCCTTCCGTGCCGTCGAGCGCGACGCGCGGTTCGTTCAAGTTGTCCTGCTCTTTTGGAGAAACAGGCGATGCAGAATCCATCAAAAACAAGGCAGCACGCGCATCCCGCGCGTGCGTTTCAAGCCGTGACAGCGTGTCGTTCGGGTCGTCGTCGTCCCCATCGCCCCGTACTCCGGATCCAGCGCCGATGAGCCGTTTTTTGTGTTCAAAAGCAAGCACCCGTTGCTGCTGCAGCTCCACCTCCGCTTCAAGCGGCGCGCGTTTCGCGTTCCACGCCACGACCTCGAGCTCGTACAAATCAAGCGACTCGAGGTACGCCTCATGCGCCTTAATGGCCTCGTTCACGATCCTGAGCTTGTCCTTCGCGGCGCGGCATCGCATTTGCGCGAGATGGGTGCCATTCACACTGTGGACGGAAACGCGGGACGACGCCATCGACGAAGGCATGGCTCGAATCTCGTTCGTCAACGCACTTTTCTCGGACGTTTCACAAAAAAGACGCGCGCGGCCTTTGTCGTGGCTTCGGGTGTCCCCAGACCCCTTTCCTCTGAGCCCCGCACCAGCGGTGTCACGGGTACGAACCTCGGGTTCACCTCTCGTGCGCGCCGGACGTCCGGTGCGACCCACTGTGCCAGGTACCCTTGCCACGCAGGCCGGAGAGGTGGGAAGGAGTTGATGGAAAGCAACAAGGCGTACTACGCAAAAGCGCTTGGCCAAAAGGCGTGTCTGCACGTTTGATCGTGCAAATCCCTTTCAAGCCGTTTTTCCAAGCCGTTGCTTTTTTATCGTCAAAACGAGTCGGTCAACCGCACCGGTCAAACGCGAGCCAATCGTTGCGGTCTGTGCCACGTTCCAGGCGTTTCTCCACGGCACCCTCGCCGCGGAATCGCCGCCGTTTTGGGGAGATTGCGGCTGACGAGGCTTTTCAGAAATGGGAAACGCAGGGAGTCTGTTTGCGCATACCGTACCGGTACGAGTTTTGTCATTTGTGGCAATTTTGCCAAAACGTAAAATTGCAGACTTCGCACGAGTTTTCCGTTTTTCAATGCCGACGCAGCGTCCTGGCCACCGCAGTACACTCGCACGCACCTCCAAAGGTCGTGTGATTCGCGTTCGAGGCTTCTCCGAAGGTACGTGTGGTGTGGCATCCACTCAGATTCGTTTTTTATCTTTCGAAGACGTCACGAACCGCGTGTTCCCGTCAGGATTCGCGCGCGGAGAATCATCCATCCCTGCTGCTGCGTGTTCCAATTTCCACGTGGAGGCCCTAGTCGATGCCAACGGAGCTTCCCTGGTGCCTGGTGTCCCCGAAACGCGCTGGTTTTGTGAGGTTTCGGAGTCACGATATCCACGGCAACCCATCAAGCGCACCTCTGGGGTGTTTACGCACTCGAAACGGAGACACGAGCCCTTTCCCGGGTCCAATCCGCGCACTCGGGACGCACACTACGAACAATTCCGCGACGCGGATTATTGATGATGTGTGCGTTCGGGACGGGAAGGAGACCGGGTGAAGGGGACGGTCCCTGTGGTTCAGCGCGTCCATCGGGTTGCACACAGTGACGCGACCGTCCCCGGTGTCCCCACGCGGTCTTTCGTCGATTCCGAACCGCACGCAGCGCGCACGACACGTCCGAAATCTGACACATCCAAAGTTTTGGCCACCTGGTGAATTTAATCGACCGCCGCAAATCCGTGGTGCACGTCCTGACCCCCGCCTCCTCCCACCCCTCTCCCCGTCCTCAACAACAGCCTCTCCGCGCTACACGCAGTCGCCCCGGGCGACGTGCTTTTCTGGTCTGAGCACCAGCTTTTATCTGAGTGACAGAGGCGGCCGCCTGTCACTCCTTCGGCGTTTATTCGTCCGCTGACTCGTTCTGAGCAGCAAACCAAACACCCCGCAAAAAGACTCTCCACCTCCGACTTCTCAAAAGATGTCACTCTCCCAGACCTCCGCCGTAGGCCTGGCGCCCGGCGCCTACGCGCTCACCACACGGCGACGCACACACACCAAACGCCGCACCTTAAAAACGCGCACCACCGCGCGCCGTGCCGAGGAGCGCCGCGCCGAATCCGCCGGAGCGGGCGCCGCCGACAAGCCCCGCATCGCGGTTGGCGTTCGGCACAGCATGCGCGTGACGCGTCTGCGCGACCTTGTGGAGATTTCTCCTGACCTGTGGGCCCCGAGTGACCCGGATTCCGACGACCACGACGAACACGACGTGGACGAACGCACCGCGGAGGAACTCAGGGCGGACGGCGCCGCGCAGGTTAAGATTTTCAAGGAACTGTTAGTCGCGTCGCAGCACTTCCGTTTGTTCGGGCACAAGAACCTGCGGGACGGATGCGCGGTTCAGTTCCTGATGGGCTCGCCTAGAATGGAAGGCCTTGATGACGTCGCGAGGGTCACACGGAACGTGTGCGACGTTCTCGTTGCGGACGAAACCGTGGACGTAAGGCTGGTTCCCGAAAGCGGAATGATGATGGCGGAGATTGTGTTTCCGCTTCCCAAAGTCGACGCGCAAATCGCCGCGCGCGCCGCGAACGGCATGACCCGCCGGCTTTTGGAGCACGAACGCGTCACGCAGTTGGTGCGTTTGCTGGAGCACTGCATCGTGCACGAATCCGTGGTGTGTTTAATGGAGAAAGGCTCGGACGACCGCTCCACGTTTCACGGCGAGTTACGGTTGAACAAGTACTTCACCGGTATGTACGTGCGGCCTCCCGATTTGTTACACCGCGGGACGTGTACCTCCAGCTCACCCACGGACGGCGCGCTTGAGGCTTCCAAGCAGATGGTGCACCGTTTGTGGGATGGAGACGTCCACGCGGACGTGGAGCTCATGGATGAAGTGCGAACGCGCGTGGAGTCGCTGTTCTGCGCGGGTACGTATTTCCCATTTCCACATTCCGCCGACTGATTGCCCATACCAGACTGACATTTCTTTTTTTACAATCAGGCAAAGGGCGCATGGTGATTCACCCGTCCGGCACGGACGCGGAAACGATGCCTTTGTTACAAGCCGTTCTCGAGTCGCGACACCTGGCGCGTACGGGGTTGACAACCGCGAGCTTCGCAGGCCGGCCGAAACAGTTCAGCGACGACCCGACGAGGGGCAACGTCGTGTCCTTAGTGGCGTGCGCCGGCGAGGTGGGCAGCGGCACCACGGAGGCGGCGATGGGCCGTTTCTTTTCAAAGTCAGTCCCCCTCGGGGGGAACCACGTCGCGATGGGCCAAGAGCTTCCCGCGCTGCACGAGCTGGCGGACATGGACGCGGTGGAGCTCGTGGCGAGAGGTGGGCCGGACGCGCTTGACGGAGGCGCGAGGCTCGATTACGACGAGTTGATTTTCGCCGCGGCGCGCAAAGCGCTCGCCGCCGACCCGGCGTGCGTCGTGGTGTTACACACCGTGGCCGGGTCGAAAACCGGCCTCCGGTTACCCTCGCCGGTCGTTGCCGACACCCTGAAACGCGAGTTTGGCAACAGAATCGTGTCCGTTTTGGACGCGTGCCAGATGCGACACCACCCAGAGCTGATCCCGCGCTGGCTGGACGAACAAGGTACGGCCGGACGGGGGTTTGCCAAATCAGGCGGCACTGTTTCAAGCCCCTCTGTGACTGTTTTGAGTGCACTACTACTCACATTTACCGTACTGCTACAAACCCAACATATATCACAAGTAGACTGTTTGCCCATACCACTAAGACTCAAGACTGACCTTTTTCGTTCCCACCGCAGGCCCGGTTTTGATGACCTCCTCCAAGTTTTTCGGCGGTCCGTCGTTTGGCAGCGGCGTGTTTTTCCCGCACGAAGGTACGGATTGCGCGTTTCGCAAATACCAAATCTGTTTGCCCATACGGGACTGACACTTTTTTTGTTTGGTATCAGCCGTGGACCGCATGAACGTCCACCTGGACGCGGAGGCCCCGAAAACACTAGCCGTGCTCGCGGAGGCGTGCGCGTCGTACCTCACGCACCACGACATCGGCGACGTCCTGCCAAGGCTGCACGACGCCATGCCCCCCGGGTTCTGCAACGTCGGCGTGTTACTGCGGTGGGCCGCTGGGTTGCACGAGATGGAAACGCTGCGGTTGGAGACTGAAAACGCGGGCGGCTTGGTGCGAGTCGAGGAACACGTACGCGATTGGGTCCACGCCATGCGCCTCGCCGCGACGCAGTTCGCACCGCACCTGGAGTACGTACCGGCTACGG
>Ga0209302_10001287_pt1 | contig 14577 bp, 12 predicted proteins | sample ArcOceMetagenome_2_FD_187445 | JGI IMG/M metagenome (GOLD analysis project Ga0209302, IMG submission 187445) | Marine eukaryotic phytoplankton communities from Arctic Ocean - Arctic Ocean ARC135M Metagenome (SPAdes) (version 2) | ecosystem: Environmental > Aquatic > Marine > Oceanic | place... | reverse complement strand
CCTGAACATGAACCTGAACCTGAACCTGAACCTGAACCTGAACCTGAACCTGAACCTGAACCTGAACCTGAACCTGAACCTGAACCTGAACCGGAACCTGAACCTGAACCTGAACCGGAACCTGAACCTGAACCCGAACCTGAACCTGAATATCCCGGAAATATATATATGGAGAATATATTCAAAATAAAAGAAATATTATATGGACTGTATATGCTTTCAAACTATATTAGATTGAGACGTAGTCCCCGTACAATAGTGGAAATGATAGACCAAATAATATTGAAAATGACGTCATTGGACCGAACTGTAGTGTCTAATTTGGATTATCTATTGAATCGTATGTATTTTTTACAATATGCTATTAGGAGAAGACGTCGTCGATATGTGTTGTTAAACGTAATACGTGAGGTAATAATGTTGTTTTACAAATACATAGAATAAAAATTATACAAATAGATATAAACACAACCCACTAAGATTATTAGTAATTATGAAAGCAGAATCAACAAGTAATGTTAGTATATACACTGAATATTTTACATTAACAGACAAATATCGTCAAGAATATGGTAAACAAATGGTAGTATTATTGCAGGTTGGTGCGTTTTTTGAAATATATGGCATTAAGACTGATGATAATGAAATTAGTGGAAGTAATATATCTGAAGTGACTGAGATATGTCAGTTAAATATGTCCGAAAAAAAGATAACATACAATAATGGAGCTGTATTGATGGCTGGATTTCGCGATTACACACTAGATAAATATATATCCCGACTTACTGAATACGGTTATACGATTCCTGTATACGTTCAGGAAAAGGAAGGCAAGGTGATAACTCGTGTCTTAGATAAGGTGTATTCTCCTGGTACATTAATTTCATGTGAAACTGATAGTTCTCCTATCATGACCAACAATATAATGTGTATATGGATGGAAACATATAACCCTGTCAAACGTAAGGGAAAAATCGCAACTAATATAAGGGATACTATAGTATATGGTATATCGGTTATTAATATTTTTACTGGTAAATCGTATATTTTTCAATATGAAACTAGTTTTTATATGAATACAACCACATTTGATGAGTTAGAACGGTATATATCAGTATACTCTCCTAGTGAAATTATTATGATAACCCCATTTGATAATAATGATTTGAATAAAGTAATTCAATATTCAGGCATTAATTCAAGTAGCATTCATAAGATAAATAATGGTGATGATATTACCATTAATGTAAAGCGTTGTAGCGAACAACGATATATAAAACAACTATTAACCACATTTTTTAAGGAAGATACATATGAGGTATGTAACGAGTTTCAAACTGATACAATCGCAACTCAATCTTTTTGTTATTTGTTGAACTTTATACAGGAACACAATAATGAATTAGTTAGAAAAATATCTATTCCAGAGTTTAATAATACTTCGGATAGAATGATCTTGGCAAATCATACATTAAAGCAGTTGAATATAATTGACGACAATATCATGGAAAGTAAACAATATGGGAACTTATCATCAGTGTTAACTTTGTTGAATAAATGTTGTACTCCTATGGGTAAGCGTAAATTTCAATATCAATTGACGAATCCCGTGTTTGATACAGAATGGTTAAATTCAGAATATATGATGACCGATCTTATGTTAACTGATGATAATTATGCGTTTATTGATAATTTTCGCAAACAAATGAAACAAATCCGGGATATGGAAAAAATGTGCCGTCAATTAATAGTAAAAAAAATATATCCTTCTTCTATTTATCAACTATACGCAGGAATTAAAATAATACAACAATTAAATATGTGTCTTTGGGAGTTGCCCGATATATGTCATTATTTGATGAACGATATAATAGGTCTTCATTCTGGAATACAGCCAAATTTATATATAGAACAGGAAACACAGACACTTACACAGTTTTTAGAAACGCATTTTGTATTAGATAGTTGCAAAAATATATCATCTATGACTACTTTCCCTCAAAATATTATTCAACCAGGTATATCCAGAGAATTGGATGAATTGGTCGAAACTTATAATAAATCACAGAACGATTTCAATGATATTTTAAACTATTTGAATATGGTTATGAAGAAATATGAAAAAAAAAGTGATACTGATTATATAAAGATTCATGAAACCGAAAAAAGTGGAACCTTTTTGCAGATAACACCTAAACGTTCTCAATTATTAAAAACTCATATGGAAATGTATGAGAAAGATAAGCCCGACGAAACGGTGGTAGTAAAATCAAGTGAAATCTCATTTATAAAATCGTCTGCGAGTAGTATGAATATTGAATTTCCAAGGTTAACTTCTATTATGAGGTGTATTTTTGTAACAAAGGATAAAATAAATAGTACTATATCTAAAGTGTATCTGCAAGTAATAACTACATTGACGTGCGATCATTTTGAAAACCTAGAATGTTTATCTGAGTATATCGCAAAATTAGACGTAATTATATGTAAAGCCTTTATTGCGAAAACGTATAATTACTGTAAACCAGAAATCCACGAAAAGGCCGAAAAGTCATATGTGGATGTAACTGATTTGCGACATTGCCTGATAGAGCATATTCAACAAAATGAATTATATGTAACAAACGACATATGTATTGGTGATATGGAACCAGGGAAGGAACACAAAGACGGTATATTGTTATATGGAACAAACGCAGTAGGTAAAACAAGTCTAATTCGTGCTCTTGGAATATCAGTTATTATGGCCCAGTCTGGTCTGTTTGTTCCATGTAGTTCTTTCAAGTATAAACCTTATACGTCCATTTTTTCGCGCATTTTAGGAAATGACAATATATTCAAAGGGTTATCTACGTTTGCTGTAGAAATGTCAGAATTGCGAGTAATCATGAAAATGGCGGATAAAAATAGTTTGGTTTTGGGTGATGAACTATGTTCGGGTACTGAAATGGAGTCGGCATTGAGTATATTTGTAGCTGGTTTGAGTAAATTGCATAGAAACGCATCTTCTTTCATTTTTGCAACTCATTTCCATGAAATAGTAGATTTCGACGAGATTCGTGCATTATCAAAATTACATTCATATCATATGGCAGTCACATTTGACCGCGAAGCCGACTTGCTTATTTATGACCGTAAATTACGAGAAGGGTCTGGTCCAAGAACATATGGACTTGAGGTATGTAAATCGTTGTATTTGGAAGAAGAATTTATGGAAGAAGCCTACAAAATAAGAAACAAATATTATCCAAATACTCGCGGTGAATTATCGAATAATAAAACCAGATATAATAGTAAAAAGATACGCGGAAAATGTGAGATGTGCAATGAAAAAATGGGCGAAGAAATCCATCATATAAATCAACAGAAAGATGCTGATAAAAATGGATTTATTGGAAGTTTCCATAAAAATCATCCAGCAAATTTGATGTCTATTTGTGAAAAATGTCATGATGACATACATAATAATGATACTCTCGAAAATACTATGATTATTCGTAGGAAAACAACCGACGGCTATATGTTAAACGAACCAACGAAAAAGAAGAGAGTTCCTGGTGCGAGTATATAAAAATTAAATTCCAGTAATATTATATTACACCAAATTATAATATAATATAGTGTAATTATGCGGCAGATGTAGTATCATTAATTTTATCAGTTAGGGTAGCGTCAGCGACCGGTTCGATTGCTGTAGTATTATTAATTTTGTCAGTTAGGGTAGCATCAACAACCGGTTCGATTTCGGTAGCATCCACAGGTTCTTCTGTTGATGGGATATCCACATCTGCACCAGTCACATTTGGTTGAGAAACACAATTGCCATAGCATTTGCCTTTGTAATAGTAATAATCACGATTTCGAATAGTAACATCACCATAATTTAATTTGGATGTAGGTCCACGTGCGTTACCTGCTACACATTTTGAACCTCCAAATAAAACACAACAATTGGTAGACGCACATATGTTCTTATTTAACTTATTGCACTCAGTTTCCATTTTTTCTGGATAGTCTTTATAATGGCTACATATTCCTTTGCTTATTGCGTCATTATCAATTACTTCGGTAACTGTTGATTGTCCGGTTGTTTTGCTTAAGTATATACTGTCTTGATATGTAGGGACATATGAACTGGAACCATATTTATATGTGCCGGGTTCGTAATACTTTATATTGTCAGAAAGTTTATTTGCTGCTTCATTTTGGTCTCCTTGTTCTAATTCGACCATATTTCCATCTTTGTCTTTGACCCAAGCAACATTATCTTGAGGTTCTTCTGCCATTTCGTCTTCTTTAATGTAATCTATATCCAAATTTGCTGGGTCGTACTCAAGCGCATCTTCTTCTTTTGTATCAGTTTCTTCTTTATCTTCATCCATGTTTTCCTGCCCTTCGGTTATCGTATAAAAATAGTTTACTAAACAAGTAATCGCAATAAGTAATATTATAATTATTAATCGGTTCATTCTTTCCATATATATATATTCATGGTTATAATTTTCATAAAAAATTGAAAATAATAGTAGTGTAACATTAGAAAGAAAAATAACATATAATTTATATACGCGATGATTATTCCTGTTAAATGTTTTACATGTGGTAATGTATTGGCTGACAAGTATAGATATTATCAAGCAGAAGTTCGTCGCATAAAGACATCAAAGGGACTTTCTACTGAAAAGGTAATATATTTAACAAAAACAAACGTAGAAAAAACGACTGAAGGTGAAGTGCTAGATACTTTAGGACTCACTAATGTATGTTGTCGTCGTCACATGTTAACTCACGTTGATATTGAATAAACAAAAACAAAAACAAAAACACATAATATTGTATATTTTTTATCTGCATAAGTTATAATGACCGGAATTGTCGGATTAAAGGAGTTGTGTACTCCATCGTACGTGTATTTAGTTATCTCAATCACCACTTTACTGGTTATGACAGTTCAAAATTGGGGAAACGCAAATAAATATTGCTTAGGTTCATATAGTTGCGATGTTACTAATACTTCCATGATATTTATAATAAAGGTATTGTATGTGTTATTTTGGACTTGGTTGTTAAATGTAATGTGCCGTGGAGGAGCAACTAGTTTTGCGTGGTTTTTAGTGTTACTTCCATTTATTTTGATGTTTATTACATTAGGAGCTTTTATTATAAATTCAACACCTACACTGCATTTGGTATAAAAGATATAATAATATGATATAGAATTATTCTGTATATTATATTATAACTATGAATGAAGAAATATTAGATATATTGATACTTAAATCGCGTATACCATACTATGTTATGCATAAGCACATAATCCCGTATACATATCTACCTCAGTCGAAAATATTATTACATAATATTCGGAATTATAAACAAGACATAAATTTAATTGAAGACATATATTTCACGCAATATAATGAGTTTATTCTGTTAGTTGATTTATTGGGGTTCTATAATTACTATATGAATACAAAAAGTATCAGTGAGAGATTACAAACACTATTAACACGGCACATTATGTTAAAAAACAAAGATGTAATTGAATTAAACCATATTATGATATCGTGTATCAAACCGGGTATGCGAAAACGAAGTATTAAGCTTATATGGGGACTCATGTCACCCGAAGAGAGAACCCGATTCATTAATGATTATGTATTAGATAATATGACAGTTTGATGAAAAATTGATTTAATATAATTCGCACTAACATACATAAAATAATAGTTATATATTCTATAACAATGAACCCTACTGTTTCAACCGTATCGGAAGATGGTGATCTTTATAAATTTACATTATCTGGTATAAATGTCAGTTTAGCAAATGCGATTCGTCGAACTATCTTGTCTGATATTCCTACCTTGGCGTTTGATGCTGAAAATAAGGAACATTGTCAAATTGAAAAAAACACAGGTCGTCTTCATAATGAAATTCTAAAACATCGTTTGTGTTGTATCCCTATTCATATGAATGAATTAGACGTTCTTCCGGGTAATTACGTAATGGAACTAGATAAGCATAATGATGGTGATAATATGATTTATATTACTACTGAAGATTTTAAAATTAAAAATAAGACCACGAACAACTATTTAACTGCCGAAGAAACCCGTAATATATTTCCACCTTCTCTAAAAACAAACATGTTTCTTGATTTTGCAAGATTGCGATCAAAGATTGGACCTACTATACCCGGAGAACATATTAAATTAACATGTGAGTTTACAGTAAGAACATCTAAGGATAGCAATACGTATAATGTAGTTTCAAAATGTGCGTATGGAAATACGATTGATGCGGTAAAGGCAAAGGAAATGTGGGAAGGTATAGAAAGCAAAATGCGTTCTGAATCATCAACAACTGATGAGATTTCTTTCCAAAAGAAAAATTACTATTTACTTGACGCACAAAGGTCTTATTTAAAAGACAGTTTTGACTATGTAATTCAAACCGTGGGAGTATATACCAATAAAGACATTATGAAAAAGGCATGTGTAGTCCTTCAAAATAAGTTAGTAGAGTTCGTACAGAATGTAGATTCTGGCATAATTCCTATTACGGTTAGTGAAACCACCATAGATAACTGTTATGATATTATATTGGAAAATGAAGATTATACATTAGGTAAAACATTGGAATATATTCTTTATGAAAACTACTACAATGGCGAAAAGGCTCTAACATTTTGCGGGTTTAAAAAGTTTCATCCACATAACGATGATAGTACATTGCGAATTGCGTTCGGAAAACCTTCAGATAAGCTTATTGTAGGTCAATATCTAAAAAATGCGGCAATAGATGCGAAAGAGGTTTTTAAGAAAATTCATGGATTATTCTAACTTGCGTTTGTTGATAATAATTTTACAATAAATAACAAATATTTTTTATTGTAAAATTGATAGCTGTATATTTGCATAAATGATAGCAATCAGGTCTATAATGAACTCATCTATTTTGAAGTGCTTAGAATTGTGTTGTTTTAGAAATAAACAAAATGAAAATATATTGTATAAAATGTCCTCTGATATGACAACATTATTACAAAATATAGAGTACGCTGATACTTCTCCATTTGTACCTCCTATACATTTTGGAAAAGTAATTAAAGTGTATGATGGAGATACTATTACAATTGCGTCAGTTTTACCCAATACAACTGAACCGATATATCGTTTTTCAGTCAGATTAAATGGTATCGATACTCCCGAAATAAGAGGGAAAACCCCTGAAGAAAAGGAGCTCGCAATACTAGCACGAGATGAGCTATATAATAAGATTTACGGGAAAATGGTAACTCTTGAAAATGTAGGTACTGAAAAGTATGGACGTATTCTTGCGGATGTGTATCTCGACGAAGAACACATAAATGAATGGTTAGTAAGTAAAGAATATGCTGTACGTTATGATGGTGGAACCAAATATAGGCCGGTTAGTTGGGGAGTGTTGGAAAATTGAAAAGCCCAAAATATATAGTATTGTTGACATACAATATATTTAATATGGAAAGACGATTGAATAAGAAATTTGAAGATTATATCACCTTGTTTAAAAATGACATTCGTGATAAAATAAATAGGGTGCAATTTGACGAAACCGATAAAATAAACGAATTGATGGGGTATGTATACGATTATGAACGTTTGATTTTTAAGAAAGAAGATATTTCCAAGCGAAAACGCGTAAAAAATACAATCCCTGAGACAAACCGATGTAATGCTCGACGAGCAAATAACGAACAATGCACTCGTCGTAAACGGGATGGATGTGAATATTGTGGAACACATATCAAGGGAACTCCTCATGGGCTGATTACCGAAAATATAACTTCACATGATGTAACTCACAAATTAGAAATAAGAGCACAAGAAATAGGCGGTATTGTTTATTATATAGATGACAATACAAATGTGTATAATACTGAAGATGTAATGAATAATAAAGAAAATCCAAGCATTATAGCTAAATATATTAATCGTAATGGTACATACTCTATTCCTGAATTCGGACTGTAAATTATAATTATTAGTCAGTTGTTTTAGATATTTTACGAGTGATATTTTCTTTTGTTACTTCTGTTCGATTTTCTTTTATAAAATTATTAATTTCAGATGCTTGTGATAAATCCCCATTATAGTATTTAGTCAATATATCAAGTAATATCTTGTTATTAATCGGTTTTTTTACATTTTTCTTGGTATAGCATATTTTCCCATCATTTAAATCAAAACAGTCAATATCATTTGATTTCATTGTTTCCATTAGTGAATCGTTCATTCGTTTTTTATCTTGTCTTCGTGTGGAAATTTCTTTTTGTAGTTGTCGTATTTCGTTATCTATGCGTACCCATTCTTTTACTATCTGGATTAGCTGCTTTTGGTTTTCACCCATTTATAACATATAAACCTATATAACTTTATATTTGTTATATGTTATTTGTATGAATATTTTATATTGCGATATTATATTAAATGATATTTACAACTAAACATGGTAAAGCGGTTACCCAAGATGAAATTCGACGAATACAACCTCCGCGAGTGAATTTATATGCGTCGCGTATTATAACCAAATCACGAGTAATGCCATCGTCGACACAACGCATAGCACCAAGTGACGGTGACCGTATGAGATGGGGCGCGCCTACATGGATGTTTTTTCATATGATACCCGAAAAGTTGTCTGATACGAATTTTATAAATAACAAAGCTAGCGTTATACAATTAATAACAACTATATGTAATAACTTGCCTTGTCCGTCATGTAGTCAACATGCTACACAGTATATGAAAAAGGTAAATTTTAATGCGATCCATACAACCGAAGATTTAAAAAAAATGCTGTATATATTTCATAATTCTGTGAATGAAAGAAAGAAATATGCTGAGTTCTCGTATGACGATTTAAATGAAAAATATAGTAATCTTGAATTTAATCAAGTAGTAAACAAATTTATGTTTCATTTTCAACAAAAAGTGTACGCAATTAATTTAATCGCACAACAGATTAGTAGACAAAAAAATGTCGCTGTAGTAAAAAAATGGATTGTCGATAATACGCATCTTTTTCAATAAAAATAATATTTTATATTTGTATTGAAATATTTAACCGCTTATGTTCTTGGATATTAATTTACCATTCTTATATACATTGCATTTAAATGTGCTTTTTGATGGTTTGGAACATACTTCTCTGTTTGATAGGGAACTAAAATACATAAGAGAAGGGCTTTTGCCTTTAGAAATTATATACGCCCATAACCAACCAATTCCTCCACCTATACCTAAAGAGGCAGTTAACTGACCGAATGAATAACAACTATTATTCATATTCCATATGAAATCAAATGCGATCAATATCGGGAAGAACACTAAAGTTGGGATATTCTGCATAAGCAATTCGGAATTGATCATTGAATATAGTAAGTATGCGAATGTATATGCAAGTGCGGATTGACCGAGTGGTAAATCTGATAAACTATCTGATTGTCCGATTGTCAAAACATTACAAATTTCAGGTGAATTTTCGGGACGTTGTAGGTCCTTTACAAATGGTAATGATTTACCCGCTACCATTGTTATGAATGAACTAAATAGTAACCCTACTAAATATATAAATCCCTTGAAATCTTGATTAAATATAGAAGCTAAAGTAAAAAAAGATGCTAACACGAATGGGGCTAAACGTAGGAATAAGTAACCAAAACCAATGACGTTTAAATCCATATTGTTAATATTATAATATAACAATATATTTGTTTACTATGTGAATATCAGTTTGAAAACATCATGTATTGTAGATACTTCGTGAAAGTTTATACCTTCATATATGAAATCGTCATTCAGACTTTTCCACTCCCGACAATCGCGAGCATTTTCCTTTGGATATATGAACGTTTTTACACCCGCCTTTATTCCACCAGATATCTTCATATCAAGTCCACCAATAGCAGTTACTTCGCCTTGTAGGTTGATTTCACCGGTGATTGCGATTGTATTATCTATATTTTTATTATTGAATAAACTATATATTGCGGTTGTTATCGCAGCTCCAGCAGACGGTCCATCCTTTGATGTACTGCCTTCGGGACAATGGATATGAAGCCCTTGACATCTCGTTTCTGAAAACTCTGTTATTAGTTTCTTCTTTGTAATATTTGGGGTTAAATTCCATGCTAACGATTTTGCTACATTCATACTTTCTTTCATTACATCTCCTTGTAGACCAGTTAACCGTAAATCTAAAAATATAGATGATGGATATAACATTGTTTGGATAGGTATAATGCCTCCTCTGCCGAGAGAATTCGCCCATAATCCATTTATTATACCAACAATAGGTGACGCATGAATTAGTTTTTCTGTTATTTTATGGTATTTTGGCAAGTATTTTGTTTCTAGGATTTCGGCGGTTACTTTTACAGGGAGCTCTAGTTCATTATCGTTATTTTTTAAAATATCTAGATTAACTTCCCCATATAAATCAAATAACAGTTCTTTTAGTTTTCTTACACCAGGTTCCATTGTATATTTATCAATTATATGTTCTATCATATTGTCGTCTAACTCGACCACGTTATTAAATCCCATTTTCTTATTAATTTCAGGTAATATAAACCGATTTACAATGACTACTTTTTCAGTGGTTGTCAAGTTCTCAAACTTTATCCTGTGAATTCGGTCTAACAACACTTTATCTATTTGGTCTGGATCATTATACGAAAAAATAAACAATGCTTTTGACAAATCAATATCAATCCCACTGAAATACTTGTCTTGGAATGAATCATTTTGCGTTTGGTCTATTAAATGAGTGAATATACCGATTATTTCACGACCATTCTCAGTCTTACTCACTTTATCAAGCTCATCTATATATATTATCGGATTCATACATTTTGATTCCATCAAAATGTCAACTATTCTTCCCCATGTTGAATTCATATATGTGTAACTATGCCCTTCCAACGTTGACCCATTGCATGACCCGCCCATGGCTATAAACGAAAATGGACGAGGTTCTCCATTATCGTCTTTCAAACACAATGATAGTCCTTTCTTCGCCAGTGAGGTCTTTCCAACCCCCGGGTTACCTTCAAATCCAAAGCAATAACCAGATTGTTCTCCACTCATCCATTGTCCGATTACTTTCATAATTTGGTTTTTGGCATGCGTATGCCCGTAAATTGAATCATCAAGAACGCTCATAATGTTATTAATATTGTCTTTGACTTTTGTTATATCCGCATTTAATAGACGTAGCTCACTCTTTACATGTATCAATGATAATGATTTGTCATTTGTTACCATGTCAAATAATTCATATAAAACAATATTGTCAGTGTCTATTATATCTGTTATAAAATCACATAATTTGGTCTGTTGTGACGATTTGGTTTGATTTGTAATAGTCAATCTCATCTCTTTGTTAGTCCGTTTGTATGTGTTAATTTTTTGGATTAGTCCGTTTAACTGTTTTATGCCAAGTATTTCACTCATTCGTTTAATAGTTTGCAGAATATTTTTACGTATGAACTGATTTATATATGTTATATTATTGTTTATTTCTAATAATGTGTATTTATCCTTTTCTATAATAGTAAATTCAGGAAATAATGTTTTTATAATTGATATTATGCGAATGACCCACGCATTTATAGTTTTTATTTGTTTTAATGACGGTTCTTCGCGATATATATTGAATGGCATTTTTAATAAACCTTCTATATATTGTTTTGCTTTCAGTCCCATCTCATCTGGTTTTCCTCGTATTTCTTTTAACTTTATTATCGCTTTTTCTTTTATTTTGTCATCTGCTTTCATTAAGTAAATTTGCTGGTCCAATGACATTTGATTTATGTCATATTTACTCATCATTTCATTCGCAGACCGGATGGTTTCTTTAATTACTTCTTTAAATGTTGTCTTGATTTTCCATGGTAAACTATTGTAAATTACAGTTTGGTCGTTCTTCTCATTGTCAGATGATTCTACTGAGAGGACTTCGTATAACAGATAACTTATATATTGAATATCACTGTCATTATCAACCATCATTAGATTAATTAGCATATTTCGTTGGGAATACAAATCCATTTCGAGAAACACATTTATTGTATTTTCTAACTTTTTTTGTTTTATAGTTTTGACGTCGGTCAGTAATATAATCATTTTCTTTATTATATCATCATTTCCATAAATAAGTATATCTTTGAGTGTAATTGTGCTGATTATATTCTTTATTAATGCTTTTTCAACTGATTCGCGTCCAATGGTTAACCCTTCTAATTCATCTAGACGTGTAGATATATATTCATTTGATATGCACTCTATATGGATATCGTCAATAATGCCGTTTATTACCAATGTTTTTCGCGATTTTTCATTATGCATTATTATTCGCAATCCATATACCTTTTGTGTAAATGAATCTGTTCCAGACTCTATGTCGAAACATTCGAGCGTATTATAGTTTTCTATATTGATGTCATCCTCTGTTATTTTATTTTCACACGTGATGTTTTTGTGTGTATGTAATACCTTGGTTTTGCACCATTGAACTATTTTATAACTTATTGGTCGTATGTACTTCTTAATCAAATCATATTTACTTTGTAGTATTGGGGTTGGAGCTTGTGTATTTTTAAACTCGGTACCAAAGCTAATAAATAATAAATCTTCAACGTAATTAGTTCCAAATCCACATATTATCATTGATAACTTGTCAATTATTTTCTGGAGAGACGTGATAATATCGTCTGGTTTATTACCGTTTGAATTAATCAATTCGGTATGTATGTTATTGGTTTTACCGTACAATTCGGTTAGTATTGATACCGACAGAATACTATCATTGTTACTAAATATTTCTTCTGTCCTATTACGACTTATTGATAAAATTGTATTTCTAATAATATCTTGAATAACCCTATTTTTTTGTTGTATTATGTTTATAATCCCATCTACGTTTGCTTTTTGTTTATTCTTAGATATACTAACTCGCATATCATCAACCTTCGTATGTTTCATATAATATATACACTAATGAATCATAAATATTTTTCCATTACAACTTGTGGAATATTAATTGAAATGATATAAAAATTATTACACTGTATTACTATTATTGAATATTAACTTGTAATATATGGGTATTCCAAGTTATTTTTCTCAGATTATTCGTAAGTATGCGACTATATTGAGAAATAGTAGCCATTTTGACAGCAATGAAAATAAATTAACACATTTGTATATGGACTGTAATTCGATTGTGTATGATTCATATCATCATCTTAGTAGTGAATATGACAAAGACAATGAAGAAGAATTTGAAAAAAAAATAATTCACGAAACCACCAGAAGAATCGATCAATACATTACTCAGATTAACCCTACTGATGTTGTCTATATTTCGTTTGATGGAGTTGCTCCTCTCGCAAAAATGGATCAACAACGAAACCGAAGATATAAAAGTAAGTTTCTTGCTAGAATTAAGTATCAAGAAAATGAAGAAGTCCCTATAGTATGGGACACGTCTGCTATTACCCCTGGAACCAATTTTATGAAAAAATTAAATAACTATATATACTATTATTTTGGATTCTCAGAAATTAAGTATAATGTAAATCAGGTTATTATCTCATGTTCGGACAAACCGGGCGAAGGCGAACATAAATTATATAGTCATATCCGTAAAAATGACGTACAGAATGCGAATATTGCGGTATATGGATTGGACGCCGATCTTATTATGCTTTCCATATTCCATTTGAAATATTGTAAACGTATATATGTATGTCGTGAAGCTCCTGAATTTTTAAAGAGTTCAATACCAGTTGATATCAAAACTGACAATAATGAATCTTATTTTTTAGATATTAACTGTTTGGCTGAAAGTATCCTAGTCGAAATGGATTGTGTAGAATCCACACAATCGAGAATGAATGATTACGTGTTTATGTGTTTCTTTCTTGGCAATGATTTTTTACCACATTTCATTTCTTTAAATATTAGAAGTCATGGTATGACTGTATTAATGGATGTTTATAGAAAACATATTGGTAATTACCCTGATCGTAGTTTAATTTCGAATGAAACAGATGAAATACAATGGAGATATGTTAAATTGTTTATGACTGAATTAGCAAAACTGGAACACTCTCTTATAACAACCGAACATTTAAATAGAGCAAAATTTGATAAGCGACGCTTTCCCGAAACTACAAAAAAAGACCGGGAGGAACTTGTATTAAACGCACCAGTTATGTATAGACAAACTGAAAAATATATTTGTCCTACTGAAGAAGGGTGGGAATCCAGGTATTATAAAATATTATTTCCAGAAAATGTAGATGTAAAAGATGTATGTATCAATTACTTGGAAGGGTTAGAATGGGTATATAAATATTATACTGAAGATTGTAAACATTTGGGCTGGAGATATAGATATAATGCTAGTCCGTTGTTGTGTAGTGTCTGTAGTGTGTGTAGTGTCTGCGGAGTGTTATGTGTTGTCCCATTGTTGTGTGGTTTAAGTGATTCAGATTCGTTGAAGTATGTATTGTGTTTTGGCGGT
>Ga0209302_10001284_pt1 | contig 14598 bp, 19 predicted proteins | sample ArcOceMetagenome_2_FD_187445 | JGI IMG/M metagenome (GOLD analysis project Ga0209302, IMG submission 187445) | Marine eukaryotic phytoplankton communities from Arctic Ocean - Arctic Ocean ARC135M Metagenome (SPAdes) (version 2) | ecosystem: Environmental > Aquatic > Marine > Oceanic | place... | reverse complement strand
TGTCTTTGTCTTATCTGTCGATGGCTGGGAATACATCATTGTTTATTTTGAATAGTTTCAATCATATTTTTGCTAAATTACGAATATTTATCTAAAATTGCTTTGGGTAATAGTTTATCTTGAACTCCTTCCAACTTTTTATAACACTTATTAATCGTGACTTCGCTTATTTCGCTCACTCTATTTACATCTCGTTTTGACAAATTCAACTTACATGTCTGTCCTATAAAATACACGATACCTGCCGCAATACTATGAGGTGTATTCTCAGGAATCATATTGTTTTTCTGAATTCTCATAGCAATAAACTTGCAACATTTCGTCAGTTCTTGATTGATGTTCAGCTTGCTACAGTATCTATCGATGAAATCCTCTGGCTTCGTTCTACACAAGGACGTTTTATCCGTATTTATCATGTCACACTCTATCTCATTGATAATGGTAATGGCGTTTTTACATCCCTTGGTCGCACTTGTATTGTCCAATGTAAATATGGTCGCAATTTCCTTTGCCGTTCTAGGACAATCATTTGTTCTACATGAAATATAAATAGACGCTGCAATAATACCATCGCGATTTAATCCCCTAAATGTCTTGTGTTCCGATATTTTCTTGTGATATCTTAATGCCTCGTCAATAATTATCTTTGGAATACCTGCATTATGAGCTATAATGGTAATACGCTGAAATTCATCATATTGCGATTTCTCTTTATAGGGCATAGATTGCCATTCTGTATATCGTCGAATCTTTCTCATTTCATAAGAAGTGGCACCTTGACATATTACTTTACAACCATATGACGATTCCTTCAATAGTGGATTTACAGGCATACCGCATCTGGTGGGATCCGAATTCTGATTGTCATCTGCTCCATAATATCGCCATTCTGCCGACTGATCTACCATATCTTTATAAATGACACTACATTTAGGATTAGAACAAGCTAAAAATCCATTTTCAGTGGTTCTTACGCTAAATTTACATATATCACACGATTCTCTTTCCCCTTCCATTCTATATATACATTCAATCGGTGCCTTATCGATAAAATTATCTTCTATTTGTGCCCATAACTCCTTTTTGGACTTGGTTGCCTTTTTTTTCTTAGTTAGACGGTCGCTCATTTAATAATAATAATATTTTGTTATTCATTTTTTAATTCAATTTTATTGTTAATTACTATGATTCTTTGTTTTGTTGATTTTGTTATTTTCGCTATTATTTTATATTTATCTAAGATATATGGGTGCCGAACAATCAACATCTCAAATGCCGCAAAAAAAAACATTATCATCAACTATCGATTATCTAGCGGCCAATTATATTTTAACCAGTAATTTTCAAGACCTCCAAAACCTTACTGATCCGAAATATTGTAAAAACTTGGTCATATTAACTTCCGATGTCATATCACGTTATTTATCTGAAACCGAATTGGAATATTTAAAACAGCGAATGGAAGGAGGGATTGAAACCTTGAAAATGACCGATATTCCTGAAAAGGTTGCTTATTTTAATAAAAATAATTTAGACAAGATGGATATTAAGAGCGAATTAAAAAAGAAGCGAATGTGTATTGCTGTTGCTAAATTTTATGTTCAGATTTTTCACGTATTCAATGCTATTGCGCATACTATTAATCCAGTTTATACATGGAAAGATAAATTTGGTTCTACTGTTACTGTTGATTATGAACACCGAAACGACATACCGAAAGATATTCAACCTACTATATCCAAAGTGAATTTATGTAGCTCTAGAATTAATGCATTGATGAAAGATCGTACGCCTTTAGATATTTCTTCTCCTAATCAAACCGTGGATCTAAAAACGAACTTCTGTGGGCTGAATGGTACTAAAGATGGTTCTTCCAAACCAATTACTTCAGAACCTGGAATTCCTGAACTAGAAGTGTTATATTATGATGTTTATGATTACAATACTGGTAAATTCACGTCAATGTCAGATGAAATGATAAAACAATACAATTCAGATGTGCAAATGTTTTATACACTTTTTACTGGAAAAAAGGACCTACCGTCCAATATTACGAAATTTGGTCAAATACCTCTTCGCAATTATCAAAAAATCAATTCATGTAAAGCAAATGGAGCTTTTACAAAAACATACAAGGGAACTCTCAAAGAAAAGTTATTCAAGGAGTATGTAGATAATGTGAAAGCAATGATGAAGAATACAGAAGACAATCAAACTGCTTTATTAGCCATTATAGACCAATTGTTTGTTTTTATCAAAGACCCTCAAGATGCTAATAAAAAACTCATTGTTATTAATCCCAAATTAGACAATAAATTATTATCAAAATTAATAACAGATTCTCGTGTTGGTATTTTGAAATTATACACTACTTGTGAAGAAGATTTCTTTAGAGGATTACAGATATTTGAAGCATTGGTAGAGAAGCAGATTATGGATACATCTACATCTCAGATTAAGAAATTACAAGAGAATGTTGAACAAACCGTCTCTCTAGAGCCTAGTGCTGATGAAATTGATCCAATTGTTGAGAAAGCTTTGGAAAATAATGAAACACCAGTTCCTATGCGTGTAGGTGATGATGCTCCTGTTCCTGCTCCTGCTCCTGCTGCTCCTGTTCCTGCTGCTGCTCCTGCTCCTGCTCCTGCTCCTGCTCCCCCTGCTGCTGGTCCGATTGATCCAGTCGGTCCAAAATTAGATGAAGCAGTTACCCCTGACCCCAAACCACTAGCATAATACATGATTCGCTAACAGATTCATTCACGTATATACATTTTTAATTTCACCGGTTAAATATGTATTCTTGCTTATAGCGCGAATAATTTTACTAGTCTCTTTCTCGTCGTTTTCAATATCCGTCATAGAATTACATATAAGATTTGTCAGTTTTAACTGCATGCTTTCATCCTTGTCCCATCCTATATTCATATCTTTCCATGTATTTATCATTGTTCTTTGTTTATAGGCCAATTTTTTTATTCCCATCAATACTTTCAGTAATTCGTTGTCTTTTTCCCAATTGTCCTCTTCTTTTACGTAGATGGTTTTTCTCGAAGCATCTGTACAATGAATTGGTCTCTCTAACACATCTAGTTGATTCAGACCGTTTGTTATCATATTCGTAATCGTTTTAGTCAATCCGTTTTCAATCGTATTATCATAGGTTTCGGCAGTTATAGGTAACGATTCAATAAATTCTTTCAAATTCATCGCATTCTTACAGTGCTCGTTTAAGAACATTTGGATATTGAAATTTTGCGTGTTATGACTATTTGTAGTCGTATTATGAGAATGATTGTTGCTTCCCATAGATGGCATTATCTCCATCATCTTCTCCATCACGTCTTGATTCTTCAAGATGACATTTTCCATAATATCTTGATTCTTCAAAAGCATCTTCACCAACAAGTCTTTATCTATTTCTGTAGGAACGTTCCCTACATTTTGTAGGGCAATAGTAGTCGGTTCAATTGACGCAACAGAACATTTCTTTTTATGTCTCCATAAACCAGTTCTATCTTGATACGTTTTATTACAATTGTCGCATGTATGAGTGGAACTAACATTGTCAATATTGTTGCTATTTGTTGCCGATTGATGCTTACGTGTCATAACATGTCGGTCATATTGACTTTGTTTCCTACATTTAAAGTCACACTTTTTACATTCATAATTATCGGAACTTTTTGGACCCAAAAATGTTGCCATCGGTTGCTTAATATAGCAACAGATAAAAGATCCTAAATCCTGTCGCATAAATGCTTAAAAAAGTGCAGTAACAAATGAAACCAATCCAAAATGAAAAGGAGAGCATTATGCTCTAAATCACTTTTTCACGTTTTTTTCATTTCTCTTTTCAATAAATCAAAAACTACACATAAAAAGCATGTTGAATTTTAAAAATCTGAAAATAGAATTGAAAAAAGTTGTAAATGTTACATACCTACTATTATCAAAGACATCCAAGCTTTTTAGGGTCAAAAACAACCCCTTCATATGTAGGGGGCTACCTACATGCCCTACATGACTTTTTCGGTTTTTTGAGAAATGGAAATCATCAAGCGCAAGTTACCTACATGAAATCCATGTCCCTTAAAACTGAAATCAAAAAAGTCATTATGTCGTGACTTGTTTTAGGGGGATAAAAAACAGCTGAAAACGACTGTTTTATTTATCGGTCAAAATAGGCGAATACATAATGGAATTATTGGTTTCAGTTTTTAAGGACATAATTAATTCATTATAAAAACAAATAAAACATGTGATATTTGTATTGTTTTATGATAAAATCTCTCTATTGTAATTTACAGATTGTATATTTGAGTGGAATATATTATGTAATAGATGATGAAGTCTTTTACATAGTAAAGAAGAATTAAATAATATATGTAGAGAGATACGCGAATATTACATATTAAATCAATCGAAACGCGCTACAAAATATATAAAGATAATTGCTAGAAAAATTGATATTTATTATAAATATAATAAGTATCAACAATTAATTATCTAAAATGGGAAATACCTATTCTAGTCGTATAATAAACGAAAATAAGGATTGTTTAATCTGTTGGGAACAAGTAGATAATAACGATTGTACCCAATGTGTCCAATGTATTCAATGTAATATTCAATTACACGCTTATTGTGAAGAAACATATAGAGCCGAAAAAGGATATTGTAAATGCCCTCATTGTCAGGGTATCGGAACACTCGGTATAGGGAGATATTAGATTTGGTTAAATGGTAATATTGAAAAACTATATCCGCTCATCATCGTTCTGTCGTATTCGTCTTTTGAATAGACGAATATTACGTAGTAAATTTGTTCTGAATACGTTCTAAAATGTCATTATTATAAATACCACTTGGTTTATAGTTTTTAGTGGAATTATAATCCTTGTCTTTTTCTTTCGTTACGACGATGGATGTTCCTTGTTTATTTAGAAGAGATTGATCAGCATTCGTAAGATTATTGTTGTTACCATTCTCAATTTGAGGCGTTTTATCGACTGGTTGGCCGTATCCATCAATAACAGTACCGGTCTGTTTCTTATATTCCTGACGAACATAGCCTGGTACCCAATGGGACCAACTAATAAAGATAAGATTCGGATGCGTATATCTTACGACTAAATCATTTTCGCGCAATTTGCGTAAAATATAACCAGTACATTCGGCTACATCATATCTTGAAACACCAATCATGACTTCAGGAATTAAATACCATAGAAACTGTTCTTTTCCTCGATTTTGATTGGAAGTCAGTTTAATTTTAGCATGTATTCTATTTAAGATTTTGTTATACAATGTTAATTTACTCTCGGCAATCTCTCTCTTCTTTTCAAACAAATCATCCAAGCTGATTTTATCTGTTAAATCGTTCTCATCAGATAGTGTAAAAATGTTCATATTATTTTGTCTATAGAAAAAAATAAAATGAAAATACTGTATTTATACAAACTAAAAAAATAATATCCTTAATTAGTATAGCAATAATATGGCAGAGAAAAGTGATGTAAAATTAAATATGATATTAGTATTAATATTAATTGTAAAAGTAGTGTGGATACTATCATTATTTAGCCATTTTATTATAAAACATTATTTATCAGATGATAATTATTATGTAAAACTTAACGATGATATAGAATATATATTACATAATTTATTTACAGTATTAATAGGTACATTACTAATTTATTTGTATCATCATTTTACTTCAAAATCAGTATGTATTGAAGGGCATACGAAGATATATTTATTTAGCTTTGGTGTATTATCATTGATTGGAACATTACAAAAATTAGTTCATAAATATTATTTTAGGGAATATCGTCAAGTAACAGAGCAAGTATAAAGTCTTTGATAAATAGAAAACAACATGATAATTATATACAATAAAAATACTTAATCAGAATTAATCATATATGAATAAGATATATGATTAAACATTTGGTAATTAATGGCGGTGGTCCTACAGGGCTCTTATGCTATGGTGCAATAAAGCACTTATTTGAAAAAGATTTTATTCATATTGATAATATCAAGTCGATATATGGGACTTCATCAGGAGCGATTGCTGCAGTGATCATATCATTGAAATATGACTGGAAAACATTGGACGATTATTTCTTAAAAAGACCTTGGAATAAGGTATTTAAAATAGAACCTGACAATTTCATTGATATGTATTACAACAAAGGAATGTTTCAAGTCAGTATGGTAAAGGAAATGTTGGAACCGTTATTAACTGCGAAAGATTTAACAGAGGAAATTACATTAAAAGAGTATTATGAATACAATCATATTGATTTGCATTTATTTACGGTGGAAATGAATTCATTTCAAAAAATAGATTTAAGTCATAAAACACATCCTGATTTATCATTAATCACAGCCTTAGAAATGAGTAGTGCCGTTCCAATATTGTTTAAACCAGTTATTGAAGGCGATAAATGCTATGTCGATGGTAGTTTATTCGATAATTACCCCATAAATGAATGTTTGCAAAACGAACAATGTAGTGAAGACGAGGTGTTGGGAATTAAGAACAACTGGAGTAACCTAGAACAAACTATAAATAATGAAATGAACATTTTTCAGTATTTACAAGCATCAATGAGCAAAATTATTAAATTTATTCAAATAGACTCTAAGCCTAAACAAATCAGATATGAATTAAAATGTATATGTGATAAGAAACTAGCAGATTATTCTACATGGTTTGAATATCTGACAAACGTAGAAATGATGAAAGAATTAATAGAAGAAGGTAAAACGTTTGCAGAATTATTTTTACATTATGAAAAAGAGTTAGGCAACTAAACAACTAGCTAATTCAAAGTGCTATTTAAAAACTCTTTCAGATGTTCTAAAGAAGGCTTAGCGTCGTATTCAATAATTTGATTACCCTTTACTAATTTGATGGTGGGGTATCCTTCCACCTTGTATTTATCTGCTAAAGTAGGATTTTCTTCTCCATCTACCTGTTGAAAGATTAACTTATGTCCATTGTATATTTTTCCATCGTATTCTTCTTTTAGTTCATTCCAAATAGGAATAGCCTTTTTACTATGGGGACACCATTCAACTGTAAAGATAAACAATTCTACTTCAGGTGCGTCGTCCGACGAATCACTCGTATCGTGAAACTCTTTATTGGGAAGAAATTTGGTATCTACCATGGGAGTGACATATTTACTATAAACATATACAGCTACAACTAAGAAGAATATGATCACAAGTAATATCATCCAAAATCTTGTATTGCTAAGTAAATTATAGGCTCCTTCTTGAATACTTTCTAACATATTATATATTTTTTAGATATAAAATGTTGTTTTTAAAAACGAATAACCAACAAATATATTGATTATTTTGATTATTTGATTATTTGATAAAATCATAGAATATGTATACTATAAATGATAAGATGAGTAGAGAGAAAACACTATTTAAGAGAAAATTGTTTCGAACTATTGCTAAACTCGGACTTGTAAAAATACTATCAATGTCCAATAAAGAATTTGATGAAACGATATTTGTGTATAGTGAGTAGGATAGTAAGCCAATTATTAGTAATCTAGCAATTACATTGGTAAATGTATTAGTAGATGGTTTTAATGAGGCTACTAAATCAGACGACTGTGACGGTATGATTATAAATAAAAATATAAGGAGTATGGCAACCGCATTTATGTAAAAGGTAGATTTCGTATTATTGCAAAAATCTTGGTATATTTGTTGATACGTATCTTTCATTATAATATAGGCGTAAAATTTTTTCTCTAAATAATGTAATATGAAAACTAGTAAAAACATGAAATCGCGTAAAAATATAAAGTCACGTAAAAATAAAACCAAAAAACGTATATTTTCCAAAAAAGACTTTAGCGATGGAGATGGTATGCTTGTGAGTGTATGGGGACCGGCTCAATGGCATTTTTTACATACAATGAGTTTTAATTATCCTGTAAAACCAACCAACAAGGATAAAAAACACTACAGAGACTACATGTTAAACTTGGTCAATATATTACCATGCAAACATTGTAGAGAGAATTTGAAAAAAAATTACAAGGTATTTCCATTGACTATGGTTTGTATGAAGGATCGTAATAGTTTTTCTAGATATGTATATCGGCTTCATGAACGTATCAATAAAAATTTAGGAAAAGATTCCGGATTGACGTATTGTGATGTGAGAGAAAGATACGAGCATTTCAGAGCAAGATGTCTAGACGAAAAAGCAAAAAAATTTATATTCAAAAAAACGCGTAAAAATAACAAGGAAAAGGGATGTACTGAACCACTCTATGGAAAAAAGGCAAAATGTATTATTAAGATTGTTCCCAAAGAAGAAAAGTGTAAAACATTTCAAATGGATGCAAAATGTAAGAATTCACGTGAATAATTATTAATTTGCATATTATAAAAACAAAAATAAAAATATTATTCTATTTTATAATGGCTAATTCAAGTTGCCCAATTCCATTAGGACCTAATACTAATTCCAAATTAGATAGTTTATTTGGAGCGGATTTTAAACAGTTACTTAATGATATTAAGCCTCTTACTGAATCTTGTCCAGTACCTTCAAAGACCCTTGGTGGAATGAATCGTAAAAGAAGAAAATCAAAGAAAAACTATCAAAAAGGAGGAGATATGATAAGTGCTACAAAATTTAGAATGATCGCAAAGGCTCTATTTCTTGCTATTATATCGTATATGGTTCTTAGTGGGGGTGCTGCGATAAGCGGTGTAATTACAGGTTTAACCGCGTTATTTACTGGGCAATGTGGTACCGGTGGAAATAAATTATGGGAGGCCATAGGTATGGGTAATCCAATATGTACAGGTTACAATGTTACAATGACTTTAATTACTCGGGCACTCAATAGAGATGTTTTAGCCCTAACGACTTTAGGAAGTGTTGTTACTATGGTACTTAAAACTCCGTACTTGTTGAATGCTGGTATGAAGATTGCCATATATCAAATGGCTAGAGTAATACCAACCGAATTAATGAATCACTCCGAATTAGAATTATTAAGACAAGATGCTATTGGTGCTCGTCCCCAATTAGAAGCCGTAGCCAATCCTCAACAGAAAGCTGCTATTGAAAATATGTTTCAGGCACAACCAGCTATAGCTAATAATGCTGCAGGGAGTGAAGGAGCTGGTGTTGGTGGAAAAAGAAAAACAAGAAAAGGGAAAAAAGCTAAAAAGACTAAAAAAGCTAAAAAGACTAAAAAAGCTAAAAAGACTAAAAAAAGAAAGACCAAGAAACATTAAATCCGTATGAATTATAGAATAAAAACAATATTATTTAATTGTAAAAAATATTAAATAATATGTATTACATACCAAATTGGCTAAAGTCGGCTATGACTGGTCTAGGCAAATAATTGTCGTTGGAACTGGAATAGTTTGGTACTTTTTTACAATCAAATGCTGGCTCAGGACATCTACCACAAGGAGGACATGGCTGGCATTTTTCTTGCTTAGGACAAACAGCTGACTGGGGACAAACTGGACAGACCGGTGGAACAACCTCCGATTTTAAAATATACATATCTTCTTGTCCTGGAGGAATATCGTAGGAATGAACTCCTGTTGGAAGAGCACTACTGGCATCTGTTTTGTGGGCAACTACGACAACATCTTTATTGGAAGACATTCCCTCGCGTACAAACTCGCCTAAAAAGCCAGCAAATACTAATGATAATAACAGAATAATAAACAAATGTATTTTTTCAAACTTCATTCTATATTATACTTTAAGAAAATTTTAAAATATAAAATTGAATATAACTATTATTATCATTATGATTCATAATTATATTACCTGAATATCTAATGCCAAGAACAAAACAAGAACCACTGACCAAATTCTATAATGAAGAGAGTCAAACGCTGGAAATCGGTATTGATGAAGCAGGTCGCGGTCCTCTATTCGGTCGTGTCTATACTGCGGCTGTCATATTACCTAAAGACGACGTATTCGAATATGATACAATGAAAGACAGTAAGAAATTCAGTAGTAGTAAAAAGATATTGGAAGCAGCCGAACATATAAAAAAACATGCTTTAGCATGGAGTGTTACCTACAATGATGAAACAGTTGTTGATAGAATTAATATTCGTCAGTCAGTATTGTCAAGTATGCATAATAGTATCAAGAATGTGATTGATATGGAGAGTAATAATGAAAATGAGTATTTCCTTTTGGTAGATGGAAACGATTTTAAACCATATATGCGTTTCAATAACGACGAATTTCTACAGGTAAAGCATATTTGTATTGAAGGAGGTGATAATAAATATTGCGCGATAGCTGCTGCGTCTATCTTGGCCAAGACGGAGCGCGATAAATATATTGAAGAATTATGTGAAGAGTATCCTGAACTAAAAGACAAATATAGTATTCATAAAAACAAAGGATATGGTACAAAATTACATCTAGATGGTATAAAGGAATTCGGTATTAGCAAATGGCATCGTAAGTCATATGGTATTTGTAAAGATTATTGTTGAATCGGTTTAAAATTGTGTGGAATCATTTGCTCTATATTTACATAAAATTGAAGTATTTTTCTGTTTTGTTGAAATGATAAATTAACCACAATCAATATGAAAGTACTAATATTTGATACAGAAACGACCGGATTACCTGAGGGAAAGAATCCCAGTATTTATGAGACGCAAAAATGGCCTCATATTATTCAACTATCGTATATCGTTTATGATAGTGAAACCAATGATATTGTTACCTTGGAAGATGATTATATTTCCATCGACGAGAATGTGGTCATACAACCAGAAAGTCAAAAAATCCACAATATTTCACGTGAAATGCTTGCCGACAAAGGTATTTCAATCGAACAAGCTCTAGAAAAATTCAATAAATTCTCAGAAATGTCTGATTTGCTAGTGGGACACAATGTTTCATTTGATAAACGAATGGTCATAGTAGAAGGAATTCGAAATAAAATCAGAGTGAATATTCATGATACCTATTGCACGATGAAAAATAGTGTGGAACTATGTAAAATAGAAAAATGTTGGCCAAACGGTGATACGTATTTCAAATATCCTACGCTCAGCGAATTACATAACGAGCTATTTCAGAAAATTCCTAAAAACACTCATAATGCGCTGATTGATATACTGATTTGTATGCGATGCTTTGTGAAAATCGAATTACACAAGGATATTTGTCGCATAAACAGAACCATTCGTACAATGATGCGAGAGGCGTATTAAAAATCAAATAAACATAAAAATAAAAATTGATACTGAAAAGTATTTTTTTTATAAACCAAATAAACTTTTAAAATAGCATATAAAATATGTCCAACTATTACAATAATTTAGATATAAATGAAAAATCGGATGATCTATCAAGAGAAAAAGAAGAGAAAAAAGCTAGAAAAATATTAAAATCGATTGAAGACCTGAAGAAGAGAAGTAATTTAAATGACGATCAAAAAAGGAAAATAGACACCGAATATCTATGGCGTAAATTTTTAGATCCGTCTTATACCACGCATGAAGAAAAAAAACAATTAGAAAAAGAAAGAGAACGCGAAGCCGCAGTAAAAAAGAAGAAGAGAGATAAGAAAAGAGTAGAATCAGAACGACTGAACAAAATAAGAGAAGAGGAACAAATAAAAAAGGACGCCAAATTACAAAAAGAACAAGACAAACGAGAAGCAGATATAAGAGTTGAAGAAATGTGGGAGAAATGGAGAAAACAAGAAGAAGAAGAAAAATCGGAAAAGGAACGTACAAAGAGGACAGAAGAAGCGGAAAAGGAACGTACAAAGAGGGCAGAAGAAGCGGAAAAGGAACGTACAAAGAGGGAAGAAGAAGAAAAAATAAACAACCCTGAGTATATCGTTATCAAGAGATTACGCGTTGAATTTAATTTACTATTAAGTAAAGGATCTTCTAATAAAAAATCTAAACATACATTACTATTAAAATATCATCCTGATAAAAATAGAGAAAATGAGAAGTGGGCAAACACGATGACACTACATATATTGAAATTATTTCAATATTAGCACATTTCACAAACTTCAGAATCGTTAGATGTATATACTGTATTTTTTGTATGATTTGTTGTTTGTTTTAGCACGCGTATTTATATTCAATATTAGCACTCATAATTACTATAGTATCAACTAATTATGATAATTTGTAATCATTGGAGAATATCAATAATCAATCAAAACAACCAATCAAAATAAAATGTCGTTAAAATATATACATGACATTTTTCAATAAAAAAATAATATTTTTGATTTTAGCATTGTTGTTTGCGATATTAAGTATTCCATTTACTGGAAATAATATGGAAGGGTATGCTAATTTAACTCCTGGCGACTATCCAATAAGTGACGACGTCCCTCTGTTACATGAATATCCATTTAAAAAGAATATGGGTGTCTCCGAAAATACATATGAAGACAATTCTACCTATTATCCTGTATTTGGTTCCTCTTATGGACAATATACAAATAATGTGCGATATTGGGCTACTCCAAACAATGGCCAATGTTCGCCTGCCGAGTTTTGCGGTGGATTGTATGATGATAAAAAAATAGAGGTACCTGAGCCACCTAAAGAAATTCCTTTTTCTTCTCCTGATATAAGAGTGAATTATTATGGGTCTCATAAATTAGAATGCCCTTCTAATTATGATAACGATGAATAATAACTTACTGAGTTAGTTATAGATTATCAACATTAATGAGACATATATTATTTGTATTATTTGTATTATTTGTAGTATTTATATTATTGAACACATCAACAATTGAATTTGAATGTGAAGCACGAACTACCTTTTTTTTGGGGAGACGATGTTTATATCCAGTTTCTCTCTCTTTTTCAATGATTGTCCAAACCTCTTTAATTTTAGAAATGGCGCTTTCAAACCATACTTTGTTTCGTAATACCAACACACTACTGTACTCGTCTAACCACCAATGAATATCTTTCAGCCATGTCAAATCTGTATTTTTTGACATGATTTCGTCATACCATACCTCACTTTCTTCTTTTGAGATATGTAGAGGCATATATTCATAATGCGGTTTTCCGTCTTTTATAAAATAGACAATCGTCCCTTTTAATTGTCCTGCTTCTGTATGTGTAAATGTATTACCATCATTCATAAAGTCTTCTTCCGAATCATATTCCTTAAAGGCGGTTTCTAAAAAGTCGCATTCGTTTAAATTACATGTTTCCATTTGAAGTTGCATTTGAATCCAGTAATCTTCTTTGGGATTTCCGGTAATTTCTCTCGTTGTTGGATTTTTTATCTCCAACATTCTACCATAACGAGATGATGACGGATCCACATTGATTCCATCAGGTGATGCTCCGAGAAATTTATGTGTATCATGCTGAATACATCCATAATCTTTTACTTTTGTACTATACATGGATTCGTATAGCATAATCGAAACATCTTCATATTTGTTTCCATGATGCATCGGTGTTGCCGTATTTACGGTATCATATTTAGAGACATCTAAATCCTTGCACTTTTCAACAATCAATTGATTGATGGCTGCTTGCGATTTAAATGCCTTCCAAGCAGAACTTGCTGTAATTAAATTATAGCGAAACTGATACCATTCAGTAGTTCGTTGTTCAGGTTGGGGTTTATTTTCAATACATTGAATCTTATTGCCCATAAGTTCAATATTTGGCTCGATGCGAATAAAACTATCGATGTATGAACGCGGAGGATAATATTGTGTAAAGTAATATTTATGAATTTTTAAATAGATTTTTTCCAACTCTTCGTCTAATTGTGTTTCTAGTGATATATTTGACGATTCTTTCACTCCATTAACACATTTTCCCCCATTATTAAATACTTCTTTTAAGGACATACTCATGTTTTTAAACACGTATTCCTTCATGTTTAGTTCGAAATATGGATTACTGAACCCTAGAGCATCGCCTTCTATAAAATTGTCTATCAATGTACCCATTGATAGCTCGATTTCGTCCCTTTCTTCTATAGTCAAAAGATTATTCCATCGAAATAAATTTATAATATTTTTTAGTTCAGGTAATTGATATCCGAATAGCATTGTTGATTATTACTTTATATTATGACGGATTGTTTATATCAATTTTTATATTTTTCTCGTATAAAGACATAATACAATACGACCAATATTGTATTATCTAGGTTGTTGAGTTTGTCCAGGTTGTCCAGATTGTCAAGATTGTTTGCCATTACTTACTACTATCATCACTGTTATCCATAGCAGCCACTTTCTCAATGATTTTCTTTACACGACTCTTTTTAGGGGCAAGTGATTTCAATGTAGATTGACGTTTCTCACATCTCTTGAGAGTGAATTTTTTTGATGCCGTATTGTACATAAGTGATGGTATAGATTTAATCTTACCATTTTCTTTGTCATATATTACTTCTTTTGCTTTAAGAAGACGTTTTCTATCCAAATTCGTATTTAGAAATACATTCAAATCTATCTTGTCTTGACTGTTGTAGTTATTCTCATTACAATATTCGGTTACAAATTCGTCGAATTTAATTATTTTAGT
>Ga0209302_10001276_pt1 | contig 14628 bp, 11 predicted proteins | sample ArcOceMetagenome_2_FD_187445 | JGI IMG/M metagenome (GOLD analysis project Ga0209302, IMG submission 187445) | Marine eukaryotic phytoplankton communities from Arctic Ocean - Arctic Ocean ARC135M Metagenome (SPAdes) (version 2) | ecosystem: Environmental > Aquatic > Marine > Oceanic | place... | reverse complement strand
GAGTAAGGAGATATGTGGGAAGGCAACAGACGGCACACGGTACCACACGGTAGCAGAGTTATACACAGGAGGGATGCGCGGCTCGAAGCCGGCAAGTTCGCATGTAAACCGTATATGTGGGAAGGCTGCAGACGGCAAACGGGACCAGAGTTCGGCGAGGGACGGGATTCTGTTCAATACTAATGCACACAGGAGGCAACCGGCGCGCATCTGCGCACGCAGGCACGAGGGTGGGGCGAGGGAGGAGCGGGCGCGTCCAGCCAGCCGTACGGTGCGCACCTGGGTCCGGCCTGGGCACCCTTAGAGTGGGGCCGCCGGTTGCGCCGCAGGCTGTTGGCCCCTGAGCCGCTTGTGCACCTCGGGCGGAAGCATGAGGGTGATCTCCTCCTCTCCGTGCACGCGCTTGGCCGCCGCCGCGCCCGAACCCGCCCCCGCCTCCACTCCTGCCCCCGCCCTGGGCCCCGCGACCACCTCCACCCCCGTCTCCGCCTCCAGCGCGGCGTCGCGCGCGTGGCCACCGGCTGCTTCCGGCCGCCCTAACCAGCGGCCGCCGTGGGAGTGCGCGGCGTGGTGTTCCGCCTGGCGTACGTACTCGTCCGCCTGGTGTGCCCACTGCTGGTGCAGCTGGCCCAAGGCGCGCAGCTCACGCAGCCGGCCAGGCGTCGCGAGCGGTGTGGGCGGCGCCGGTACAGGCGGCACCTGCTCGAGGAGGCCAACGTCGACGTGCAAGGAGGCGGTGCGCAGCCAAGGGTCCTTGAGGGCCTCGGTGGCACTCAGCCTGCGGGTGGGCTCGACCTGCCGAGGGAATCAGGGGGGGCGGGCGGTCGGAAGGGCGTGGCGTGCTCGGGCAGCGGGTGGGCGGCGACGCGGTGCGCGAGCAGCGGGTTGGCGTGTGCGCGCGCCTGCAGGAGCGCCACGATGAACTCGCGCGCCGCCTCGGAGATGGTCGCGAAGGCCGCCTCAGGGAAGGTGACCCGCAGCGACTTGGCGCCGTAAGTGGAGGGGTCGAAGGGCATCGTGCCGCTGAGCAGGATGTACGTGATCACGCCCACGCTCCACAGGTCCACCGCCGCATCGTATGTGGCCTGCGGGCCGCCACTGCGGAGCTGCTCCGGCGCGGCGTAGCCGAGCGAGCCGCACGGCGTCGTGGGCACTCCCAGCCTCGGTGTCGTGGCGGTGCTCACGCGCTTACTCGCGCCGAAGTCGGCCACCTTGATCGCGGCGTCGGCGTCGGCCGAGGCGAGCAGCAGGTTCTCGGGCTTGAGGTCGCGGTGCAGCACGCCGCGCGCGTGCATGTGCTCCACCGCGCTGAGCACCTGGTGCACCTGCCGCGCCGCCTGCGCCTCGTCGAAGCTCGTCGCATCCATGATCCAGTCGAAGAGCTCGCCGCCTGGAGCCCGCTCGATCAAGAGCACGTGCTGCGTGGTGTCGAACAGGTAGCCGTAGCATCTCACGATGTTGGGGTGGCTCAGCGACCGCCAGATCTCCTCTTCTTGCTTGAGCTGGGCTCGCGCCCAGGGCGAGAGGTTGGCCAATATCGTAACCTTGGCCACGAGCTTGCTGGCCTCTTGCTCCGGAGCGTTTGGCACAAGCTCGTACACGTTGGCGAATTTCCCACTGCCCAAAAGCCGAGCCATTGTGAGCATCTGTCCCTGCCAGCGCAGCTGGTCATTCGCGAGGAGCCCATCGCCAGTGGCCGAAGCCGCGACGCTGTGCGCTGGCGTGACCGTCTCAGCCGTCGCGTCCGAGTCGCTCGCGTCTGTCGCGAGGCTGACGCTCAAGGTGAGGCCGCTCATCGCCCGACTGGGCTAGGACGACACGCTCTCCGACGCATAATCCGCGAGTGCTGTTGCCGAGGGTGCACACCCTGAAACTCCCGGGGGGGAGGCGCGGACCGCAAGGTTTATTTTATTAGGCTCGAGCCGTCTACACGTATATAAAATAAAATAAGCGCTTAGACGATGCTTGACATACTACCGTAGGTGATCTAGAAGACCGAACCGCGGTGCACACGTCCTTACAAAATTGCACTCCAGGTTCCAGGACAGCGAGGCGCAGAGGTCGCTCGGTTCAAGAGTATTTGCCCGGCCTGAGCGACGGCAGCGCGCCTCCGCCGCCGTCGCCTAGGCCACCGCCGCCTCGCGCCGTGATGGGCGAAGTGATGGGGCGGTGACCCTGCGATGGTGGGCGCCGCGATGCCGTGGCGGGCACCGTGATGGGGCGATGCGTGCCGTCGTCGTCCGTCATCTCGCGCCGCGCCCCGAGGCGTGACGATGGCTTGCGCAGCGACGGCGCTGACTTCTCAGGCGCGTGGAGCGGGGCGGGGTTGTGCAGGAGCGTGCGAAAGACGCGCTCTTGGCCGGGCGAGGCGGGCCGCTCGTGGCCGACGATCATGAAGGCCTGCATCGCTTGCTCGAGCAGCTGCGTGCGCGACTGCAGCAGCTCCTCGCGCTTGTACTCCCACCGCTGCGCAGACTGCATGTGGGCCATCTCCATGCGGCGCAACGCAGTGTGCACGCGGTCCTTGGGCGCATACTGCGTGAGCTGCTTGCGCACCACGTCGAGCTCGGTGGCGGTCTGCGCGCGCTGCGAGCGCAGCTGGGCCCTCGCGAGCTGGAGCTGCTCCTCGCGCCGGATGATCGAGAGAGCCATCTGCGAGAAGCGCGGGGAGACGGGCGAGGGTACCGAGGGCGGCCGCGTCGCGAGCTGCTGCTTGAGCTCGGCCACGTCGAGCTCGAGCTTCCGGTAGCGCAGTGCCGCCGCCGCCAGCTGCACCTGCGTCGGCTCGGCGCCGCCCTTGCCCGCGTGCACGCGCTTGGCCGCCTCCAGCGTAGCCTCCGCCTGGCTCACCGCCGCGCGTGGCCCGCCCACGTTGGCGAGGCGCGGCTCGAGTGCGGTCGAGGCAACGGTGCATGCCTGTAGCTCGACGAGCAGCGCGGCCACGTCGCGCCGCGTTGGTGACGCCATCGACGGTTCGACGCCGCCCACAGGCTGCTGCAGCCCCGCCGCACGCGCCGCCTCGAGCAGCGCAGGCTGACTCGACGCGGGCGCCGCGCTGAGCACACGCACGAGCGCGAGCGCGAGCGCGTCGAGGTCCACCGCCGCGCCGCTCAGCAGCGCTCGCGCCGCCGCGGCCTCGGCAGCGCGCGTCGCCTCGACGAGCCCGAAGGGGTGCGCCGCGTCGCCGAGGTCGGCGTTGCCGCCCTCCGGCCCCACCTCCGCCCAGAAGGAGCGCGCCGGCTGCTGCTGCTGCTGCTGCTGCTGCTGCGGCGGCGGCGGCAGGTCGATGGGCCTGCCGTCCCAGCCGAGGGGCACTCCGAGCGAGGAGGCGCCGCCCCAAGCCTGGGTGCTGCCCTTGTCGATGTGGCGGAGGAGCGGCAGCGCCGCATTCTGCTGCAGCCCCGCGGCGCGCATCGAGGCCGTCAGCTGGCCCTCGGCGCCGCCCTCCGCGCCCTCCGCGCGGGCGCCGCTCCTGGACGCGCCGCGGCTGGACGGGAGCGAGCGCGAGTAGCGCGCCTGGGCGATCGCCGGCTGCGAGCGCGGGCGCGGCAGTGCGTCAGCGCCACGCCCGAGCGCGACGCGGTCTTCGGCGGCGGCGGACGCTACCTCGCGCTGCGACATCTTAGGTGATAAGCGCTGCGCGGGTGGTGAGGGAAGCCCACCTGGCTCACCACCTGGCTCGGCACCCCCCGCCGCTGCCAGGTTCAACTGGTCCACCGCACCCACGCCCGTCGCCATGCGTGGCCTGACGCGCTGCTGCTCCGAACGAGGTCGGCTGGCGCCACCCTGGCTGGAGGGCAGCGTCGAGGCCGAGGCCGAGGAGGGCAGGGTGATGCACTGCGGCGAGATGCCCGGCGCCCCCACCCAGGCCGAGCGCGGCCGGCTCGCAGGCGCCGTGTCGGCTAGGCCGAGCCCCAGGACCTTGGCACCCTTGGCGGCCGGTGGGAAGGCGGCAGCGGTGCCGGGCGGCCGGAACCCGCGCAGCGCCTCGCACAGTTCCTCCAGCCGGCGCGCGTCGGCGCGGAGCCGAGCAACGGCCGTGCCGCCCGCGTCGGATGCCTCGCCGCCGTCCGCGTCCTTCCAAGGCCCCAAGGGCGCCTCGGCCGCGGCGACCAGCAGCGCACGTAGCTCGTTGGCCTTTTTCGGGTGCAGCATGCGCAGCACGGCACTCTGCAGCGCGAGCACCTGCCGGCCCACTGCCGCGTACTCTGGTAGCAGCATCCATCCCTCGCCGCCGCCGCCCTCCGCCGCCGGTGGTGGTGCTGCGCCGCCGCCGCCGCCGCCGCCGCCGCCGCCGCCGCCGCCGCCGCCGCCGCCGCCGCCGCCGCCGCCGCCGCCGCCGCCGCCGCCGCCGCCGCCGCCGCCGCCGCCGCCGCCGCCGCCGCCCGCACGCGAGCTCCCACTTGCGTAATCGGGTTTCGTGCGCCTGAGCTGCGCCTCGAGGTCGCTCGCCACGCGCTGCAGCGTGGTCACGCGGTCGGCGGTCGCCTGACGAAGCGTCCTCAGCGCCTCCTCGGCACTCTCGGCGCGCCGCACGAGCGCTTGCTGCGCCACCGCCACCTGCGCCTTTGCGTTCTCGAGGGCCTGCACTCGGTCCTCGCTGAGCCGCGCCTGCAGCCCACTGAGCGCGGCGCGGTTGACCTCAGAGTCCTTGCGGAGCGTCTCCTCCATCTCTCCCACCGATCCGCGCAGCCTTTCGATCCGCGACTCGTACGCCGCCTGCGCCTCGGTACTGGCCGCCGCGCTCGCCGCGTGCGCGCGCTCCTCCTCCGCAAGCCGCACGGTGGTGGCCTCGAGCTGCGCGTCGAGCTCCTGCATCTCGGCCAGCCGCGCCTGGTTGAGCTCGGCGCGCTCCTCCTCAAAGGCGCGCAGCAGCGTGGCCTCCTTCTCCTCGCGCGCCGCCGCCGCCGCCGCCAGCTGCTGCTGCAGCGCCGCCGCCGCTGCGCGCGCCGCGCCGAGCTCAGCCGAGCTCGCACCCCCTCCGTCGCGCAGCGCCGCCAGCTGTGCCTCCACCCCCTCGCGCCGCTGCCGCTCGCCCTCGTCCTCCTCGGGCAGCTCCGCCATGGGCAGCTCCAGGCCAAGATCCCTGGCCAACTCTTGGATCCTCAGCCCCACCACATCGGCACGCGCGCGCGCCACCGCACCACCCATGCCCAGCTCGGCCGCCACCATGCCCACCGTGCCCTCGAGCTTGCTGAGCCGCTGCGTGAGCTGGGTTACCGCCGATGCGTGGCGCTTCCCCAGCTCCTGCACCTTTGCCCCATGTGTCGCCTGCTCGAGCGCGGCCTGCTGGGTCGCCAGCTGCTCGAGCTCGGCGGCTCTCTCCTCAAAGGCGCGCAGCAGTGAGGCCTCCTTCTCCTCGCGCGCCGCCGCCTCCGCAGCCAGCTGCTTCTCGAGTGCCGCCGCCGCCGCTTGCGCCGCACCGAGCTGAGTGGCCGCCGCCTCCGCGGCTTGGCCTCCATGCGCCGTGGCCTCCTTGAGATGCGCCTCCGCCTCGCTGCGCCGCCGCGCCTCCTCGGCTGCGCTCGCCTTGGCCTCAGCGCGCGCCTGCTCGAGCGCGGCCCGGCTCGTCTCCATCTCTGCCATGGCGGCTGCGTGACGCGCCGCCATCGCCTCGTTCTCCTCGTTGCCCCCATGCGTGGCAGCCGTCGCTTCCTCCAGCTGCAGCCCTTGATCGAGCATCGCCTGCTCGAGCACGGCACACTTCTCCGCAAGCTCGCGCTCCACCTCTGCCTCCGCCGCTTCCCGCGCAGCAGTCGCCGCAGCAGCAGCAGCCAACTGCTTCTCGAGCTCCGCCGCCTCCGCCCGTGCCTGCGCAAGCTCGGCGCGTCTCGCCTCCTTCTCGGCGTCCGTCGCTGCCGCCGCAGCAGCCAGCTCCCTCTCCGTGCGCGCCTTGCCGGCCTCGATGAGCTTGGCCGACGCCCTCTTGAGACGCTCCTTGGCCTCGTTTTGCTTCGCCGCCTCCTCGGCCGCGTTCGCCTCCGCCGCCGCGCGCGCCTGCTCGAGCGCATCGCGGCTCTTCTCCATCTCGTCAGCTAGAGCGCGTTGCCCTGCGTCGTTGAATGCGTTGACCGAGAGCGTTGAGCGGAACATGGTCTTGAGGCGCCCCCTGGCCGCGTGCGACTTCTCATGGCGCCTCGCAAGCTCCTCAACCTGCTTCAAGGATTCGGCCAACGCCGCCGCCTCGGCCGCCTCGGCCGCCTCCTGGTTAGGGTCAGAGTGATCTGTCTGAGTGGTCTGCTCTCGCAGCGTGACGGCAAGGGGAGAGCAACCAATTGACGCCTGCAGTGATGGGTGGATGGGCGGCGGCGGGGCCTGTGGAGAGGCAGGCACAGGAGGAGCAAGCACAGTGGCAGCGGTGGCGGCGGCGGCAGCGGCAGCGGCAGCGGCGGCAGTAGTGTGTGTACCTTGTCGGGGGTGAGATTGTTTGTCTGGGTGATTTGCTCGCACGGGTTAGGGTCATCTGTTTGGGAGGTCTGCTCGCGCGGAGTTATAGTAGCGGTCTGCTCGCGCGGTGTAATGGCGGTCTGTTCGCGCGGTGTAACGGCAAGGGGAGAGCAACCAATTGACGCCTGCAGTGAGGGGTGGATGGGCGGCGGCGGGAGCTATCGAGAGGCAGGCACAAGAGGTGCACAAGCACAGTGGCAGCGGCGGCACCGTTTCCGCGCGGGTGGCGTCCTTCTCCTCCCACCGCTGCTGCTCGGCCGTGTGCTGCGCCCGCTCGCGCTCCGCAGCCGCCGCAGCCTCGGCAAGCGCGAGCGCATACTCGTCCTTAAGCCGCTGCATCTCCTCCTGCCGCGCCTGCTCCGCCGCGGCGAGTGCCTCTGCCGCGGACCCCCCGGTTAGCTTGAGCGTCTCCTCGCGCGCCGCTGCGGCCGCGCGCCGCTCGGCCTCCTCCAGCTGCGCCTCATGCGACTGCTCGAGGGCCTGCAGCTGCTGCGCGTGCTGCGCCCGCTCGCGCTCCGCCGCCGCCGCCGCCTTGGCGAGCGCGGACGCACACTCGTCCTTGAGCCGCTGCACCTCCTCCTGCCGCCGCGCCTCCTGTCGGGCCTGCGCCGCCGCCTGGGAAGAGGCCTCGTCCCCGTGCAGCGCCACCAGGGCGTCCGCATCGCTTCGCGCCTGCGCCGTCACCGCCGCCTCCTGCTCCGCCGCCTCCTCCGCCGCGCGCCGCCGCGCCTCGGCGGCGAGGCAGATCTCCACTGCCTCGGCCTCCTGCGCCGCCACCTCGCGCGCTAGCACCGCCGCCGCCGTCTCCGCCGCGCGCGCCTCCGCAGCGAGCGCAGTGTGCGCGTCGGCCTGCCGCTGCGCCTCGTCGCCCATCCGCGCGAGCTCTGCCTGCAGCGCCGAGCCGCCCCCCGCCACCTGCGCCGGCGCCGTCGCGAGTGCCACCTTCTCCTCGAGAGCCGCCAGCAGGGCCGGTAGCATGCCGTCAGTGCGCCGAAGCAGCTCGAGCCCCTTCCGTGCCTGCGCCGCCGCCTGCGCGGCGGCGGCGGCCGCCTCCTCCGTGACCGCTTCCTCGGCACTCGAGCCGGCCACCGAGGCGTGAAGGTCGCGCGCCGCCGCCGCCCCCGCCGCCACCAGCTCGAGCAGCTCGGCACCAAGCGACGCCTGCGCCTCCCCGGCCGCGGTGCGCGCCGCCGCCGCCGTTGCCTCCGCCGCTTCCGCCGCCGCCTGCAGTGCCGCCTCAGCCTGACGCCGCGCCGCCTCCGCCTCCGCCTCAGCCTTCGCCCTCACCGTCTCCGCGTCGGCGGCGGTGGCCTCACCCCGCGCCGCCGCCGCCGCCGCCGCCTCCGCCGCCGCCTGCCGAGCCTCCTCCGCCTCGCGCCGTGCTGCCTCCGCCTCGGCCTCGGCCTTCGCGGCCGCGGCGGTGGCCTCGGCAGCGGGATCGGCCGAGTTGGCGAGGAGCCTAGCCGCTTTGAGCTCCTCCGTGAGCTCGGCGATCTCGCGCTGCGCCTCGGCCCTGGCGCCCTCGGCCGCCGCCACCTGGCGCGACGCCGTGACCTCGGCCTTCTGCATCGCCTCATCGTGCTCGCCCGCGCGCCTCGCCGCCTCGCGCGCTGCCTCAGCCCGCTCGCGCGCTGCCTCAGCCCGCTCCTCTTCGAGCTCCGCCTCGTGTCGTGCCGCCGCCTCCTCCGCCGCCGCCCGCAGCGCCGCCAGCGCCACCTCGCCCTCGCCCGAGTCCCCCCGTGCCAGGGCTGCCTCCGCCTCCTCCGCGCGCGCCTGCGCGAGCGCGAGCTGCTCCGCCGAGGTGGCGAGCTGCGCCTCGAGATGGGATCTCGCGGCCTGGTTAGGGTAAGGGCTGGGGCTAGGGCTAGGGCTAGGGTTAGGGTTGGTGTTGGGGTTAGGGTTAGGGTTGGGGTTAGGGTCAGAGATTGCATCTCGCGGCCTGCGCGCGCTGCTCGGCCATGCTCGCGTCGGTCGTCAGCGCGCGGATACGGTCTCGCATCTCGTCCATGTTGGCCGAGGCGTCCGCCTTGTGCTTGAGGGCAAACAGCTGCGACTCCAGCTCCGTCTCGCGCTCCGCCGCGCGCGCGCTCGCCTTGTCGCGCAGCTCGATCTGGTCCTGCAGCGCGGCGGCGAGCGCCCGCGCCTCCTTGAGCGCTTCCTCGGCCTCGAGCTGCCGCGCCGCGTCCATGGCGCTGCTGCCGCGCAGCTCGAGCAGCTCGGCACCCAGCGTGCCCATGCTAGTCTGCATGATGACCAGCAGCTCCTTCTCCTTCTCGTGCAGCGCGCTCAGCCGCTCCTTGCACGTACGGATCACCGCCACCGCCGCGTCCACATTGGCGGCGCCGCCGTCACTCTCCCCTTGCTCCTCTAGGCTCTCGCGCTCCATCTGCTGAAGCTGTTTGAGCTGGTTCGCCTGGTGCGACGAGTCCGCCACCGGCTCGAGCATGTCGCGCCGCTCCGAGCCGCGCTTTCTCTGCCCCGCCAGCAGCAGCTGGATCTCCTTCTGGATCTCCTCGGCGTCCTGCGGGACGTCGCCGGCATCCCACTCCCCCGGCGGCCGGATCGCGTCATCCCAAGCGTCTGTGGCTTGGTTGATGCGAGCGTTGATACGCTCCAGCTCCTCCTGCCGCTGCCGCTGCATGCTCCGGCTTGGGGCAGGCTCGCGCCGAGTCGCGGTCCCGTCGGGTGGCTCAATCGCTGTGCCTAGCAGCTCGGACACGGCGTCCTCGCTCAGCGCCGGACCGATATCAGCGCACATTTTGTTTACCGTGGGCGGTGGCACCCAGGGAATTGCAGCCGCAGTCGTGGGCGTGGGCGACAAGGACCGCTCCACCACGACCGGCTTGGGTGCGCTCTGCGACGTGATCTTCAGGAAGCTGCGCTCTTCAGCCGCCCCGCCAGTGACCAGGGCGGCTGCCGCCACGGATGCGGGCTGCATCCGTAAGACGGTCATCTCGAAGCCGGCCCTGCCAGAGCAAGGCTGCGTCAAGGCTTGGCCCACGAAACGAAAACCGGATGTCGTTTCGGCGCGCGCGGGTTGAACTCTGCGGACGACACAGAACTCTGAACAGTGTCCGCTCCAGGTGCCTCCCCTGCACGCTCGACGCGTCCTCGTGGGGCCGACGGGGCCGCGCCGCGCGCTCGTATGCAGGAGCTGCTGGCCGCCGCCCGCAGCATGTTCTCGCCGCCCGCCGCAGTACTGCACGGCCTGCCGCTACCAGCGGGCGCGGCGGGCTCTTCCCAGAGGCGACAACCTTTCTCGCTGATGCCTCTGGGAGACTCGATCACGGACGGCGGGACTAAGCTGCGCTCGTACCGCTTCCACCTGCACCAGTCGCTCGCCAGGTCAGGCTACGAGGTGGAGTGGCTTGGTTCGATGCTCGGTGTGCATGACAAGCTTCCAGACGCAAACACCACGACCGGTAGGCCGGTGCTCGACGACCGGGAATGGCCGCTTGCAAAGCAACGGCACGAGGGCCACTGGGGGTGGACTGCAGAGCAGGTGCTGCAGGGACACAAGCGCCAACCGCAGCGCGGGCAGCTTTCAAAGTGGCTTCATCCCGGTAAGGGGGTAGCGCGCGCGCCACAAGTCGTCACGCTGCATCTGGGCACCAACGACCTCACGAAGCACGTTGTCAAGAAGAACGGCTCCGTCGTTGTCGTCGCCCGCCGCATCCGTGGCGTCATGCGGCGCGTGTGCCGAGCCAACCCGCGCGTACTCTTGCTGCTGGCTTCGCCGATTCCGTACTGTCGATTTCCGCGGAAAGACACCGTCAGCCTGGAGCATCGCCGAGCTGTGGAGCGCGATTTTGGTACGCACCTCTCCCCGTGCACACCACCCGACCAGCTGCACCCTCACCGCTGGCTCTGTTCGCCTCCCTCTGTCAGGCGCGCGGCTGCAGGCGCTCTGCACAAAGAAGCTGCTAGGCTGCGCGCACGCCCGCGTGGCCTTGGTCAACATGACGTCGGCCGTGAGCTGCAGTATGCTCGTCGACGGCGTGCACCCCTCGGCAGCTGGGGCGCACGCGATGGCACTTGCGTGGCACAGGGCACTCGTGAGTGCGACTCACGACCGAGGAATAGCACCCCTCATGGTGGCACGGGGACTCAGTCCGCTCAGTGGTCGGGCGGCCGTCAAGCCGCAGCACAGACGAGGCGCTGCTCGTTCCAGATCAGTCCCGGTGGAGGTGGTCGGTCAAAAATAATAGTTTTCACACTAAGAACTCCCCGCTAGCTGTTCTTCCCTCGCGCCAAGCGCATCCACCAACTGCTGTCCTCGTCCACAGCCGCACGAGACCGGCCGCCTGACACGATGATGCGCTCCTTTGGAGTCTCCACTCGCCCGATCCTGCTGCCAGCCTCACTGAGCGGCCACACCTTGCAGAGCACTCGTGCGTTTACGAGCCCGGCGGGGACCGCACCGTAGGAGTTGCTGTCGGTGCTGAAGCGCTCGCTGTCACCCTCGATCCACAGGTAGCCGGTCGGCACACGCACAAAGCTCTGGTCTCCGCCGCGCCGCCTCACCCAATCACCACCCATGCCGACCACGCGCTTCAGTACCATCTCCGTTGGATCGGTGGGCGAATGCAGCACAACGACGTCGCCGCGCTCGTAGCTGTGGGCGAAGAGCCTGTCTAGGCACACGGCATCGCGGGAGCCTACGCCGTCGTTGAGGGTGGGCTGCATGCTTCGGCCTTCCACAGGCGTGACCGTCAGCCCGTACTGTGTGAAGGCAAAGACGAGCGGGGCCGCTCTCGCGGCGCCACGCAGGCCTGCGATCAGCTCGATGGCCGCGTGGGCCGCCATTCGTGTGGCTCGGTGGGGGGGGAGGGGGTAGTCAGCGAACTAAAAATCTACCCACGGTAGCCAAACGCCGCCCCCACACGCACCCAAGCCGCCACAACCTATGCCCTATGAAGCCCTCCCTCCCATCACGCACGTTGCCCTCTCCCACCCACCCTCCCACCCCCCTCCCACCCCCATGACTCACCAGTAGCGGTGTGGTCTGACAAGCGGTGTACCTAAAGTTCGGCTTGCCGACGAGTGGTTCACCCGCCCGGAACAGCGGGAGTCCTCTGATCTTATCTTATCTTAACGCATAGAGGGGTATGATAGTAGAGGGGGAGAAAACGTGTGGAATAACTGAAGAGCGGGAAGTCACGCTCACGGGGACGGTCCTTCATACCCGAAGACTACGCGGAGGATTCCTCGCGCTCGTCCCTGTAATACCCTCTGTCGCTAGGTTCGCCGCGCGGCGCGCGACGCACAAAAGCCTGCGCGCGCACGCTCGTCCGCCTTCGCGGTGTCGTCCTCAATGCCAATAATTGCGGCTGCAGACCTAACGCGCGCCACAGACGCCACTGCTCTGTGCGCGTTCCGCGCCGCCTTCGGCGCGCTGATGCTGGTGCACGTCGTGCGCTTGCACGTGCACGGGCTGTACAGCAGATCAGTGCTCGTGCCAGGCTTTCACTTCGACTTTGGGCTTGCCGTTCCCGTCCCGTCTACGAACGTGGCCGGCACGGCGCACCTCGTCGCGCTCGGGATCGCTGCTCTCGGCGTCGCAGTCGGCGTGCACAGCCGTGCCTGCGCGCTTGTCTTTGCGTTGCTGTACGGTTGGTTCGTGCTGTGCGAGCGCACAATGTTCAACAACCACTTCTACCTCTACACGTTGCTCGCAACTCAACTTTCGCTGATCGAGGCGCAGCAGCGCTTTGCGCTTTGCCCTCGTGCCGGCCGTGCTGGCGACCGATGCCACTCATGGGAGAGGGCGGGCCTGCGGACCCAGCTCTGCATCGTGCGTGCCCACACCCGCCGCAGCCCTTCTGCCCGTCAGTGCGCTGCCACCACAGTGACTCCTGCCTCGGTACTTTATTGCAGGTGTACATGTACGCGGGCGTCGCCAAGCTCAACTCCGACTGGCTCCTCCACGCGGAGCCAATGGCGAGCAAGCTGGCCGGCGAGAGCCTGCGCCACGACGTGACACTGCGAGGACTGCTCTGCCGACACGAGGTGGCCGTGGCAGTCTGCAGCCGTGTCGCAGGAGTCGGAGCGCGTGTGCGGCCGGGGCGCCGCGCAGCGAGTGGCCACCGGAGCCTCGGGGGCCGCAACCCGCTACGCTCGGCTGGGCGAGTCTGCCACAGGCCAGCCACAGTCGACCTGGCTGACCTACCCCTACCCCTGATCCCAACCCTAACCAGGTTTCGCTGTGCGGCGTAGTGGTCGACCTGGCACTGCCCGTGCTGCTGCTCTGGCCGCGCGGTAACCAGGGCCGTCGCGTGGGCCTAATGCTCGCCTCGCTCTTCCATGCCACCAACCTCCTGCTGTGGCAGGCGCGCCGCCCCCGCCGCTGACCAAACAACAGCCCACCACCCGCCCCGCTGAGCATGTGCATGCAGCAGCGCTGACCTCAACCCTAACGTGGCAGCTGGGCGAGTTCCCGCTGCTGATGATAGCGACCAACCTGATCTTCTTCGAGCCGAGCGACCTGCGCCTCCTCGGCCCGAGGCAGCCACGGGCCCACGCGTGCCGCAGCGCGGTCGAAGGCGTGGCCGACGGCGCGGCCGGCGGCGCGGCCGACGGCGCGACGCCTCCAGCCGCGGGCGACACGCGTGAGGCGGCTCGCGCGATGAGTGCAGCGCAGCCTGGCAGGTGGGCGCGGACTGCTGCGACGGTGCTTCTGGCCGTGCAGCTCGTGCTGCCGCTGCGGCCGCTGCTCGCCTCCGGCCTCGACCCTCTCGACGCGGTGAGCGCCGCACTGCGCGCGCCGCATTGCGCGCGCCGCACGCCCACCGCTGCATGCGCGCCCCCCACCGCTGCATGCACGCCCCTCGTGGCCCTCGTTGGCAGGTGCACACCAAGTCGCACACGCTCCTGAGCTGGCGCTTCATGGCTGTGAGCACGCGCAACTTCGTCAACGCGACGCTTCGCTCCGAGCGGCTGGGGGCGAGCCTACTCATGACGCGCACCTACAACAAGCTGTCGCTCGTGCACCGCACCAACGGCAGCCGCATCCCGCTGCAGCTGCAGCAGCAGCTCGAGCCACGGCAGGCGGGCTACATGGCGTACACGGCGCCCATGCTCGTGCAGTTCGCACGGTACGCGGCCGCACGCCACCCCGGTTACGCCGTGCACGGCGAGCTGTGGAGCGGCATCAACGGTAGGCCGCTGCAGCGCTTCGCCGCGCCCGGGACCAACCTCGCCACGGCCGAGCTACCCTCCTGGCGCCGCCCCGCGTGGGTGCTACCCCTGCTCTCCGACTACGGTGCGCGGGCATGGCGGGTCCGGATGCGCTGGCTGCGGCGTCGGCTCGGCAGCCTCGACGTGGCCTTCTTCGCGGACGCGAGGGGCGGCTCCTTCGAAGAGAGCTTCCCAGCGGTGGGCAGCTTCCCGGCGCGCGCGTTGCTCGTCCCGCTCGATGGCAGGATACGTGTCCACACGCCGCGCGGCGTGCGCGAGCTCGAGCCGCCCGTGTGGGCCGAGGATGCGCACGGCGAGCCCGAGATGCGACCGCGCGCCGCGCCCGTGCCCATCCCGTTTGGCGCGCCGCATCGCGTGAGCAACGTGGGAGACGGGACTGCGTGCTGGGCCTACATTTTTGGGACTACTGAGGTGTGAGCAAGAGCTGTGAGGAACGAGAGTCTCTTAAGGTGGCTCTCTCTCTTTCAGTTTTATTACTAGGGTGGCACCCCACTGTGGGCAACACGCTAATGATACTGCACAAACTACACACACTTAGTATAATGTCCGCTGGTTAACACCCACGCGGGGGTGGACCCACGGTGTGGTATAGAGTCTCGAGTGCCACTCCGGAGTGTTGCCCCGTGCGCGCGCGCGCTCTCTCTCTCTCTCTCTTATTTTTCACGGTGCTTCGTGAGTCAATAATAATGTATATTAGAAAGAAGAGAGAGAGGGAACGGGCGGGTGCGCGCCACAGCGGAGGTTCGTCGCAGGGTGTCGAGCTGGTGAGGGCGTCTGAATGGGTGGTTGCGAGCGTGGGTACAGAAATTTCTTTCTCAAACTTAACGCAGGCTGCATGGTTAATCCCGGGTCTGTGTAGCGCATGTCCGTCGCAGTGGTGGGCCTTGTGTGCAGTGATCAGCTTAGCTGAGGGCTCCGTGTGTGTCGCTAGCGCGTTTACCATCGCAACTGGGAAGCACATTGGTGACTGCGACCCTGTGCCTT
>Ga0209302_10001275_pt1 | contig 14636 bp, 12 predicted proteins | sample ArcOceMetagenome_2_FD_187445 | JGI IMG/M metagenome (GOLD analysis project Ga0209302, IMG submission 187445) | Marine eukaryotic phytoplankton communities from Arctic Ocean - Arctic Ocean ARC135M Metagenome (SPAdes) (version 2) | ecosystem: Environmental > Aquatic > Marine > Oceanic | place... | reverse complement strand
AGAACCCTAGCAAAAAGAGCGCCAGGAGGGCGCGAGAGTCGCGAGCCCTTCGCCTTCGCGAGCGCATGCGAGGGGCGCGACGGCTGGAGGAGGGGGCGGCGACGGCTGCCAGGTCGAACCGCTCACAAGCGCCGTCTTTGTAACTCTGTACGTTGGGCACGAGGTCAGAGTTGCGGGATGGCGGCCTCCGCACCGAGCGTGCCGCTTGCCGAGCTGCTCACCATGATCATCACGACGAGCCCTAGCCCCGTGCACCCGAGCTGCGAACTCATCATGCAGGTCATCGACTCAATGGATCACCACGCGCCGGCGCTCGCCGCCTGCCGCACCATCATCGTCTGCGATGGCTGCAACGTCCACGCCAAGTGCAAGTACCGCTCCGGCATGGTCGACCCGGCCGCCCTCGAAAGGTACCACGAGTACAAGCGGCGGCTGCGCCGCGCGCTGGCCACCCAGCCGTCAGCGGGTCCCCCGCCAGCCCCGCCAGCGCCGCCAGCCCCGCCAGCCCCGCCTGCCCCGCCAGCGCCGCCAGCGCCGCCAGCGCCGGCACCACTGCGTGGGCCGCCGCAGCCGCTCGCGCCTGGCCTCGCGCCATCGAGCGCCGACCCGAGTGTCGAGGACTGGGCATGCCCGCACTGCGGCAACTGCAACTGGCAGCGGCGGCGCGAGTGCAAACGGTGCCTCACTCCGCGCGAGGTGCCCATCCCGGAGAGGGTGGGAGGGCGCTTCGAGCTGCTCGAGCTACCCTCGCGCCACGGCTTTGGCCACGCGGTGCGCGCGGCGCTCGAGCGCGTCAGCACGCCGCTGGTCTGCGTCGTGCAGCATGACCGCACGATGATGCGCGCCGTCGACCTCGAGGCGGTGGCGCGGCACGTGCACGCGAGCGACGGGGAGGTGGGCTACGTGCTGCTACTAATCCTAGCCCTAGCCCTCGCCCTAGCCCTAGCCCTACCCCTAGCCCTAGCCCTAGCCCTAACTCTAACCCTAACCCTAACCCTAACCCTAACCCGAACCCGAACCCGAACCCCAACCCGAACCCCAACCCCAACCAGGTGGGCTACGTGCTGCTGCCGACGCGCGCCACGCGCAGCTACGTTGTGCAGCAGACGAGCCGGCTGGGCGAGCGCGGCGTCAACGTCACGGGCGAGCTCGAGCGGCATTTTAATCCCAACCTTACCCTAGCCCTAGCCCCATAGCCGTAGCCGTAGCCCTAGCCCTAGCCCTAGCCCTAGCTCTAGCCTCAGCCCTAGCCCTAGCCCTAGCCCTAGCCCCAACCCTAGCCCCAACCCTAGCCCCAACCCCAACCCCAACCCCAACCCTAACCCTAACTCTGTCCAGGTCATCTCGAGCGGCACGCGCGGCGGCTCGGCGGCGCGCCGGGGTGCGCATCAACGCTGCTGCCGTGCGTGTCGTGGTACGACTCGACGCACGTGGCGAGCTGCGCACACTACCGGCAGCTCTTCGGCGCGTGGCCTGGCATCGGCGGCTTCATCGAGAGCAAGCTTGGCCCAATCATGGTCGACGACTTCGCCGCTCTAGGCTGCGCCGCGGCACTCGGCAAGTGGCGCGCCTACCTTTACGACGACGGCGACGACGCGCCGTGCGTAGGCCATCTCAACGGATCGAAAGCGCAGCCCTTGGCCGAGCTCGATGCCGAGCATGCCGCCAACCCTGGGCGCACGGGCACGGTCGGCCGCCGATGGACGCCGACGGGCACCAGTGGTGCTGCCGAGCATGAGGTCGCCTGCCCGGAGCCCTGCGCACGAGGCCGCCTGCTCGAGACCACCGGCACGAGGCTGCACCCTGCCGCTGCGCGGAGTCCTCCGCGGCTTGCGTTGACCATCGACATCGACGCGCCAGACGGCGGTGTAGATGTCGGCTCGAGCCTGCATACCCTGCTTACAATATATTGACACGTGCGAAGATTTGCTTTTTAATTTAATGAAAGAGTTTCACGGTTACTCCGAATATTCGCCACGCCAACACCGCGCGTCTCGCCCCACGCCAACACATGGCCACCGGAGAGAAAGGGGTGATCAAATGGTTTAACCGCAAGACGGGCATCGGGTTTGTCTCCCCAGAGGCCGGTGGCGACGATGTCTTCCTTCACCAAAGCCACCTCAGCCCAGAGGTCAAGCGAAACGGCACGCTCCCAGCCCTGGCCGAAGGCGACAGCATCTACTATGACATAGGCGAGCACAACATGCGGCCGATTGCGACCAACGTGCAGCTGTGCCCTGGTCATGGCTCAAACTCTGCGGCTGCGGTGGATGTGCCTGCTGCTGAGGCTGCTTACATCGCCCGTCTCGTCGCCCATCTGCGTGGCAAGCCGCAGGTGAACCTGGCTCAGCTGGGTCACAACGTCGTTTCCAAGCCGGATGGTGCGCCGTCCCTCGGCACAGTGCTGCGGCAGCATCCCGAGGTCTTCAGCCAGCACCGAGTCGGAACCTCAATCACTGTCTCTCTGGTATCCGGTGCAGCTGCACCGTCACAGCCAAAGGGGCGAAAGTCCAAAAGCCACGCCGAGGTTGAGCCAGCCGACTTGGCTGCGGCTATCAAAGATGCGCTCCAGGAGGCTGAGAAAGAGCAAGTCGAGCAGAATGAGCAGATCGAAGAGGCGCGGCGGTCCTATTTTGAGTCTCAGCGGCAACGAGAGGCCGACGATCGGGTCACTGTCGACTCGCCCCACTCGTCTGACTCTGAACAGATGTATGCATTTGTATGCACCGTGGTCGAGCTGCCTCCGCCTCCGACCCTAGTACTCAAGTTCTGGCACGGCACCTCCTGGGCGAGCGCGCAAACCATCAAATCGCGTGGCTTCAAAGTCTCGTCTGGTGAGAAACAGCTCTTGGGCCGAGGCGTGTACGTCGCGAAGTTTCACAAGGCGCTGCGCTTTGCGCAGGACGAATCGAGGCACCACAGCCCAGAGGGCGGGCTCGTGGAGTGCCAAGTGAGCTTCTCTAACCCCAAGTTCGTCACGAGCGACGATGACACCTGGCAATCGGAGGGCCACGATGCCTGCCGTGCCGACCACACCTCAGGTTCGAGCCACTTGGAGTGGTGCCTCAAGGAGGCCTCGCAGGTGTCCTAGCCTAACCACCCTGACCCTGACCCTAACCCTAACCCTGACCCTAACCCTAACCCTAACCCTAACCCTGGCCTTAGCTCAAACCCAAACCTGAACCCTGGCAGGTTCGTGTGCTCCGCATCTTGCGCGTCCCAGTCGAGTCCCGTCCGCCCTCGGCGCAGCAGCAGCGCCAGCAGAACGCCGAAGGCCTCGACGAGACCGTCACCAGCTTCGGCCAGGCGCTCGAGAACGAGAAGTCGCTGCGCGCGAAGTGCAAAACTGTGAGCGCCTTCAAGAAGACTTACAAGCTGTGGCAAGAGCGGGAGCTGGGTGAGGGCCGTCCTCGGCGCGGCTCTCGAAGCGAGATGCAAGCAGCTGGGCGTCGCTAAGCTCAACGTTGTGGGCCCGACGGTGTATGTGGGCAACAGTCGGAGCGGCTCTCTCGCCAGTGCCGAGCAGCGCGTGCGTGACAGCCGTGAGACAGCCGAGACAGACAAGCACAGCATCATCGTTACGCCCGCGCTGCCGGTGCGCGTCTTCGGTGAGGTGGCGGCGCCTGGCTTGACCCTCTGCGCCGAGCTGCACGTGCGCAACGGCAGCGACTACGAGCCGTGTGAGCTATCGAGCGTGCGGCTGCTCAACCCCAGTGGCAGTGGCTGTAGCGTGACGCCTCTGACAGGGGCCACCGTGCTAGCGCCGTTGGCCTACCTCACCCTGCAGGCACGATTCTGCTCCCAGAACGTCGGCGTGAGCCGTGACGTGCTCATGCTCCACTTCAGGTCGTTAGGAGAGCGCAGCCGGAGCTTCACTATCTCACGCTATCTCGAGGTGCGCTGCGGGGATGCAGTCGAGCTCGAGGAGCTCGCGCCAAAGTCGCCGTACCAGAAGCACCGGCGGGCAAAGCGGCCTCCTAGGGCCGAGGTCGAAGTGGTCAATCCCCCGCCCAAGCCCAAGCCCGTGGAGCCGCGGCAAGCCTTCGCCAAGCTCAAGCAGTACTACATTGACGATGCTTTCAGGCGGCTACTCGACGCTGACGAGGCGATCAATCGGCTGGAGCAAGGCGCTGAGGGGATGAAACTGGCAGCCCAGGCTGCGATCCCTCACTACAAGCAGCACATGGCGTTCTTGCTGTGGGCAGAGGAGCATCAGCTGGTCCGCGACCTCGAGCAGGTGACACAGCAAAAGGCTAGTTTGCAGGCTGAACCCCACGAGCTAATCGCCTCGTGCCCCGTGCTTGCACTCGCAGTTCAACTTGGTCGATGATCTAGCGACGGCACTTCAACGCAGTACGATTGACCGCAGCCTGTTGGAGATTCGTGTCAATGGACTCGCCGAGAACCGCCCGTCAGTGATGAAGGGAGACCTCGTTGACGTAATCCTACCAAACGCACCTAAGCAAGTGTACAAGGGCGAGGTGATGTGCATCGCGGATGAGAACGTCCACCTTGCGCTCGATCCTAGCTTTCACCGTGTTCACACGGTGGGCGCCAACGTGGAGGTTCGCTTCAACCTGAGGCGTTCAGCGCTGCGCGGTTTCCACCACGGGCTAGATTGCACCAGCGCGTTGCCCGGCGCGATGGGCCTCCTCTTCCCCGAGCCGGCCGACCTGCTGCGAGCGAGGCTCCACCCGCCGCGGCTGCCTCTCTGGATGCCTGCTGACCTGTTTAACAAGGCGCTCAACAATGAGCAGGCGACTGCGGTGGCCGCCATCGTCAAGGGTGAGGCCAGGCACGTCCCGTACGTTGTGTTCGGCCCACCCGGCACTGGGAAGACCACCACTCTCGTAGAGGCAATCCTACAGTGCGTCAAGGCCGCCCAGCTGCGTGTCCTCGTGTGCGCGCCCACCAACACGGCAGCTGACGTGCTGCTGGTTGGCCTCTTGGGTCAGCCTGGAGTGGCTGGCCTCACGCAGCTAGAGCTGCTGCGGCTGGTCGCCTACTCACGAGACATGAGGGAGTGCGAGCCGAGCCAGCTCAAGTACACCAACTGGAACCCTCCTAGCAGCGAGTTCAAGGAGCTGCCGTTAGCGGAGATGCTGAAGAAGCGGGTGCTGGTGGCGACGCTGTGCACCGCGGGCAAGCTCGCCTCGCTTGGCGTGCCGCGCGGCCACTTTGACTTGATCGTGGTGGACGAGGCGGGCCAGTCAATCGAGCCCGAGACCATCGCACCTGCTGCTGCCCTGCTCAACGCCGACGGTCAGCTGGTGCTTGGCGGCGATCCGCACCAGCTCGGCCCTATCATCCACTCGTCGCTCGCCAAGGAGCACGGTCTTGCTGCCTCGATGCTCGATCGGCTTATGGCACGCCCCCTGTACCGCGACGCGGCCAAGGGCTCCGGGCCGTCAGGCAATACGCCGCTCAACAGTATTAATAAACGGCTCGTGCTCACCAAGCTCGTGCATAGCTACCGCTGCCACGAGGTGCTGCTCGAGCTACCCAACCAGCTCTTCTACAACAACGAACTCCTGCCCCGCGCCTCCAACGCTGTCGCCAACGCGTGTCTCCGCTGGGAGGGGCTGCCGGTTCCGGGTGTGCCGCTGCTCTTCCGAGGCATTGTGGGTAAGGATATGCGCGAAGGGAACTCGCCATCGTGGTTTAACCCGGATGAGGTCGTGGCGGTGGTGAAGCTCGTGCAAGAGCTGCTCCAGCCGCGTGCCATGGGGAGCGGCGCTCAGCGCCTGGAGCCGAAGCACATCGGCGTCATTACCCCCTACAACAGGCAGGTGCAGCGTATCCGGAACCGCCTCGAGAAGGCGCGTCTCTCAGACGTCAAGGTGGGCAGTACCGAGCTCTTCCAGGGGCAGGAGCGGCGTGTGATCATCCTCTCGACCGTGCGCTCGTCGGATAACTTTGTGGGCTTCGATCGGCAGCACAACCTGGGGTTCCTCGATAACCCAAAGCGCTTCAACACAGCCATCACGCGCGCGCAGGCACTGCTTATCGTCGTGGGCAACCCCCATGTACTCATGCTCGACCACGAGCACTGGGGGGCGCTTATTCGCCTCTGTGTCGCGAAGGGCGCCTACGCTGGCGTCGCCATCCCGGTTGGCGGCGGCGGCGGCGGGGGCGGCGGGCACGATGACGATGCGACAGAGAGCCTCCTTAGGGACATCGAGCAGTTGACACTTGACGAACCTACAGATGGGCCGAGCTACGCGATGCAGCAGGAGCACATGGCCTTCCCCAGCCACGAGTAATCCCTCTCGCCGGGATTGTGGTCCTTGTCACCCCCCGCCCTACCCCGCGCTTGTACACTGAAGACCGTACTATTCTACTAACTAGCCTGTAGGCCATATGTTCTGTGTTAGGAATTTGGTAAATACTACTACTACTACCACTAGACTAGCACTACCGACTGCACGGTAGTGCGCTTCTCCCCCACACGTACACCTCTCTGCTGGCGGCGGCGGCGGCGGCGGCGGCGGGGGGGGGGCGGGGGGAGGTATATAAGACCCCCGGCAAAGTACGAGATTTGGGCATTGGGCGCAAATTAAAGCGTAATTACTAATTTGGGGCATGGGGGACGCTCGAATTTTCGTATATATCTCTAAAGTACTGCTATCTCGAGAGGCGAGTCGGAGTCCACAGTAGAGACAGAGCCGAGTTGCCCGATGCCCCCGCGCAAGCGGCGCAAGCAAGCAATATACAGGGGGGGCGAAGCCACACAGGGGCGGATGACTCACAGGATTCTAGATGTAGAGACTGCACGGAAACCCGCTACCCGGACACAGACGACAGAGAAGTGGCGCCGGTACAACAAGCACCTACCTGGCCACATGCTCCAGCCTTTTTTGTGGGGTGTTGGGCGCCGGGCTTCATGCGTGGATGCGATCGTCCCTGGCCTTGGCGAGCGAATAGAGGAGCACGCCAAGGATGGCCATGGTGGTGCCAGTGGTGCCAAGGAGCGTCATCGGGTTTCGGAAGTAGATCACCTGCATGCAAGAGAATCGAGATGACGATCCCACCGCAAGGCGGCGGCGGCAGGCGGAGGCGGGCGGTGAGCGGGGGCGGCGGGCGGTGAGCGGGGGCGGCGGGCGGTGAGCGGGGGCGGCGGGCAACGAGCAGGGCGGCGCACCGTGATCACGATGACGGCCACGCGCTTGACGGTGTTAGCGACGGCGTGCGTGACCGGGTGGACGGCCGAGAGTGCGATGAAGGCGCACTCATTGTACACATAGTGCGTGACGCCCGTCGCCAGCAGCATGCGCACGAAGGGCCACTTGCCACCGAGCTCGGCGATGGTGGCGGCGGTGCCGGCTGCGAGCTGCGGGCCCTCGATCAGGAGGGCGAGCGGCAGCAGCAGTGCCAGCGACTGGAGTGTGAGCAATCCGTACATGTTGGTCGGGCTCAGGCTCTTGCCGAGCGGACTGGCCATGACTCCCTTGGCCGAGATAGCGCGCAGCGCAAAGAAGAGGTTGGAGAGCAGCCCGGAGACCAGGGAGATCTGCGTGCTCAAAGGCGGCGGAATCGGCGACTTCGGAGGCGGCCCGCTCGAGCAGCCGCGGCAGTGGTTGGGCGCCTGTGGCCCCGGCCTCTGCCGCTGAGAGTGTCGAGCCGCCCCGAGCTATCAGGCGTGCCCTTTGCCTAGGGGAGCAGTTGCCAAGGGGGGCAGCTGTCAAAGGGGGCAGCGTGGCCATGCTGCGGCCATGCTGCGGCCATGCTGCGGCCATGCTGCGGCCATGCTGCGGGGCCATCGAGAAGGAGACCTCGTTGGTCGAGGCGAGGAGGACGCCCGCGATGACGGGGACGAGCGAGAGGTAGACGGGGAGCGAGAAGATCTCGCCAAGGAAGACCGCCGAGAGCGCGCACGTGAAGAGCGGCTCGAGCGTCTTCACCACGTTGGTGAAGGCCACCGTACCGTAGGCGGGCGCCACGGTGCTCAGCGCGTGGCCGAGCGCCAGGCAGGTGCTAATGGGAAGGAGTTGCCACATCCCGGCCATGTCCACGCTCGGTCGCGTGCGGATCGAGGAAGAGGTTCCGCGGCCCGTGGGCATCGGCAGCCACAGCCCGCAGATCCACAGCGACCCGACGAGGAGCTGCAGCGCGGCAAACGTGAACGGGAACTTCCACACCATCAGCACCTTCTTGTTGAGCATGCTGTACTGGATATTCATGAGGAACCAGCCGGCGAAGGCGAGTGGCACGTACAGCGTGTCAACCAGGCTGCTCGGCGCCGCCGCAGAGCCGCCCGCCGTCGCCACGGAGCCTCCGCCGCGAATGCGCAGGGTGGAGGCCAGCCGCGGCTCGGTTCCTCCCAGCCTCGGGTGCGAGCGGCACTGCGCGTGGTGAGGCAGCCGGCTCTGCTGCAGCTCCCTGGCGTGCACAGGCGCCGCGCAGAGCGCGAGGAGCACGATCGCGCGCATCCTCTGCATGCTCCGTTCGTAATCTCCCACAATTGTAACAACTGCTTGAAACTAACAACTCCTTGAGGGTCGGTCCTCACGGCATCCTTATATTCAGCCACCCGAGTCCAGCGGCGCCTGTCGAAACGACTCTGTCAAAGTCAGCCGCGGAGTCCAGACCGCGGGGTGGGTCGCCATCCGACGCGCTCTGCGCTCATCCACCCCGCACGGGTCCGCACGGCATGCTCCGCTCGCTGTGCGCCGTGCTGATACTCCAAGCTAGCGCCGCCGCCGACCGGCCCTCGCGCTTCGCTGTCCGGCCCACCGTTGATGGCGCTCAGCACCGAAGCCTTCTGTCGTTGCTGGGCGGCGCAGTGGCAGGCGATGCGGCCATGCTGTCCGAAGCGCCGTCGGCTTCAGCCGACCCTGCCGCGCCGCCGTTCTCGCTCTCGTTCATCGAGGCGCGCTACCGCGCGCTATCCGATGGCCTGGACCCGATGGTGGACGTTTCGCTGCTAGCGCACCAGGTTACCGACGGTCTGTACGAGGGCGTGAGCGAGCTCGAGGTGGACGAGCTCATGGCGGAGACGGCGGCGTACCAGGCGTCGATGCACCCCGACTTCGCCCGGCTCGCCGCGCGCGTCGCCGCCTCGCGCCTGCACGCGCAGACGGAGCCCAGCCTCGTGGCGACGCTCAGGGCGCTTCACGCGCACAAAGACCCGTTCTCCGGCGGCCCGGCGCCGCTGGTCTCGGCCGAGCTGCTCGCGGTGGCCGAGGAGCTCGCGCCTGTGGTCGAGCCCGCGCTGCGGCACGATCGCGACTTTGACTTTGACTACTTTGGTCTGCGCACGCTACAGCGCTCTTACCTGCTCGGCGAGGCGGACGGCGCGCGCGAGCGGCCGCAGCACATGCTGATGCGCGTGGCGCTGTGCGTGCACGGCCGCGACGCGCCGGCGGTCTTGCAGGCGTACGACCTCATGTCGCGAGGCCTCTTCACGCACGCGACGCCCACGATGTTCAACGCGGGCTGCCCGAGGCAGCAGCTCGCCTCCTGCTTCCTCCTCACGTGCAAGGAGGACAGCATCGAGGCCAGTCTCGCCCTAGCACGAACCCGAACCCCAGCCCCACCCCCAACCCTAGGACGCCAACCCCAACCCCAACCCCAACCCCAACCAGGGCATCTTCGACTCGCTGCGACAGTGCGCGCTGATCTCGCGCGCGGCCGGGGGCGTCGGCATCTCGATGTCGCACGTCCGCGCGGCAGACTCGTACATCCGCTCGACGGGCGGCAAGTCCTCGGGCCTCGTGCCCATGCTGCGCGCCAGCATGGCCATGCGTGCCGTCCGGGGTCCCTGCTCAGCGCCTAGGGTCCCTGCTCAGTGCCCGCTTTCGGCTCCTGCGCTCAGGGCGCCGCCCGCCTGCTCTGGGCGGCTTCTACTCCCAGAGTGAGAGAGGCCACCCGCCTGGGCGCCCAGCCACCGCCTCGGACGCTCGAGCGAGCCGCCTCCGAAATCGCCCATTCCACCACCTTTGGCCACCCAGGCGCGTCTTCGACGCGACGGCGCGCTTCGTCGACCAGGGCGGCGGCAAGCGCAAGGGTGCCTTCGCTATCTACCTCGAGCCGTGGCACGCGGACACCCTTGCATTCCTGCAGCTCAAGAAGAACCACGGCAAGGAGGAGGCGCGCGCGCGCGACCTCTTCCAAGGGCTCTGGGTGCGTCGCACCTGCCGCCACCGCCGCGCCTGCCGCCGCGCCTGCCGCCGCGCCTGCCGCCGCGCCTGCCGCCGCCGCGCCTGCACGACCTCTTCCATGAAGTGCACTGCACGTGCATGTGCACTACATGCACATGCACACGGCATGCGCACTGTATGTACGCTGCAGGTGCCCGACCTCTTCATGAGACGTGTCGAGCAGGGGGGGAAGTGGTCGTTCTTCTGCCCGAACGAGGCGCCCGGGCTGTGCGACGTGCACGGAGCCGCCTTCGACGAGCTCTATGAGAGGTACGAGCGCGAGGGCCGCGCGCGAGACAGCGTCGACGCGCAGAAGGTCTGGTTTGCGATCCTCGAGTCACAGATGGAGACAGGCGCGCCAGCGGCGTCGAACATGCCCTCGCTCGCAGCAGCCCACACTGATATGCCCCCCCCCCCCCCCCCCCCCCCCCCCCCCCCCCCCCCCCGCGCGCGCTTGTCCGGGGCTGCCCTCTGGGCCCGAGAGGAGAGAGCCCTCGCCGCATGTACACCGAAGCGCGGCTGCCGGCGGTGCTCTGGTGCCTGCCCAGAGTCGCCAGAGTCGCCGAGTCCACTGCCCTTGAGCCTCCAGGCACGCCGTACATGATGTTCAAGGACGCGTGCAACAGCAAGTCCAACCAGCGCCACCTGGGCACGATCCGCGGATCCAACCTATGCACGGAGATAGTAGAGTACACCTCTGAGGATGAGGTGGCCGTGTGCAACCTGGCCTCAATCGCACTGCCCCGCTTTGTCCTCCCCGCCGAGGGCGGCGAGGGCGGCGCGCCGGCGCGCTTCGACCTGGAGGCGCTGCACGAGGTGTCGCGCGTCGTGGCGCGGTCGCTCGATCGTGTGATCGACCGCTCCGAGTACCCGCTGGTCGAGGCGCGCAACTCCAACCTGCGCCACCGGCCGGTGGGCATCGGTGTGCAGGGCCTCGCCGACGCCTTCGCGCTGCTGGGGATGCCGTTTGAGAGCGCTGACGCGGCGGCGCTCAACCGAGACATCTTCGAGGCCCTCTACCACGGTGCGCTCGAGGCGAGCTGCGAGCTGGCGGAGCAGCTGGGCGCGCACCCGTCGCACCCGGGCAGCCCCGCATCGCAGGGTGAGCTGCAGTACGACATGTGGGGCGTCACGCCATCGACGCGCTGGGACTGGGCGGGCCTCAAGGCGCGCATCGCGCCAGCCCTCACCCTCACCCTAAGCCTAACCTTAACCCTGACCACGAACCCTAACCACTAACCCTAACCCTAACTCCTAGCCCTAGCCCTAGCCCTAACCCTATCCCTATCCCTACCCCTAACCCTATCCCTAACCCTAACCAGGCGCGCATCGCGCAGCACGGCGTGCGCAACTCGCTGCTGCTCGCGCCGATGCCGACGGCCTCGACGGCGCAGATCCTCGGCAACAACGAGTGCTTCGAGCCGTACACGTCCAACCTCTACGTGCGGCGCACGCTGGCGGGCGAGTTCTTCGTGCTCAACCCGCACTTGCAACGCGAGCTGCAGAGGCTCGGCCTGTGGGGGAGGGAGATGCGGGACGAGATCATCGCGGCGGGTGGCTCGGTGCAGGGGATGGAGCGCATCCCGCCGCAGGTGCGCGAGGTGTACAAGACCGCGTGGGAGATGAAGCAGCGCATCATCATCGACATGGCCGCCGACCGCGGCGCCTTCATCGACCAGTCGCAGTCGCTCAACCTCTTCCTCAAGGAGCCGAGCTTCGCGCAGCTCTCCTCGATGCACTTCCACGCGTGGCGGCGCGGGCTCAAGACCGGCATGTACTACCTGCGCACGCAGCCGGCCGCCGACGCCATCAAGTTCACGCTGGGCACAAAGCAGGGGGCGGGCGCCGAGCCAGGCGCCGAGCAAAGCGCGAGCGAGTCGTGCGCGTTCGGCAGCGGCGGCAGCGACTGCGAGGCGTGCGGTAGCTGACGAGACACGGTCGGATGGGGAACTCGGTGTTTGGGTCCAATACACTTGGGGAGAGGAAAACGCCATTTATTATGTTTTTGCCCCAGGACGCGATAAGAGATAAGATACGATATCTCTTATTATGAGTTTGAAGCCGTTTTCCCGCAGATTCACGGCACTTATCCCCCCCCCTTCGCGAGATCGATGCATGTGCATGTCTATAGTCAATTATCTCGCCTTCTCGCCTTCTCGGCGACGACGGAGGCGAGGGCCTGAGGTCCCGGAAGGCCCCGCGAAGGCGCCCCCGCGAAGGCGCCCCGCGATGGACGATGCTGTCATGAAACGTGCTAAGGGGCGCGTGAACGAGTTTGCACTCATCTACATGGGGTACATGACCTTCCTCGCTGCGCGCAAGAGCTACGGCTTCTGGCTGCCTTCAGTGCTCACTACACTGCAGGTCAGCAGAGGGGAGGCTGGGGTGCTGGGCTCGAGCTTCGAGTTCGTGTATGGCGGTTGCGCCTTGCTTAACGGCGTGCTGATCGACATGGCCTCCCCTAAGCTGCTCCTCGTGAGCGGGCTGCTCCTGTCGAGTGCTGTTTGCATTGGGATCAGTATGAGCACCTCGCTGCCTGTCATGGTGTCCCTCTGGGCGTTCCACGGTCTGGTCCAGTCGGTGGGCTGGCCGTCGGTCACCAATGTCTTCCTGGCGTGGTTCCCTGATCCAGCCACCCGCGGCGCCTGGTACTCACTGCTGTCGACCTGCCAGAACGCCGGTGCTGCCACGGTGCCGCTGGTTCTTAGCTTCGCGATGAACTACTACGGTTGGAAAGCCGCGCTGTACGTTCCCGCAGTGTCCTGCGCTATTATGGCGATGGTGCTACTGCTGTGCCTGCACGGCTCACCCGCCGCGGCACGGCTCACTAGAGAGGCAGCAGCCCCCGCGGTGCGCAGACCTCCCTCGGTTAAGCTGCTGATAGAGACGGTGCTGTTCAACAAATCGCTCTGGCTGATGGGTGTCAACTACTTTTGCATCTCGATGGTGCGAACGTGCCTCTCCGACTGGAGCGCCGTCTTCCTCCCAGAGTCTAAGGGCCTCTCGCTCCCCGCGGCTGCCAGCGCGCTCTTCTTTATGGAGACGGGCGGCTTCGTCGGGAGTCTCGCTGCAGGCTGGATCTCCGACCGCCTCTTCGCCGGACGGCGCGGGCCCGTCGTGTGCATCTGCTCGAGTATGATTGCGCCCGGGCTGCTCGCCATGCGCATGGTGAAGGCGCCGCTGCTGATCCAGGCGTGCTACTTCTACATCGGCTTTTGCGCCTTCCCGGTGCACGTGCTGCTGGGCCTCTTTTCTCGTGAGGTCGTCCCGCCGAGCGTGGGCAGCTCGGCGGGGGGATTCGTCAAGTGCATCGCGCAGGCCGGCGGTGCCTTCGCCGGCCTCCCGCTCGGCGCGTTGCAGCAGCGTGCGGGGTGGGATGGCGTGCTGTGCGTGCTCGCTGGCATGGGCATCCTGTCGGGCTGCTGCGCACTGCCCCTTTGGGGCGTGGTGGCGGGCGAGAACAAAATCATGGCACGCAACGGCTCCGTGGCGGACTTTGCCAACATGCAGACTGCTGCGTCAGGGAGCGGCGGATTGTCTGGATTGTCCAAAAAGCTGGCGTGATGGCTCGCCTGCATCCGACGAGCTCGTTGCACAGCACACATACGTGCACGTCGAGCCATCCCCATCATCTGGCGCCCGCGGTCACGTATCTTCATACGTAGTGCTAGGCAAAGTGTGCGCGTGTCGCAGGGAGACGTGTTTGTTTGCACAGCAATTCATTCTATCGGTGAGACTGAGAGACTGCTTGTGAGTGAGAGAGTTGCGTGAGAGAGTCTCTCTTATTGCGCGTCTATCTATCTACATGAGTCCAGCTGCACGAGTCTCTCCTCTCTGCTCTCTCGGTCTCGGCTCTCTCGCGGCCGCCCCACGCACACGGACGTCGGACCCGCGCACGCTTTTGTCGCTTGACACACACGACACACACGACACAGACTCAGACAGCGTGTGTGTGAGCGTGAGTACTTTTTGTACGGCTTTAAAAGTAAATGGGGGACCTGTGGAAAGTGGAGTCACGCTCTGCGTACTCTCGGAACTCGCGCCTACTCGCTCGACTGCGACGTGCGAGAGGGGGGGGTGGGGGGGGTGCGAGACCACTGCGACAAACACCGGGGACAGCGGGACACCTGCTACCTACCTCGCACCTCCCCCTGAGCCCTGTCGCGGCTCCCCGCAGCGCTACACACCCCCAACGAAATGATAAATGTCACAAATTAAAATGACGAAAAAATCGAGACGTAGAACCACACAGAGATCACAGTCAGCAGTCACAGAACGGAAAACAGTGTCACAGATTGAATAAAGCCGTATGCAATAACCAATATCGCGCGCGAGGTCCGTTTTCCGAGTATACACACGCACACGGTGTAGGTTTGGTGCACGCGTAGGTCGGGCAGATTGTGACGTTTTTCGCGTATCGTCCCCCTAGCCGCCCTCTGGGCTCCCTAACGCCTACCCAGCCCGGGAGGGTCACTAACCCGACTCAGGGCCACCCTG
>Ga0209302_10001272_pt1 | contig 14644 bp, 7 predicted proteins | sample ArcOceMetagenome_2_FD_187445 | JGI IMG/M metagenome (GOLD analysis project Ga0209302, IMG submission 187445) | Marine eukaryotic phytoplankton communities from Arctic Ocean - Arctic Ocean ARC135M Metagenome (SPAdes) (version 2) | ecosystem: Environmental > Aquatic > Marine > Oceanic | place... | reverse complement strand
GAGTACTCTAGGGCCTTGATGTTTTCGCAGAAAAAAGGGGTAGGCTCTTTTTTTTCTGGGGGGGGGCTACCAACCACCCAACCCCAACGTCGGTGCGGTCCTTTATTTTTGAGAACGCCTCCTGGGGTGCGCAAGATTTTGTTCTCGGACGTCCTCACTTGCACAGTCCCCCCTTGCGTGTCGAGTCTTCCTTATTAAAAAACCCTATTCCTCCAATAAAAAGGTTGAAAGGTTGAAAGGTTGAAATCTCTATCAACCCTCCCGCTTGTGGTGAGTTACAGCAGATAAGATCAGTTAGCAGCTAAGATTTCTATCATCTATCATCTTACAGCAGCTGGACAGAAGTCAGCGGACGATCAAACTGCATGGCCAGAAGATAACTCTCTCAAGGCAGTGCGCGACGAGCCCTTGGCGGCAAAACACGCTGCGCCATGATCCCTTGCGGCGTGCGCTCGCGCCGTCCGGCGAGCGCCATGCAGCGCGCACAGAATGCTGAGCTGGCGCGCCTCCTGCTCGATGGCAAGTACAGCCCTGAGCAGGCGCCGCCGGTAGATGCCGTGAGTGGGCAGCAGGTGAGCCTGTGCGTAGGCTCGGAGCAGCGGCTCGACGCCGGAGGTCGCGTCTACTTCCTAGACCACGGGAAGCGCACGACAGCGTGGGCGGACCCGCGCATGGAGGACGACGCCACGGACGACCCGCCACTGCCAACGAGCACGCAGGACGACTTGCAGCTACTGCTGTCCGGTGTGCTTCCCGACATGGCAGTGGGGCCCGCCGACCTGCGTCACGCGCTGCACAAGGCCGTCCGCCACGCACTGCAGCGGGCGGAGGCGGAGGCGGCCGAGGACTCGAGCTCCTTGACTGGCGTGCACCATGAGCGGCGCCTGCTGCTGCAGCAGCAGGTGCACCTGTCACTCCTCGAGAGGATGCAGGGGACGCACGACACGCGCTCGGCGAACAGCGACCTAGCGCACGCGACCTCGCTCTGCTACGCCGTCTTCAACGTCGGCCGTGCCGCCGAGCCCGAGCCTCACCTGCTCTCATCTCTGCAGAAGCACGCTGAGGTCGGTAGCTCGGCAGAGCGCCTGCTCGAGACGTATACATCCGGCATCTTCGGGCCGAGGATGAGCCACCTGCTGCGCGTGCTCGACCGGCTCGACACGCTCGGCCCCGCCTGCCTGCGGGCGGCGCCCTCCCCCGCGAGCGGCAGGCTGCCGATGGAGAGCCTAGTCAACTCCCTCGAGGCGCGGCTGCACGCGCTGCTCGAGCGGGAGGCCACGCCGAGGGAGGCATGGTGGCTCGCACTGCAGGCAAGCCCTCCCGCCCTCCCGCCCTCCCGCCCTCCCGCCCTCCCGCCCTCCCGCCCTCCCGCCTTGCCACCCCCTCAGCCCCGCAGCCCTCGCTCCCTCACCCCACAGCCCCTCGCCCCTCGCCCCTCGCCCCTCGCCCCTCACCCCTCGCCTCTCGCCCCTCAGACTCTGCTGGGCCTGGCCGAAGCGAGCGGCATGGCGAGGTTACTGATCGGCGCCTGCCGCCTCCTCCTCTCCGCCTCCCCCCTCACGCCGCTCATACCCACCGCTGACCGAGGCGGACGCTGGCCGCCCGACCGACCACCGCGCCACCCAGCGCTCGAAGGTCGCCCCTCGCCCGAGGCCGCCGCCGCGCCGGGCATCGCTTACCGTGTGAGCCGGCTGCAGGCGGCCATCTCCGCGCACCACGTCAACTACGCAAGCGGCATCGCGGCCCGCGCACCACGCACCAAGAGCACACAGGGTGCGCCGACCTCGGCCTCGGCGGCTGTGGCGGCGGCGCACGCGGCGCACTGGGCGGCGCTGCTCGAGGAGCGTGGGCCCGGTGGGCCGGGGCGCGCCTGGCGCGTCAGCCTTGGCTTGCCTGAGGCGGCCATGGCGGAGGGTATGCCTGCACCGCCACCGCGCAAGGGCAAGGTGCCGCCGCCGCCGCCCGAGCTGCAGACGCCGATGGGCCCGGAGGCGAGTGCCGTGGCCCTTCTGAGCAGCGCGGCAGCGATGGCCTCGCCTCTCGAGGCCTGGCTCCTGCAGCCGCACCCCGCGACGCAGCCCCCGCCGCGGCCCGACGGCGCGCTACCCCCCACACTGCGCGGCCTCCACGGCCTCGTACCTCTGAGCAGCAGACTGTGCGCACTGCCCGAGTGGCCCGAGCCGTGGTCGTGGGAGTCTTCGCCCAACCCGTCGCCCAGCAACAGCCGCATCGACCCCAAGCATGACCCGCGCCGCCACGGCCAAGGGAGCTCGTGGGCCTTCCGCGGCATATCCCTCTACGGAGGCGTGCAGGTGATGCTGCGGCCAGCTAGCCCTAACCCCAACCCCCAACCCTAGCCCCAACCCTACCCCCAACCCTAGCCCCAACCCCCAACCCTGACCAGGTGGAGGCCGGCGCGTTGCGTGGCCTCGCCGCACTACTGCTCCAGCTACTGCCGCCTCGGCCTGCTCTCCCCGAGTTCCTCGCGGCCCAGCACGGCCATCCGCGGCCGCAGCACGGCTTCTCGTGGGCGGCCTTGCCTCTGTGGCGGCAGCAGGCGGCCGCTGCGGCGCTGCGCCTCCTCTTCCTGCACCTTCTGGCGGCGAGGGCGGCCGGTGTGGACGAGACCCACCCTGCCTCCCTCGGGATCTGCTCCCCCTGCCCCGCCCAGGCCGCGGCGCCGTGGTGGATGGCCCAGCTCACCCCATTGGGCGGAGCGCTCAGGGAGAGGCTCCTCGCCCTCGTCGCCGCGCCCGCGCCGCAGGCGGAGGGAGCCGTGGAGGGAGCGGTGGGGGGAGCTGTGGAGGGAGCCGTCACCTTGGGAGAGGGGCTGCGGGCCGAGGCGGCAGCAGCCCTGCTAGCGGGAGCCCGCCTCTTCTGGCCATCGGGCGTGGAGCGCTCGCAGCTCGGACTGGCGCTGAGCCGCGCAGCCAAGGAGGGCCACCCCACGCCCGCCCTCGCGGCGTGGCACGGCGCGCTCTTCCGCCTCTTCGCCTCTGCGCCGCTCGCGAGCAACCTCGTGCTCCAACCCGAGCTAGATGCGTCACCGCCTGCGAGCTCGATGGGTCAACTTGCATTCCTAGAGGTGGCGGCTGCCTGCGGCGAGATGCCGGAGGTGGTCGAGCTGCGCGGCGCCCCCACCTCCGCTCTCCTCGCCGCCATCCCACCGGACTCGCCGCTGTCCGCCGCTGCCGCCAAGGCCGCCTCCGCGCCGCACCCCGCGCTGCTGGGCGCACTGCTGTCCGCCACCCTCGCCCATACCACGGCCGTCTGCCGAGGCGCGCCGCCGCCGCCGGGGGGCGAGGGGGCGGTGCATCTGCTCAGCAGCGTGTGCGCCGAGCTCCTCGTGCGTGCCAGCTTCGAAGGGCCGCCGCCGCTGCAGGGTGGGCATGCGGGGGCCTCGCTCCTCGAGGCGATCAACGTGCTGCTCCCCGCGGCCACGACGGTACTCGAGGCGGGCCAGCAGCCGGGCTCGCCTCCGCTGGCCGAGGCCCTGGGACGCACCTACGTCCTCCGCCTACTGCCCTACCTTCTCGAGGCGCTCTATCAGCTCTCTCCGCACCCGCGCCGCTGGGCGCACCTGCTACTGTCGCAGCTGCAGCCGCTCGCCGCGTCGCTCGGCCGCCTCTCGCTGGGCGGCGGCCCTGCGCGCCTCGCCTCGAGCCTCGCCTCCTCCACCTCGGGTGAGGCGAGCGAGGCTGACTGCGGGCCGCGCTCCGAAGAGCTCCTCGAGTCAAGCCACCCGCTGGCTACCGATCCGCCCTCGCTCCGCCGCACCGTGCACCTGCCAGGCGCCTCCCACCTCAGCCTCATCTTCGATGGGCGGTGCGCCTCGCACGCGTCCGACGTGCTTACGGTGACTCTGCCCGCGCCGCCCCTCGCGTCTGGATGGAATCTCGAGGCGGAGGTGACCAGCTTCCAGGGACCGCCTGCCACGCCGCAGCTCGAGCGGCAGGCGCGCCGCGCCGAGTTCGAGGGTCACAGCTCGCAGGCGCACGGCCTCGTCATGAACCTCTACGCCTAACCCTGACCCTACCCTCACCCCTACCCCTACCCCTAACACCCTACTCCTCACCCTAAACCAGGCGCACGGCCTCTTCATGAACCTCTACGCCTCGGGGCGCGACGCCACCCACCTGCTCTGCGCGGCGCGGCTCAAGCTGCGCAGCCTGGGCGACCCGCACGCCGCCGTCGCCATGCTCGCCGCCCTGCTCGACCTCGACGACAGCACTGGCAGCGGCGCCGCGCCCAACCTGGCGCAGGCGGCGAAGGCGCTCCTCGCGGAGGCGCGGAAGGCCGCGACGGCCGGCGTGGGGCGGACCCTCGAGTTCGGCGGCCGCGGCGGCGACGGCTGGCCGCGGCGCCCCCTCGTGCTGCCGGGCGATCGGTGCACCATCGTCTTCGCTCCAGGCCGAGTCGATCCCGCGCTAACCCTAACCGCCGCCAAGGACCAGCAGCCCTCCGCCGCGTCGCCGCCGCCCTCGCCCCCGCCCTCCCCGCCCTCGCCCCCGCCCGTCGAGGCGGAGTCGATCGAGCTGGAGTACGCTGCGTACGCAGTGGAGCCCCCTCTCGTGCACGGCCAGGCGTCTGACGAGCTCACCTCGTTCGGCGCCGTCGCGGCAACGGCCACGGCCCCAGTAGCTGTGGCTGTGGCGGCGGCAGCAAGCGTCTCGGAGGCGGGAGCGCTGCCCAAGGCTGTGGCGGGTGGGCGGCGGGTCGCCGGCCTCCACCCCGCAGGCAGTGGGAGGGAGGGGCACAGCACCCCCGCAGGCCGGACGTCGCGGTGGGCGGGGGTGCGGCAGCAGATGCCGCAGCTTGTCGGACTGGCGAGGCGCAAGGCCGAGCGGGAGGCAGCGCCGCCCGTGTGGGGCTTCCGCGTCGAGGTGCGACGGTGGGAGCCGGCGCAGCTCAAGGCCTCGCCCGCGGAGCTGCTAGGCCGCTGCCTCGGCCGGCTGATGGCCCGCTACGCGGCCGTGCTCACCGCTGCGGAGCCGAGGGAGGAGGACGAGGTCAGCCTCGGCCGCTGGCTCCACTCCCCGCTCTTCGCAGCTGGACTGCCTACGTCGCCACCGGCCGCTGACCGCTCCGGCACCGTAGTGCTCGCGCTGCAGGCGCACGCGGCATCGCTACTGGGGGTGGCAAGCAGCCACCCGATGGCCGAGCTGCTCATGAGCGGAGCGGACGGCGGTGACGGCGACGGGGTGAAGGCGGAGGAGAGTGCAGAGCAGGCGACCTTCGTGCGCGAGCTGCTCGACGGCCTAGGCGCGCCGGGCGCGCTGCACGCCGCGATGGTGCGCGCGTGCAGCGGTGACCTGGGCACGCGTGCCGCCGAGCTCATGCGCGCGGAGCGGGCGCTGGCCGCGTGGCTGCTCCATCACCGCGGCATGGTGGGGCGTGCCGCGGCGACGGTGCGCGGCGAGGGGCACGCGGCGATCCAGGCAGCCCTGCGCGTGCCCGAGCAGGATGCGGAGCTACTGCGCCTGTGGTCGGAGGCGTTCAAGCTGCGCGTCGCCATGGCGGAGGAGCACGCGAGGCGGCAGGGGGGCGGTGCGGGATCCGAGCACGCGGCCGTGCTGAGCGAGGCGCTGTTCCTGCTGCAAGTGGCGCCGTGCCGCGCTCCTGCCGCGCCGCTCGAGGCGACGCGGCTCCGCGAGGAGGCCCTGCAGTGGGTGCAGTCGCGCACCGAGGTGAGCGTGCTCAGCCACTGCCTCAAGATGCACCAGACGCGCGCCGTGACGCGGGCGGCCGGCCTGCAGTATGCTGCCGCGACACTCAGGCTCGCTGGGCACGATAGCTCGACCGCCGGGCACCTCGTCGGCCTCATCCGTCAGGCACTGCGCTCGCTCAATGGCGGCGTGCTGCCTCCGGCCACCGAGCCAACCCAGCCGCACTACGCGCTGAATACCGAGTGTGCGGGCGAGGTGTGTGGCGGGCTGCTGCGTGCCGCGCGCTCGTCACTGCTCGATGCGCTCCTCGCGCTGCTCGACGAGAAGCAGCAGCAGCAGCAGCGGCGGCGGCAGAGCGGCGACGCCGCCGCCACGGCCGAGGCGGTGCAGGATGCATCATCGCGCTTGCTACGGGACGACCGCGCACTGCGCCTCTCGGCCTTGCGGCTACTCCACGCCCCCCTCAGCCACGCGGCCCTCGGCACCGCACCCGAGGTGGGCGACGAGCGGGACGAGCGTGGTGAGAGCGACGAGCGCGTGCTCCGGCTGCTGGCCGCCTACGCGCAGGGCACAGGCGCGCTGCCATCACAGGCCGAGGCGCGCTGCCATCGGCTGCTGGGGTCGAGCCTCGTCGCACAGTGCCTCCGCCCCGTGCACGCGGCCCGTGCTGGGGCGCTCGAGGGAGGGTCAGGGGCCGCGGCCTCGGCCCGCCAGCCAGGTGCGGAGGTGGCGCAGCAGCCTGCCATCGCAAAGCTCTCACGGCAGCGCTCCGACACGGACGGCAGCGGCGCGGCGGTGCGGCTGCTCGAGAGGATGCGCGTGACCCTCAGCGACACACTCGCCGGCACGGCGCTGCTGCTCGAGACGGCGACGCGCGTGGGCGCGGTGGAGGGCGCCGAGGAAAGCCTGGCACACCTAGGAAGCGAGGCCGAGGCGGACGCCGCTGCGTTGCGCCCGTTGCCTCCGGCCTCGCACGTCGCCGAGCTCTCGCCGCCCGTGGCGGAGGCGCGGCAGCGGCGGGTGGCGGAGGAGGGGCTCCTCACGAGCCTGGGCCTGCTCTACCACGCGTGCGCCGAGAACGGCCACGTCTGCAGACAGCTGGGCACGCCAGGCTGGCTCCGCCTGCTGCTCTTCATCCCGCACGTCGGATCGCCGCGCTGCGTGCGCCTCGTGATGCGGCTACTGCCCCGCGTGCTCCCAGCGTGCCGCCCCACAGACTGCGTGGTGCCTCCGCTCGCGGCGATGCTGCCGCACGCCGCAGGGCTGGGTGCAAAGGTGCAGCCGGTCGAGCCGCACCCCGTGGCAGCGGCGGGCGAGCCGCTACTGCCCTTCCTGCTCTCCCTCGTCGGCCGTGAGCTGTTGCGTGCGCACTCGGACGAGCCGCACGGCCTCGCCTGGGGCCGCACCTCGTGGCGACCCGCCGAAGCGTGGCAGGGCATCGCCGACGCGGCCGTCTCGCTGCTGCGCCGACTGTTGCTGCTCGACGCATGGCGGCCATCGCTGCTCGAGCTGCTCGAGCGGAGTGTGGTGGGCGGCAGCGGCGCCCTCAAGCTCGGCTCTGCTGGAGGTGACGCTGCCTCGCCCGATGTGACAGTGACGCACCAGGTGGCGGCGGCCGCTGCGAGCTTCGCGGTCCTCGGCGGCCACCTCTGGGGCAGCCTGCCGGGTGCGCGGGTGACGGTGCTTGCTGCAGGCGACGCCGCCTCGACATCGACCGCCACCGTCATCAGGGGCGGATGTGACGCGCCCACGCTCGCGGTCGTCTTCGAGGGCCAAGGCTCCTCCGCCCAGGGGCACGCCTTGGCCCTCACCAACGTGGCAGCGGCGTGCGTCCAAGCCAGGCCGCAGGTCTCTCTCCCCGCAACCCTCCTGCTGCCTCGCCTCTCCATCCTCCTCGAGGCGTATCGCCCCTTTGTGCCCGCCTCCGCTGCCACCTCCGCCGTCGCTGCCCTCGTGCGATGCCGCGCGCTGCAGTCGTTGCAGTGGCTGTGCGAGGAGGGAGCCACCGCACAGTGTGTGCTGGGGGCGGGGCTCCTTCCGTCGCTCGTCTCCACCGCCGTGCGCGCCCTGCCGCTCTGCCGCCCCGTCGCGCGCGAGGTGCTGCAGCGGCGGCTCTGCTCGATTGAGATAGCACAGCGCGATGTCGCCGCGTGCCGCACGCCACCGCCCACGCTAGCGACCACTGCGGCCGCCGAGCTCGAGGCGCTCGTGCGTGCGAGGCGCGGCAAGCAGCAGGACAGCGGACCGAGTAGTGGAGACCATGCCGAGGAGGGGCTGCGGGGGATGGCGGCGGCTCTGCTGCGCGGCAGGCCCGAGGGGTGCCGCGCCGAGGTGCTGGAGCTCGCGAGTGCCGCGAGTGACGCGCCGCCGCCGCCGCCGCCGCCGCCGCCGCCCACCTCAACCCCGACGCCAACACCGACGCCGCCACCGACGCCGCGCCCTGCGAACCCAGCCGACGCGCCCGGCCTCGCGGCCACGCCGCAGCCGCCGCCCTTGCCGCGCACTCCCTCGTGGGATGCGGCGCAGAGCCTGGCGGCTAGCCTGGCGGACATGGGCGGCGAGTTCTCTGCGGGCGCCTGTCGCCACGCGCTCCGCAAGAACGGCGGCAACGCGGATAACGCCATCGGCTGGCTCTTCGACAAGTCTGCTTCGGGCGGCCAGCTGCCCGAGGATGCACCCCCGCCTCCCACCTCGACCGCCCTGGCGCGGGCCTTGAGTAGCGCTGCTGCCACCGATGGCTGGTTCGAGGTCCCCGACGCCTCAAGCAGCCCGCCGCCGCCACCGCCACCGCCGCCGCCCGCGCCCGCGCCCGCGCCCGCACAGTTCCAGCTGCTGCAGGTGACGCGGCCACTCCACGGCAACACGGTGCTGCCTGGTCAGCAGATCTACGTTGCCGACCCGCAGGGCAACCGCTTCGCCACCGTGGTACCGGCCAACGTCGCACCAGGGGCGACCTTCCACGTGCGCGTGCCCATCATGAACCCCGCGCCCGTCGCGCGCGTGGTGCCCACGCCAGCCCCCTTGGCTGGGCCCTCGCTGGGTGAGATAGGAGAGTTTGTACCAATGTGCCGGCTGGGCAGTGCCGAGGGCGGCGGCGGCGTCGAGGGGGCGGGCGCAGGCGCGTCCGGCCCGGCGGGCGGCGCCGGTGGGCTCACACCAGACGCACCGTGCGCTGGGTACTGGCGCGCAGCGGCGCGCGCGGTGGAGCGAGGCCCGGGCGAGGCGATGCTACTGCCGCTCGAGCTGAGAGCGGGCATGCCCTTGCGCCGCGGGCCAGGCTGGTGGGTGAGTCAGCCCTCGCCGCCCGAGGCCGATGCCGAGCTGGAGCAGCCTGCGGGCGGCAGCGTGGGGCTGGTGCTCAGAGCCTCGGTGGGCGAGACCAGAGGGGGCGGGCGGGTGGTGAGTGGGGTCACGCTCGTGACGCGTGATGCGCAGACGGACGCGCTCCAGCTCGTGAGCTTGGGAGGCCGCGCGGCGCGCACGCTGCAACTTCCCGAGGAGGCGGTCGCGGCCGCCTTCGATGAAATGTCCGAGCAGCCGCTCGGCTCGGCCTCGCTCGGCGCGGTGTGTGCGCGTGCGCAGGCGGCGCTGAGCACGCTCTGCACGCGCCGCGCCGTGATGCACCTGATCTCGGTTCTCTCGGTGGACGCATCGGGCGGCGCTGCCGAGGGCGGCGAGGCGGGCGGCAGCGAGGCGGGCGGCAGCGAGGCGGGTGGGCGGGCACGGCGAGGCTCGTCGCTGCTCAGCCTGGGCGAGCACGTCGAGGGCCCCGCACAGCTGCTGATGCTGCTGAAGCTCGCGCACGCGGCGGGCGGCGCCGGCTTCGGCACGCTCTTCGAGGGCCTCGCCACGCTGTGCCGCGCGCCGCCGCCCGCGCTGCGCGCGCTGCCCGCGATGCTGTGCGACGACGCCATCGCCCACCTGAGGCGCTCGCTGGAGGCCACGGTGTGCGTCGAGAAGCGGGGGCGGGTGCCGACGCACCATTGCGAGCGGCTGCACGTCGCGGGCGCCGCCTCGCTCCTGATCGAGCCCGACGCGCGATGTGCGCTGCCCGCGGGGGCCAAGCTGCAGGTCTGCCGTGACCCGGAGGGGCGGCAGGTGGTGGCCACGTGGTGGGGCAAGGCAGCCGACGGCAGCTGGGCCGCGGTCAGGGTGCCGGGCGACGTGGCGTGGCTGGTGGGTAGTACGGGGCGCGCCGGCTGCGTTTGCTGGGGGTGGCGCGTACGGGCGGCGGCCGAGGCTTGGAAGGCGCAAGGGGAGCAGGCGCTGCTCGAGGCGCCGCTGCCGCTCGGCTGGCCGCTGCTGCGGCTGCTGCTCTCGGCCGCGCCGCACGTGCTCACGGAGACGAGCGTATTCGAGACGATGGTGGACCTGCTACGCAACCCCAACGCCGAGGGCAAGGAGAGAGCGGCCGCGATGCTCCTCGCCCTCCTCGCGCTCCCCTCGCCGCCGGGCGGCCCGTCGACCAACCCCACGCAGCGCGACGGGCGCGAGGAGTGGCGGCTCGCGCAGCTGCTGTGGCTGCACAAGCCTGTGGCCTGGTACATGTCGACCACTGCCGACACGCTGCTGCTGCCCCGCCACGCGCAGCTCTATGCGGAGCTCGTCTCCGCCATCCCCGGCCTTGGCGGCGTCACCGAGGCGACCCTGCCCCACAGCATCGTGCAGGAGGTCACGCGCCGCGTGCGTGGCGGCGCCGCGCTGCCCGCCGAGGAGCGGGAGCAGTACGAGCAGCTCGCGGAGCTCGGTGCCGCGTGCGTGGGCTTGCTCGACGGCTACCGCACCAGTGGCTGCAGCTGCGCCGCACCGCTGCAGGCGGCCATCGAGGCCCTGCCACCGCGCGCCGCCTGCACTATGGGTGGCTCCATCCTCAAGCGATGGCTCCGCACAGCTGGCGAGACCGAGATCATGCCGCCCTCGCCGCAGCAGCCGCACTGGACGCCGCGCCTCGACAAGCAGCTGCTCGCGTGGGCTGAGCTCCTCGCCACCAAGCTCAAGCGGCCGGGGCAGGGCGCGCTGCAACCCACCTACCTCGTGCTGCCACGGCCGGGCGAGGCGGCCAAGCACGGGAGCGAAGCGCTCGGGCACGCGGCGATGGTCGACAGCTTCCCCCAGCTCATGCGATGCCACGCGGCGCCCCTCGTGCAGCGGTGGCTCCTCCTCAAGCGATTCAACGAGCGCCTCGAGGCCGTGCTACCCCTGGCGCACACGGGCTGGAGCGCGCAGCCGCACACGCTCGGCGCACGGCTGTGTGCGCTGCGCGAGCTCGTCTTCAGCGACGTCAAGCGGCGCGTGTGGCAAAGGTCGCTGCCCGCCGCGCCCACCGACGAGGGCGTCGTCAAGGCAAAGGGCGTGGCGGTGGTGCAGGTGAACCGCTTCCTGGCTGAGGCCGCACAGGAGAGGGGCGACACCGCCGACCTGGTCTTCGCGCAGCTCGCACGCCAGCTGCACGACGTCGACCCGAGCGTCATCCGGCGGCGCGACAGAGGCTTCAAGGTCAAGTTCGTGGGGGAGGCCTCGGACGACTACGGCGGGCCCTACCGGGAGGCCATCACCAACTGCTGCGCCGAGCTGCAGTCCAAGGCCTCGCCCCTCCTCGTCCTCTCGCCCAACGGACAGGCCGGCCTGGGCAGCAACCGAGCCTCCTGGTGCCTCCGCCCCACGGCCTCCTCGCCCGAGCAGCTGCAACAGTGCGGCTTCCTCGGCCAGCTGATGGGATGCGCGCTGCTGCAGACGCAGATGGTGCGCCGCCTCGCATACAGATATATATATATATACAGATATATATATACAGATGGTGCGCCGCCTCGCGCTGTGCTCTCTCCTCACTCCTCACTCCTCACTCCTCACTCCTTCCTACTCACGCATTACTACGCACTCCGTGTACTACGCACTCCGCACTACTCACTGCTCACTCCTCACCTCGCACTCCTCACTCCTCACTCCTCACTACTCACAACTTAGGTGCTCGACCTCGAGCTATGCCCGCATGTGTGGAAGCGGCTGGCGGGCACGCAACTCGATGAGGCCGACCTCCGCTCCTTCGACGAGGCCCATGCCAACTCGATCCGATGGATACGCACTTGCGACGTCACTGATGGCATCGACGAGGCGGGCCCTTGGCGGCATCCAACCCTCACCCTCACCCTCACCCTCACCCTCACCCTCACCCTCACCCTCACCCTCACCCTCACCCTCACCCTCACCCTCGCCCTCACCCTCACCCTCACCCTCACCCTCACCCTCACCCCAACCCTGACGCCAACCCTGACCCTGGCCCTGGCCCTAGCCAGGCCTCCTTCGGCGACATCATCTTCGACAGCTTCGAGACATCACTAAGCGACGGCTCGAGCCGCGAGCTCGTCGAGGAGGGCTCGGCCACGCCCGTTACCTTTGCGACGCGCCACCGCTTCGCCGAGCTCGCCGTCGCCGCGCGCCTGCACGAAGGCGCAGCCCAGTGCGACGCCATCCTAGGCGGGCTGCAGGCGGTGGTGCCCTCGGCGCGTCTGCTCCAGCTGATGAGCGGCAAGGACCTGCAGCTGCTCGTGTGCGGCGAGGCGGACGTCGACCTCGGCACGCTGCGCAGGCACACCAAGTACGGCGCGGGTGTCCTCGAGTCGCAGCGGCACGTCAAGTTCTTCTGGGACGTCTTGCGCAGCTTCACGCCCGAGGAGCGTCGCCTCTTCCTCACCTTCGTCTGGGGCCGCAACCGGCTGCCCCTCACCGAGCAGGACTGGGGCGACACGGTCATGCGCGTGCACGAGCTCAACACGACCAACCTGCGCGGCACGGCCGACCAATTCTTCCCCGTCTCGCACACGTGCTTCCTCTCCATCTAACCCTACCCCTACCCCTTACCCTACCCCTACCCCTACCCCTACCCCTACTCCTACTCCTACAACAGGTGCTTCTTCTCCATCGAGTGGCCCGCCTACAGTAACGCCTCCATCGCCCGCGACAAGCTGCTCTACGCCATCCGCAACTGCCGCTCGATCGACGCCGACAATACCACCGAGGCCAGGGGCAATGCCGCGCTGCGATAGCGTGCGCGCGTGAGGAGAAGTCTTAGTTTTTATACATGTTGCGTGGATGGAGCAGTGGGGACTGGGGTGGAGAGGTATCTCTCATGTCTAAGACTAAAAGTGTGGATTCAAACCAATCGAATATTCGAGCGAATATTTGAGGCTAAACCGGGTGCATTTCTTCGGGGGAGGGGCCCTAGCGGATAGCGCCGTTTTATTGGGTAGGATCCAGGAAGCAGGATGGCCGGGCCCTGGGCCCATGAAAACGATAATGAATACAAATAAAAGTCAAGTCCTACAGGGCTACAGCGTGATGCCGCTGTACATAGGTGTATTCATAATAGCTTACCCGCGCCCTACACCTTACACCATACAAGCGACACCTCTCTCCTCTCCTCTCCCGGGTTTCTGGACGAAACACCTGGCGAGAGACGGCGTGGCCGTGGGCCGCGGCCCAAGCGGCGAGACCGGACAGAGGATGCACGGGGTCGCTGCGCTATTAATAGCATGTCTATGCCGCGGGGTAGTTGTCCCCGATCATGGTCTTGGCGATGATGCCGTACACCGCCGTCCACGAGGCCTTTACCTGCGGTCGCCGTTGTGGTTGAGTAAAGCTCTGGGGTGGCCGCAGAGCGATGGGGCGTGGCCGTGGGGGTGCATGGGGCTCGGCGCGCCTGATCGTTCCACTCCGCGCCCAGCCCACCCTCCAGCGTCGCGAGTAGGGCCTGACCCACCACGTCGTAGTGCGCGGGCAGCACTCCGTACTTCACGTGCTTCGTGCCCAGGGCCTGTGTACGTTAGCTAGGCGGCCTCGCCTCCCGACCGTGTGCATGCATCTCCAGTACTGGCATACGTGTGCACAGGCACGGGCGCACGATAACCAGGGCACGAGCGCCGAGCGCTACGGTTGGCACACTTGGTTAGGCACATACTTCGAGCGAGAAGCTGGCAGGGCGCGCGCCTGCAGCACGGGCACAAGCTTGTCGAGGTCCGCCAGGCCCTTGACTGCAAGATCGACGGTGTTCATCACGGACATGGCATGCTTCTTGAGCTTGGGCGACTCCGCCAGGTTGGGCTCGTCCCTGAAGGAGAAGAGCTCTGCGCACCGCACGAATGAGAGTCAGTATCCCGTTTATTTGGCGAGGGTTGAACAGTGGCAGGCAACGCACGCAGTGCCTCGGGTGCGATCTCGAAGATCTTGAGGAAGAAGGCGACACCCACCGGCTCGAGCGGGCCTGCTGCCACTAGTCCCCAAGTCCGCGTCACGTCGTCGGCGGTTTGCTTCATGTCCGCCATCTGAACCGCCACGCCGCAATAATGGAGCGAGTTGAAACTTGTAAACACGCGTCGCCGATTTTCTCAGGGGGGGGGAGGAAAACGACAGAAGGCTACCGTCTGCAGCACGTTGCCCTCCTTTTCCACTGGGCTCCCAGCGTCGTCGGTGCCGAATATGGACGTGTGCGAGCCCGCACTGGCTTGCGTAAGGTCGTTGAGGCTTGATTGAGTGAGGGCTTGAGGCGGTTGGTTGGCAGTCGACGGGTCCAGCACAACCCGCGGTTGTGGCGCCAGTGTCGGTGGTCTCGTCTTTTGTGCGGCGTTTTGCAGCCCAATCTTCACTGCAACAACGGCGTCGTCAATCTTCACCAGGTGCATGATGTCGTCACAGGTACTTACTTACGAAGTTTTCTCTTTCGAGCCGGCGAACATGTCCGAGACGGAGAGCGGCGTCGCTTTGGCACCATTGACACGAGGAAGGCGTCCATGGCAGACCGCGGGATCGCAGGGCTGAACTTGCCGGCCCGGCCCCTGGCTAACCCTAACCCTAACCCTAACCCTAACCCTAAGTCCCTAACTAACCCTAACCCACCCTAACCCTACTGTAACCCTAACCAGGGGGGGGGGGGTTTTATGAGGCGGGGGCTGCGGGGTCTAGTGGGGGGGTTGGGGGGTTTAGGG
>Ga0209302_10001271_pt1 | contig 14646 bp, 6 predicted proteins | sample ArcOceMetagenome_2_FD_187445 | JGI IMG/M metagenome (GOLD analysis project Ga0209302, IMG submission 187445) | Marine eukaryotic phytoplankton communities from Arctic Ocean - Arctic Ocean ARC135M Metagenome (SPAdes) (version 2) | ecosystem: Environmental > Aquatic > Marine > Oceanic | place... | reverse complement strand
GGTAACGCCTTACGACGGCGGGATGTTCGAACTGGAGTTGTTTCTCCCAGAGGAGTACCCCATGGCCGCCCCGAAAGTGCGCTTCCTCACCAAGATATACCACCCCAACATCGACTCGCTCGGCCGCATCTGCTTGGACATTTTGAAAGATAAATGGTCCCCCGCGCTGCAGATACGGACGGTGCTGATTTCCATCCAAGCCCTGCTTTCGTCGCCGAACCCGTCCGATCCGCTTTCCGAGAAAATCGCGAAACACTGGCTCACGGACGAAAACGCCGCCATCGCCATGGCCAAGGAGTGGACGAAAACGTACGCGAGCAAAGACCGGAAGTGACGATCGAAGCGCCGTCCGGATGATACGCAGAGATACGCCTGGGATGAGAAGTGGAGATACGCCTGGGATACGAAGTAGAGGTACGTAGGGATACGAAGCATAGATACGCCTGGGATGAGAAGTAGACATACTAAGGCTAAGAAGTAGAGATACAGATTTCTTGTGCTATCAGAGAGTGGCATTTCACGTTTTCGCTCGCCGTTCCCCTCTTACTTCTCCTCCTCTAAATCTTCCGCCTCCATTTGTGCTATGATTCTCGCTTTTTCCTGAGCTCTGCGCATGCGATCCAACACCACGCTTTCGTAATCCCGGTTCGCGGTGTTGCCTTGAGAACCGGCCGCGATTGGAACTGTTTCTGTCGCAGTCGCGGAAGTCGTGGGAACACTTCGGTCGCGTCGAACGCCATCCTCTTTTTCCGCGCGAGTATCGGTATTTCCCTGACTAAAATCCGCGGTGGACGTCCGCGCATCCGCCGACTCACTCCACCCACTCGGCGGCGTCGCCGCGCGTACCGTTACGAGCGGGTTCCCCGCATCGCCGTTCACCGCGCGCGCCGCCGCGGTCGCGCCATTCACGTTGCGGAAAACCACGAGGGCTGATTTTTTCTTTTTCCCCGAATCCCGCACCACCACGTCCTCCACGTCTCCGTGTTTCCGAAACACCTCACGCAGCTTCCTGACCGGGTACGCACTTATCTCGCCTCGCCACGTGACCTTCACGGTGCGGTACAAATGCATTTGGGTTTCTTCCACGCTTTGCGTATCGTTTGTCGACTCTTTACCGTGTACCGTTTCTTTGGTTTCCCAATGATGATTGTGTGGTGTCCGTCGCGAGTTTCCGTTTCCGTGTGCGTCGCCGGTCGCGGTCGTGTTTCCCGTACCAGCCTCCACGTCGTACCCCCGTTTCCTGGTTGCGAAATCCCGTCGCAGCCTTAACAGCTCCTGCTGCAACCGTGCCTTGGCGTCGCGTTCCTCGGTCTTGCCATTCTCAAAACTGCGTTCCCGGCGCTCCAAATCCTCGCGTAACTTTCGTCGCTTCAAATCTTGCGACTCGTTACGCGCGCGACTCGCCGCGCGTGCGTTCGCGAGATCCTCAAGCGCCTTCCGCGCAAGCGGGTCTAACAGAACGTCGTACGCCTTTTGAAGCACGTCAAACTCACGTTGCGCGACTTCGCGTTCGCGTTCTTTGCGTTTATCAGGATGCACCACCAGCGCCTTTTTGCGGTACGCCTTTTTGATCTCCGCATCTGTCAAACCGACCCGGAACTCCAACCCCAAAGTCGCGTACGGGTCCTCATCCGCCGCCATCCCTGGCCGGTGGTGCCACGAAGAAGCGCCCTCACCAGGACCGGCGCGTCGTCAAGTCGACCACCGAAGCCGGGAAGACGGAAGACGCGCGTCGTGGTGTGGCGCGAAGGCGAAGGGGAACTCAAGGATGGAACGTCGCGAAACCAACTCGAGTTTGGAAACCAAAATTATAAGCGACAACTGGCCGGATAAACCTTGGCATCCGAGTCATCACACCGACCCGCACACCACCTCCTTGCGAGCACGGAATCGATTCACGATGTCGGCCATCGTGTGCTTCGCCACCCCCCGCGTGGCGCCCGGGTTCAGGGTGACCGTTCCCGGAAAACGCGGTTCCGTGCGAACGCCCGCGAGCCTGAACGACAAGCTAAACGAGCTCAAGAAGAACCTTCCCGAGATCGACTTGCCAAAGTTGTCGGTGCCCAAGGTGCCCTCGCTGTCCGGCGACAAAACCCTGAACGACTCGCCCGGGTACAAGCCAGAGAAAGGCGGTGACGATTTGTACGTGGGTTTCGGGAAGTACATCAAGGACGACACCGACGGGTTCGTGAGCGAAACGGGGCGGGATGTGTTGGTTGGCGGGTTCGCGGGGGGCGAAAAGGGTTTGTGGAAGTACCGCTCGCGGCTGGACGGTACGCCTGAAGCGAAACCCAAGGAGTGGATCCCGGTGTACGGGGGCCGGAAAGGCACGAAAGAGGTTGACTTAACAAAAGATTTTGGGGGATGCGCGGGCGGGTTCCCGGGGGGGGAAATTGGGGTAAAAGCCTACAACGCGACCGGGCAACTCGCCACAAGAGATGCGCCTCCCACCCTGGGGTGGGGCCCGCCCGTGTTTCTGCTCGCCGCGCTCGGCACCGCGGGGTACTTCCTGAACCCCGGGGACCCCAACGAGGAGTACGCCTCTTTGGTGCAGACGGCGAGTGCGACGAGCGCGGCGTTGGACGCGAGCCTGTCTCCGGAACAAAAGATTTTAGGCGCGGAAGCCGTGGCGGGGGTGCTGGTCACGCTCGCGGCGATCAACGCCGCGAGCGGACTCGCCGCGAAAGCCGCGGGCGGCGCCGCGGACGCCGCGAAGCTCATCGTGCTTCTTGCCGCAACGCTCGCGGTGGCGGGGAAAGTCCTGGAGCTGTACTGAGAAGCAGGAGACATGAGAGACGCTGCCAGGGGAGAGAAACAGAATGAAGAATGAATAGGTTCCAAGACGAGAGGACGAGAGACATGAATAAAAAACACAAAATAAGGTTTCGTCGTTTTTTATCGAAGCACTTGTCGTTGTTTTTTCTCGGATGCCGCCGCCGCCGCCTGTGCCACTTTCGCGCGCGCGTCGGTGGTGCGGCGGTCGGCACGCGCGACTGCGAAGAGATGCCTCCCAAGAAGAAGAGCTCGCACGTGGCGCGCATGGCGCAGCAGATGGAGAAACGCAAGTCCGGGAACAACGCGCACGGCATTCGCGAGGCTTCGCTGATTGACACTTCCGGGGATGGCCGCGTTGACGCGCTTTCCGGGATGGCCACCACGGTGTTCACCGTGGAGAGTTTGAACTTGAAATCCACGAACGTGGGTAACTACAAGAAGAAAGGCAAAGGCAAGGGGGGGACGTACAAAAGGGCGGCGACGACGGTGTTAGCGGGGGAGGCGACGTACGACGTGGAACGCCGAGTACGCGACGCGAGGCGCGCGCTTTTTTCACCGCCCGTGGCGTTTTCCGAGATGCGCGTGGATGCGTTCGACCTGACCAGGCAGGCGGTGACGTTGATGCCCGCGCGTCCGAAGTGGGACTACGAGCTGAACAGCGGGCGGCTGCACTCGCGTGAACGCAAAGCGTTCGTACGGTGGATCGCTTCCGTGAAGAAAAGGCTCATCGATAGTGGGAAAGGCTTCGCCCCCGCGTTTGAGCAAAACATCGAAGTCTGGAGACAGCTGTGGCGGGTGTTGGAACGCGCCGACGTCGCGGTGCTCGTGGTGGATGCGAGGCACCCGCTGTTGCATACCCCACCCGCGCTGTACGCGCACGTCGCGCGCAGGCTAAAGAAACCCCTGGTGCTGGTGCTGAACAAGGTGGACGCGATTCCGCGAAGGGCGGCGGAGGCGTGGGCGGAGCACTTGCTGGCGGCGCTACCGGGCGTGGACGCCGTGGTGGGGTTCACGTCCAAGGACGGCGGCGGCGGCGCGGGTGGGCAACGGTTGACGAAGAACACCATCGGTGTGCCGGACCAGGTTTCTAGGTCTGGGAATTTCGACGCGGTCAGCGCACGGGAACGACTCGCACGAAAGGAGTCGGCGTTGCTTTTAGCGAGCGACGACGACGAGTCGGCGGAGGGTTCGTCCTCGGAGTACGGCAGCGAGACAGAACACGAAGGCGACGGAGAAAGCGCGCAAAAAAACGATCGTGTCGGGACGTTCCGGGTAGGCCACGTCGCGCTGTTGCAGGTGTGCCGCGAGCTCGCCAAGACTGGCAAGCGAAACGTGACCGGGAGTTCGGGGGAAAAGCAAGAGGAAGCCGCGACGGCGGCGGAGGACGCCGCGGAGGAGTTGGAGGCGAAGGCGGCTTTGAGGGAAAATAACGTCCGCGAAGACGACAACGAATCCGCGGGCGCCGGCGCCGGCGGTACCCAGCACTACGACGACTTTGGCGACGACGATGACGACGTGGACGACGCCGCTGCTGCTGCGCTTCAAGCGGAAGCCGAGGAAGCCGCGAGGGCGAAGGATGGCCGAGTCATGATCGGCTTAGTGGGGCACCCGAACGTGGGTAAGTCGTCGATGGTGAATTACATCTTGGGCAGAAAGGCGGTTTCGGTCAAGGCGACACCCGGACACACCAAGACGTTGCAGACCCTGATTCTTGATGATCACACGTGTTTGTGCGACTCCCCGGGGTTGGTGTTCCCGCGGATAGACGTGAGTTTGGCGGAGCAAATCGTGGGGGGGTTGGTTCCGCTTCCCGTGGTCAGGGAGCCGTACTCCGCCACGCGCTGGCTCGCCGAGTTGCGCGACGCGACCGCGGACAGGTGGCGCGCCGTGGTCAACCGAGACGGAAGCGGTTCTTCCGTTTTGGGTGTCTCTTCCTCCGTGGGAACCTGCTCCGGAAGAGACAAGCTCCTCGCGGACGCCCTCGCCACGTCCCTAGCGGTCTCCCTGAAGATCCCTCCCGAGAAGGAGTTCGACCCGGAGGTTTTGCAGCTGACGCGCGGGGACGAGGACTTGCTTGGCGAGCAAATCCCGTGGTCGCCCATGTCGCTTTGTCGCGCGTACGGCAAGATGCGGGGTTTCACGCGCGGAGGTAACCCGGATACGCACGTCGCGGGAGTGACTATTTTGGGGTTGGTACTGGAAGGGCGGCTGCCTTACGCGGTGCCCCCTCCGGAAGGCGTGGTGGTGCAACGCAGGCACGTCGGTATTGACGGAAGGGAGGTGGAGACGAGTTCCGACGTGTTGGCGCGAGAAGGGATGGCGGCGGTAGGCGCGTTTACCTCCTCTGAAACTACCGGACGACCGGACCTTGCGGAACTAGACGACGTGGAGTCCGAATCCGACGTGTCTTCGGACGAGGAAGAACCGGAGCAGTTCAACATGTTCCGCGCCCTGGGCATCGACGCGGAAGGCGAGGCGCAGGTACGTATTGGGCCTTTCCCAAATCCAGGCACACTGTTCGGCCCGAAATCTACGACTGTTTGCTCATACATGTTACGAACATTACGAAGGACTGACACTTTTCTCGTACAAAATTGCAGTACGGCACCGCCGATATCGACGCCGACGAAGGCGTGGGGCGGTTTAAAATGAAACTCCCGAAAGGCGACGCGAAAGGCGCGGCGGCGACGTACTTCGGCCGGGGCGGGTCCGCGAGCCAGACCCTGGGTAAGCAAGGCGGCGGCGGCTCAGTTTTCCTGTCGCAAGACGACCTCAAGGAAACAACCAGGGGGACGCGGGAAAAGGGGGGGAAGAAGAATAGGCGGTGATGTAGATGTGATAGGCCGCGTGTTTCAATCCACGAAAGTCTCTCTCTCTCAGTCATTCATCATTTCAGTTCGTCGTCGACCGTTTTTTCCAAGACAAAACACAAAATATGGGTGCCGCGTTTCCTTGGCTCGTACGAGGCCTCGGCCGCCACAAGGCGCGGCACGGCGACACGCGACGTCCGGTGAACGCCTGGCGCGAGCGTGCTTTGGTGAGAATCGTCGTCCCGAGGGGTTGGCCGTTCCGGGTGAAGGTCTCGCGAGACGCGCGAATCTCGGCCGATTTGGTTCCCAGCCAACGCCCCAACGGAACTTTCGAGACCGAATCCTGACACCCGCGTCGCGTGAGGTGCGCCCTCCCCTCTGACGCACACGAAGCCTCCATCATGGCTCCCAACGAGCACGCCGGTGGCACGATGGGGATGTCCACGAAGGGCCGGGCATCTTCGAACCTCCCCCCCCCCGCGGCGTCCGGGGTGACCGGCGCGAGCGCGAGCGGCACCTCCCACACCGCATCTCATCGGTCCGGCCCTCCTTTGAGTTCGAAGAACTGGACGGTGCGCCCGGTGGTTACGAAAAGAGACACGTTACCGTCGACACATAACCCTGAGCACGAACAAGACCTCCCCGCGCTGTGGAGCGTTTCGAAGTGGGGTGACGTGCGTCGGCAAAAAGTGGACCCAACAGACGGCAAGCGCGCGCGGGTGGAGACGAACAAAATTTCATCCGCTGAGCGCAAAGCAATCGCGCGCGAGCTTCACGCCAAGGAGACCGAGCTTAAAAAGAAACTCGCGGCGTACGCCAGTTTCAACCAGTCCGAGCGTGACCTGTTGAGACAGGCTTTCGCGCAAATAAGCGTGGAACAACAAGGCGTTGTGGGTTTGTGTTCTCGTTCCGAGTTCGCGGAGGTCTGGGACCGCCTCGGTACGCGGCTGACGCCGAAAGTGACAAACGCGTTTTTCGCGAAGTACGGCGAAGACCGAACCGGGCGGATGCCAGTGGACCTTTTCATCACCGCGGTGCTGGAGTCCAGGAACCGAGTACTCGCGATGGAGGAAAAAAGAAGCGGCGCATATTTGGCCGGCCAAACGAAAGAATACAAATTCAACGGGCGGGTTAAATATTTTCCCTGCCGCCGAGGCGTGTACGCGCCTTCGGCGTGGGACCCGAATCTGGCGGCGCGATCGGCGAAACCGCCGAAAGAAGGCCTGACCTTGGAGTGGGTGTACGGCTACGGCGGTTTGCAAAACACCGCGAACAACCTGTTTTACAACGAAGACGACCACGCCGTGTTTTACACCGCCGGTGTGGGGATCGTGTTCGACCGACATGCGCACAAGCAGTACTTCTTTCACGGACACGACGACGACATCAAGTGCATGGCGATGCACCCGGCAAAAAGGCTCGTCGCGACCGGGCAGGTTGGGAACCAAAAAGGGTGCCCCATCGTGTGCGTCTGGGACACCACGGTGAACAAAAAGACTGGCCAGATCCGCGGGAAAGTCGCGCAGCTTCCTTTTGAAAACGTACCCGCCGTCGTCGCGCTGGCGTTTTCAAACGACGGCGACCGCTTGGTGGCGATCACGAACGACACGAACAACACCGTGCACGTGTTCGACTGGAAAGCGGCTGATCAGACGTTGGCTACGCTGGCGAACACGCGGAAAGGCGCGCCCACGGAGCTCGTGACGGCTGCGTTGCAAGTAAATCCCTTCCCCGGTCTGATCACGGTTGGGAAGGGCGGGAAAAGCGACTCGTTCCCGCACGTCGCGGGCGTCTCCTGGAACCCGTATGGGAAGTACGACAAGTACGACGAGCTTAAAAACGAGTGGAGCGAATTCGTGACGTACGGGGCGAAGCACGTCCGGTTGTGGCGGCTGCATCACGCGGACGAGAACGACAAAATCGGCTTTTACGGCAAGGACGGCAAGCCCGGGCTTTCCGAGGTTGGTTTGTTCACGCCGGTGGTCCGGCCGTGCGACGTTATGAGCGTGGCTTGGTTACCGCCGAGAGGGGAGGACGCCAAGCTTTACGGCGGCGCCGTTTTGGTCACCGGCACTCGGTGCGGGTCGATTCTGCTGTGGCACACCGGTAAGAAAGGCCTGCAGTGCGCGCGCGAGATCGAGGCGCACGACAAGGGGCCGCTCGTGTCCGCGCTGGTTGGCGGGGGGGTGTCCCTGTCAGGCGTGCGCGCGATGACCGTCCGGGACGACGGCGAAACCCTCGTAACCGCCGGCGGCGATGGCAAGGTGTTGTGGTGGGCCATCGCGGCGCTTACCGGCGCCACACGAAGCAAGTCCTTCACAGCGACCCCACACACCACGCGCGTTCTTGTCGGCGATGACAACAAAACACCACCTTGTATCCGGTCCATGGATTGCCACAAGCACAGCAGCGACGTGATGCTCGGTACGCTGAGGTGGTGCGTGTTGTGTTTCACCAAATCCCAACACTGTTAGATGCCTTTATGGAGTGCAGTCAGCAAGTCTTACCACTACAATAAGTGCACCTGTGTTAAATCGCCCAAACAAGACTCAAGACTGACACTTTTTTCCACAACCACAGCGACATTTGGGAAATCGACGACGTTAACGGCGCGCACCCGATGGCGTATGGGCATTCGGGTGATGTCAAGGCGCTGGCGGTGCACCCGATCGAGACGCACGTGTTCGCCACCGGGAGTGAGTCAGGCAAGCTGCAGCTTTGGAACGCAAAGCTGAAGATGCTGAAAGCCAAAGTGACGCTACACCACCCCGCGGTTTCGTGCGCGTTTTCGCCCGACGGGAAACACGTCGCGGTGGGTTGTAAAGACGGGTGCTTGCTGATTCTTAGTTACAAGAACATCGTCACCGGGCAGTTTAAGCAGGTGGTGCAACGGCCGCAGGACGACAGCCGGTGCGAGTTTCACCACTGCAACGAAGCAATCGAGACGGTACAGTACTCACCGGATGGATCCTTGCTAGCGGTCGGGTCGCGGGACACGTTCATTGACGTGTACGACGTGACCGGGTCCGCGGTTCCCGGGCGAAGCGTCGGGGTGATGTACCACCGTTTGCACCGCTTAAACGGCCACAGCTCGTACATCACGCACATCGACTGGAGTTCGTTTGACAAGAAAAATCCAGACCGACACGTGCTGCAGTCCACGGACGGGGCGCACGAGTTGCTTTATCACGACTGCAACAGCGGGAAGCAGGTACGGGAATCGCTTCGGGACGAGCGCTGGGACACGCAGACGTGTACGCTTGGTTTTTCGGTTATGGGTATTTGGCCGGACACGAACGGCGGCGCGAAAGCCGCGGATGCTACCGGAATCAACGCCCTGGACCGCGGGCCCGTTCCGGGACGAGACGCGCTAGGCAGAAGACACAAAGGCGAACTTTTAGCAACGGTAGACGACTCCGGAAAGGTGAAACTTTTCAACTACCCGTGCGTGGTGAAGCACGCGCCATTCAGGGCGATGCGGTGGAGAGACGTTCCCGGATTGGCGCGAAAGCCAACGGGGACCTCGGAAGGGTACACCGGGCATTCGCAAAACGTGACCAACGTCAAATTCGCGAACGAGGGCGCGCACGTCATCACCACCGGCGGGTTTGACCGGAGCGTGATGCAGTGGCGGGTGGACGAGGACGCGATTGAAACCAAGGGCCACACGAAGCGAACCAAAGAACCGCGGCCGTACGTCACGAAACAACCGCTTCCCAAAGTTTTGTTGCCTCGAGGCGGGGACGGGCTCACCACGGAGGAGAGGGACGCACTCGCGTCTGCGCTTTTGGAGGATGACGCCGGTACCGCGAAGCAGGAAAAAGAAACTCTTTGTGACTACCTGGTCACCGTCACCACGGGCGACGCGAAGGGCGCTTCCACGGACGCCGCCGTGGTGTTCAGCGCGTTTGGCGAGGCGGCGGATGGGCGCACTTTGGTCATTCGCGAAACCGTGCTGGACAACGCGCCTGATAACTTTTCGCGGGGCGGCGTTGACGTGTTCAAAGTCACCGCGAGTGATATCGGTACCCTGACGCACTTGAAAATAGGACACAACGACTCTGGGGACTCACCAGGGTGGCTCCTGCAAAGCGTCAACTTGAGTAACATCACGAAAGGGTGGGAAACGACTTTGTTCCCGCGCGGGGTGTGGCTGGACAAGCAACGGGGGGGAGAGACGCACTGCACGCTGTGTCCTTCCGAGCACGAGCTACGAAAACACAACGCCGCGCATGCGTTGGTGGACCAGAAATTCTTCGTCACGGTGACGACTACCGACACCAAAGGCGCTGGCACGGACGCCAACGTTTGGATCGAACTTTTCGGCGAATTCGGAAAGGCGAGCGGCGCGAGGAACTTGGACAACGCGGCGGATAACTTTTGCCGAGGAAGGGTTGACAAGTTCGAGCTCGACGTCGCTGGTATGGGCGCGGGGATCACGAAAGCGCGCATCGGACACGACAACTCCGGGTTCGGCCCAGGGTGGTGCGTGGAACATGTGGACGTGCTTTCGGTGAGTACGAACGAAACCGTTTCCTTTGACTTGCCCGCGAGCGGGCTTTGGCTGGAGGCCAGGAACGAGACGGGTACGAGTTGCGAAATTTTCCCGAAAGGGAAACACGCCCGCCGGCCCGTCGCGGCGCAAACAAGGTACAAAATAGAGGTGCACACCGCTGATACGAAAGCTGCCGGGACGGACGCGAACGTGTGGTAAGTCTTTTCCACCCACCACATTCCGCCTCCCTGATTGCCCATACAAGACTGACATTTATTTTTACAATCTCAGGCTCGAGCTTGTTGGCGAAAACGGGAACTCGGGGCGTTTGTCGCTGAGTACGTCGCGGCAAAATTTCGAGCGCGGCGCGTCGGATGTTTTCTTCGTGAAAGCGGCGGACGTGGGAACGTTGCTTGCGGTGAAAATCGGACACGACAGCCGTGGCGCGTCGCCCGGGTGGTGTCTGGACCGCGTGTTGGTGAGTCTCGATTCGAATTTAACGTCGACTACCTTCGACGCGGGCGTACACGGAGTAACTATCTTCGACGCGGGTGCACCAGGTAAACCAGGTGGCCGGTGGTTGGACGCTACATCCGACGAAGGCGTTACTTCCGTTACCTTGACGCCGTCCGGTTCGTTGATTTCGACACACAAATTTTACAAAGTTGCAGTCAACACGAGCGACGTTTTATTCGCGGGCACGGATGCGAACGTGTTTGTTACCCTGATTGGCGTGCGCAACGGAGTTGAAGTCAAATCAAATCAGTTCAAGTTAGGCGACTCTAACAGCTTCCAGAGAGGCGCTTTGGACACGTTCGAGATAGGCCCTGTTTCTCAGGAGTTTGACTCGTTCGTCGCGATCGAATTGGGGCACGACGGAGTTGGAGTGGGAAGCGGCTGGCGGTGCGACTCTGTTGCGGTTTGGGACATTGCGGCGCCGACTGAAAAACACGCCTTCCCGGTTCAAGGCTGGTTGGACAAGAACCAGGCGCCGCACAAAACAAACATGGTCATCTCAATAGAGGGTACGTATTCCCTTTCCCAAACCCCGCCTCCCTGTTTTACCTCTAACGCTGGTGACTGTTGTCCATACATCGCGATATACACGACTGACGCTTTGTTTTACCTATCCCAAGGAGGTGACCCGAAATCGGCCTCCACAATTTACCGAATCGAAACCGTCACGGGCGACCGCGACGGCGCCGGGACGGGCGCGCGCGTGTCGCTTTCCGTTTTCGGCGCCGACCGCGATACCGGTTTCTTGCCACTGAATACCCACGGGGACGACGAAACGAGGAGGCACTTCCAACGAGGAGGCACTGATAGTTTCACCTTGGCGCAAGCGAAGAACGTGGGGGACATCACGCACGTCGTGTTACGCCACGACGAGTCGCGCGTCAACGGGGGCGACCCTTCGTGGTTTGTACAGTCCGTGAAAATCCACAACGTCAGCACAAACGCCACGACGACGTTCGCGCCGCGGTGCTGGATCGGAAAGGACCGGGAACCGCACTTCAGCTCGGAGGTAGTGCTAACCCCGGAGGGCGAGGCGGAGATTACGCTGGTGACGTACCGCGTAACTACGCGTACGTCTGATTTGCGCTACGCCGGGACGGAGGCGGTTGTTTCGGTGCGGTTGATCGGGGCGGAAGTTGATGGGAAACGGAAAAAAACGTCCATGAAAAAACTTGACAACGACTCCAACAACTTCGAACGAGGCGCTTCCAATGTTTTTTTACTGGAAGACATCGACATCGGTGAGCTGGCCTCCATTGAGATCGGTCACCACGGCGTCGGCACACCGAGCGACTGGCACCTGTCATCCGTGGAAGTTTCCAACCTGGACGGTTCGTCGCGAAAAAGAGAGAGCTCCAAAAACGAAAACGCAAAACTTCCCCAAACCTCGCCAACCTTTTTCCATCACAACGAGTGGATCAAAAGCGGCGCGGGTCCGGTTTCCATACGCAAAGAGGACGGCGGGTCTGTTAAAATGTTGGCCAAGTACGAGGTCCAAGTGCGCACTTCGGACACCCGGTTCGCGGGAACGGATTCTACTGTTACTGTCAAAATAGTCGGCGAGTTGAACGGCGAGGCCACCGCGACCGACTTCGCGGTTTTGGAAAACTCGCCAAACAACTTTGCGCGCGGAAAAGAGGATGTCTTTTTCCTCGAGCTTGCAAACGTGGGCGAAGTCACGGGCTGTGTCGTGAAAATCGACACCGCGGCTGGTGACCTTTGTGCCTGGCGGTTACTGTCGGTGGGTGTTACGAACTTAAGTGTAGACACCGGAAGGGAACCGACGGTTTGGCACCATGACAGCTGGCTGGACGAGGCCGCGCCTTTCGTGACTTTCGACGCGACCTCGCTAAAAAAAAAGAAGTTTGCAAAATACGTCGTCGAAACGCAAACCGGCGACAAAAAAGGCGCCGGTACCGACGCGAACGTGTTTTTGACGCTCTTCGGCGCCGATGGATCCGTCACCGACGTTTTACCCTTGGAAAACGCCCGGGACAACTTCAGGAAGGGGAAAAACGACGTGTTTCACGTGGAAGCGGTTGACGTGGGGTCCATACAAAAAATCAGGTTGGCGCACGACGGCGCGGCGCCGGACGCGGCGTGGCACTGCGCTTCGCTCGCGGTGACTAATTGCGCATACGACACGGGCATGAAGTTTGTTTTCAAATTAAACAAGTGGTTCGACGAAACCAAACCGCCCGGCCTGATATCGCAAGTGTTCACGTACGGAGACGATTCAGGGTACGAAGACGACACGGAAGACGACTTGCTTTCCAGCGAAGACGGGACCGTCGCCGAGAAGGTTGTTTTGCCCGAAACGGGATTTGCAAAAGATGAGAAAGCTGAAAATTTTGCTTCTTCTCCTTCCTTGAAACCGGTTTCCGTGGAACACGAAGTGCAAGCGATCGAGGCGAAGTTGGCGTCCACGAAAAATGATCCCGAGGAGGATGAAAAAGCGCCGTCCCCGCGGCGAGACACCGTCCCCGTCCCCGTCCCCGTCCCCAATCCGGTGACCCCCGCGGCGCGGCTGATTTTCACCGACGAAAAGACCGAATCCCCGGAGGCGCGCGAAACGCGCGAGTTCGCGGAACTGGAGGCGCAGGTCATCGCTGAAGCGGAAGCCGAGTTACAGGTTATCGCTGAAGGGGAAGCCGAGCAGGTCACGGCTGAAGCGGAAGCCGAGCAGGTCACGGCTGAAGCGGAAGCCGAGCAGGTTACTGCCGAAGCGGAAGCCCAGTCTAAAAAAGCGGCTGAGAAAACGAGTGAGGCGAAGAAATCGATGGCATCCATGTCGCTTCGGCCGTCCAGAATCCGGCGCGAAAAAAAATCGGGCACCAGTTTGTTGAACTTAGCGTCGGCGTCGAGCTCGAAAGGTTCGGGAAAAGCAACCAAACCGTCGCCGTCGCCGGTAAAACTTGACAGCGAATTCGAAATCACAATCTCGCGAGACCCGGTGGACGTGCCTCTTAAAGTGCGCGTGCTCGGTAAGGGCGGCGAGGCCGTTGCGGTTGTTCCAAAAGACGCCGCGTTCGCGTCGTTCAAGTTCCCAGCGCCTCTGGAGTTTGTCACGAAGGTGTACGTGTCATTTTCGGAGGAGGAGGGCGAAAAACAACCGGGCGACGTATCCGTCGCGCTGCAGCGCGTGTTCCTGTCCGACCTGAGCCAGGGCCACACGTGTGTGTTCGAGCTGCACGGGACTGTTTTGGACTCAAAACACAAAGAGGTGCGCGTTCTTCGGGAAGCCACTTCGGGTTTGGCGTGCGAAGAGTGGGAAGAAGCGGTTGCGAAAAAAGATGAGCGCGAAAAGAAATACTGGTTCTCGCAGCAACGCAACGAATCCGTGTGGAAAGAACCATCAAAGTACTACCCGGTGCGGTTCCCGCAGCCGGATGTTTGAAGACACAGGGGGAGTGAGTAAATGGTAGTCAATAGAATGAAAGTACGACGAACGTCGTTATTTATTTTGATGAAATGGAACGAAAACGTGGCTCTTCTATTTGTCTTTGGCCTTGGAGCGTACCATACCGCTTCCATAGTATACCTAGTCATATCAAAATTCATCATCTGTAGCTGTAGAAATAACATCCCAACCGAAATCAATATCATCATTATTAGGGCGTCCGTTCGCGATCGCCCACTGAAGCACCTCGATATGTTCGCCCATCGCCGCGTACCTACACGTCTTCTCGTCCCACGGGCAGCCGTTCTCGCGCGCCCACCGCAGCACCTCGAGGTGCCCGCCGCACGCCGCCATCCCGCACGTCCACTCGTCCCACGGGCAGCCGTTCACGCGCAACCACTGCAGCACCTCGAGGTGCCCGCCACTCGCCGCCGACATGCATGTGTCCGTCTTCAACTTACAGCCGTTCTGGCGCCACCACTTCAGCGCCTCCAGCTGTCCGAACCTCGCTGAGGTAAGGGATAGTTTTTGTTTTTCTTTACGCGACAGACGACCTGTTCGTGCCTGGTGCATCAGCGTGCTTACGCATCCGCGACGCGCAGCTTTCTCCGCGTCTAGCTCTTCAATCTCCCGCCCCGTCGCCGCCACTG
>Ga0209302_10001270_pt1 | contig 14654 bp, 15 predicted proteins | sample ArcOceMetagenome_2_FD_187445 | JGI IMG/M metagenome (GOLD analysis project Ga0209302, IMG submission 187445) | Marine eukaryotic phytoplankton communities from Arctic Ocean - Arctic Ocean ARC135M Metagenome (SPAdes) (version 2) | ecosystem: Environmental > Aquatic > Marine > Oceanic | place... | reverse complement strand
GTGCTCACGCATGCCGTGGAAGGCGGCACGCAGGGACACATTGTTGTACATGTTCTCTACATCATCAGGCAGGGTATGGTTATAGGGCTCAGCCTCATGCCACGTATCTACTAGCTGGGCGAGGGCAAGTTTGAGCCCACCTCCAAGATCGAGACGATGCTCGCCTTGCTTGGAAGCGCTTCGACTGGTCTCCTCGTGGGCCACGCCTTCAGTGATGTGAGGAGATGCCTCGCGCCGCGGATGGATCTCGAGCTCACGCCCACGCTGATCGAATGGGGCTGCGATGCGCAGCTGTGGAAGGAGACGCGCAATAAGCAGGCGAGCTACACCTGTTGCGCTGCGTTAGCACTGCACACGCGGCGCCTGCGGATGCGCCCGTGTCGCCATCACCGCAGCCACAGTGCCCTCACACATGCCGCCAACTGCGTGCGAGCCGCTTCCGCTGCGCCGGTGCCGCAGCACATGCCCTAGCCCCGCGCGGTGCTCTCCTGTGCAAGGCGCTGCTCCATCGCACCTGTCTAAATCCCTAGGCGCTGCTGGACCTCGGCGAGGCGGGCGACGAGGAGAAGGGCAAGGCGCGCATCGCTTTCCTGCAGCGCGCCATCGAGAAGGCGGGCACGGTCGCCACCCAGTCCGACTTCCGGCCCAAGGGACGTATGCCGGAGGGCCTTGACCTGGCGGCCGTCGAGGTGATGCTCCTGCGCCTCACACCTCCTTACACGTCCTTGCACCCTGTATCCCCGCTGCATCCGTTACATGCAACAATGCTGTACAGTGCAATTAGCCACCTACCCCTGCAGTCGATCCTGCTGCGCCGCGTAGAGGCCAAGAAGGCCAGGGACTTTGTCGCCGCGGACGCGCTCCGGGAGGAGGCGCTGCAGCTGGGCCTGCTACTCAATGACCGGCAGCGCACCTTCGAGTCGGTCGATGGCGGCTTCCTGCCCAGCGGCGATCTGCCGCAGGGCCTCGACGTGGCCGCCGTCGACCCGCGACGTCGAACGCGCCGTCTTGACGGCGACACAGCTCACAGCACCCTTGGCCGCCTGCGACGCCAGGCTTCGGGCCGGGGAGCCTCCGCATACTCTGGAGGGGCACCTTTGGTCGCGCCTGCAGAGTCGCAGACCCACAAGGGCGATAACTAGGCAACCTTCCGCCATCCAGGTCGACGCCCTGCTCGCGCGTCGCGCCGCGGCCAGGAAGGAGATGGACTATGACACGGCGGACGCGCTGCAGGCGGCACTCGAGGACCTCATGCGCCCCCTTGCAACCCTTGCACCCCTTGCGCCCCCCTTGCGCCCCTTGCGCTTCCGCACTCTCCCTCACATGCCCTTGCGTCCCCTTAGATCCCCTCACGCGATGCAGGCGGAGCTCAAGGCCCTCGGGCTGTACGTCGACGACAAGAAGCGCACGTACGGCACGGCCAAGTAGGCGACCTCTAGTACGGTACTGCGCCGCACGATGCGCTCCGGCTACTAGGCCAGGGAAATCAACACACGGCACTAGGCGCAGATGCAGAACGGAGAAGGAAAAGAGATGGTCTTGTGGTCATGCGTGAGGTGACCGGCCTGAGACCGACTCCGAGATCATCACTGGTTCTTTTTTGTTTTTAATTTGTCAACACGTAATTATTCAATTATCAAATGGGTTTGGCTATCTTATCTTACAGTGGCGCGCACGCTCGAGGCGGGCGCGTGGCGGCGCGTGCCACGTCGTGGCTAGTGACCGTGCGCGGCTGGCAGCCACACGCGCCAGCTGCAGTTCATAAATTACCGTGGATTATTAGTAATTTTAATACTTTAGAAACCGCGTGTGAGCTCACGACTCACGTGACACATATCATGAGGTGCGCCAAGAGTCGCGCTGACGTCTCAGCGCGCGCAAGGCCAAACAGCTTGGACAAGTGCGAGAGGTACACGGATCACGGTAGGGAAAGCCGTTCATGTGATCCTTCACGTTATCACGACGCGGCTTGCTTGCGGTAGATGGCTGCAAACTGCTCGGGCGTCGTCGCGTCGGCTAGCCGCTTGTCGGGCCGCTTGCGGATGAAGCGCGGGAAGCGCAGCGAGAGGCCACGCTCGGGATGCACCAGCCCCAGCGCCGCCCTGTGCACGGGAGAGACCGTTACGTCGGCACCGCGGATCTCCCACACCTCGCACGGTCGGAACCAGAACGGCGGCCGCTCTCCTGTCTCCACGCCCTCTGCCGCACACGCCAGCCGCTGCGCACCGTCCGCGGCCGCGCCGTCGCCGTCGTCGCCGCCGCCATCACCGTCGCCGTCACCGTCGCCGTCGCCGTCACCGTCACCGTCGCCGTCGCCGTCGCCGTCGCCATCGCCGTCGCTCAAATCGCCACCGCCGTCCTCGCCGTCCTCGCCGACCTCGGCCTCCTCCACGCCGCCGCCGCTGCCGCCGTCATCGACGCGGCTGCCGAACTGAAACTCGGCCCCCATGTAGCGCACGGTGTTCTCCTTGTAGAAGGCATCACTGAAGCCCGACATCACGCGGCACACGCTGCCCAGCGTGCCGTCGCGAGGGTCGTAGGTCGCGACGAGCCACGGCGAGATCCACTTACCTTTACGCCCCTGCCCGCGCCAACCGCCGATGGGGACGAGGTCGAGCGAGTCGCCCATGCCGTCGACGTAGTCCTTCTTGAGCTTGAGCCAGCTGTCCCACCGCTTGGTCGACGGCTCGTACGTTGAGTCGAGACGCTTCACCATCAGCCCCTCGCACCCCGCGGCCACCGCCGCCTGCAGCATCGACTCGAGCTGCGCGCCCGCCGACGCGCCCGCCGTCGCGCCCCCGGCCGCGTCGCTTGCGGCGGCAGCGGTGGACGGCGACGACGGGATGGCGGCGGAGGTGGCGGCGTCATCGAGCGAGATGCCGAGCGAGATGTCGACAGCGGTGGCGAAGGCGACGATGCCGTCGCACGGCTCGAACTCCTCATGCATCAGGGACCGCCGCCGGTGCAGCGGCCAGTCGAGCAGCACCTCATCGCCCAGCACGAGCATGTCGAAGAGCACGAGCTGCACCGCCGTGCTGCTGCTCGCCGCGTTGGCCGCGGTCACGTCCCGCCGCTTGCGAGTCGCCAGGTGGTTGAACGCCCTCACGGTGACGCCAGCACCCGCCGCGCCCGTCGGACCCCCCATGCCTTCCTCATCCGCCGCGCCCGCCGCGCCCGCCGCGCCCGCCGCGCCGTCCTCACACGCCGCGCCCGCTGCGCCCGTCGCGGTGGGTGGTGAGGCGACGGGTACAATCTCAGCGTCGATCACGCACGCCCGGCCGCTGCGCTGCGCGCTGCGCGCGGCAGCGACCACATCGGGATACTTGTAGGTCATGTCGTCGTTCTTGCGCGAGAAGAGCCGCACCTCGCCCGCGGCGGTGCGGTGCAGCTGGCACCGCTGGCCGTCGTATTTGTACTCTGCAGTGATGGAAACGCCTCCGCCGCGCTCGCCACCGTCGCGGCCCTCGCCGCCGCCAGAGCCGCCCTCGTTGCCGCCCTTGCCGCCCCTGCCACCGCCTCCGCCCTTGCGCATCCGAGCGAGCACATCTCCCACCGAGGTCGCGGGTTTGGCAAGCATCGGCTGCGTCGGCACGCCAGCACGCACCGTGCCCGCCGCCTCCACGCCCGCCACACCGCCCGCCAGCAGCGCGCCCACGAGCGCGCCCACGTCGGGGCGCAGCGCGTAAGCCTGTCGGAAGGTCGCCGCCGCCGCCTTGCGCGCGTCGTCGTTCGGCAGCCGCCGCGCCGCCGCCGCCACGCCGTGTGCATGTGCGTGTGCATGCGCGTGTGCATGTGCGTGTGCATGCGCGTGTGCATGTGCGTGTGCGTCTGCATTTGTGCCTGCGTCTGCGGCGGCGCACGCGGCGGCGATGCCGAGCGCGGGCAGCACCGCGGCTTCGAGCGACACGCCGCACGCCATGTGCGGCACGAAGGTGCGCACTAGCCACTTGACCTCGCTCCCCTGCGCCGCGCGTAGCAGCCGAGTGAGCACTGCTGTCTTGCGCTTGGCCGAGCCGCCGCCGCCCACCTCAGCCAGCGAGAGCAGTGCCGCACGCACACCGCCGGCAGTGAGCGGCGGCGGCGGCGAAAGCAGCTGCTGCCGGCCGCCGCCGTCACGCAGCGCGAGCGCCGCCGCGCCCGCGTCGCGCGTGCGCGCGTACTGCGCACGGTACTGCTGCGGCTTGGCGCCTGTCGCCTCGAGGATGGCCGCTGTGATCGCGCCGTGCGTGATGCCGAGCGGCTTGCCACCCGCCTGCCAGTCGGGCCGCAGCCGGTGCCCCCCCGCCTGCGCATCCTTGGCGGGCGAGAGCAAGTAACACGCCGCCTCCAACTCGGATGGCGGCGCCCGCAGCGCCAGCAGCGAGCGGAAGGCGTTGCTCAGCACGCACTCCTTGGCCAGCCTCGAGCGCGTTGCCTCGAGCGCGTCGAGCGCGGCCGCCAGGTGCGCGTAAGGCACCGCGGCCCCGGGCCGGCGCCAGCACGCGCGCTGCGGCGCGTACTGCGCGAGAGGCAGCGTGAGGGCGCTGACGTCGGCCAGAGGTGGAGCCAGGGCCGCGGCGGCGGCAGAGGCGGCGGTAAAGGCGGCGGTGGTAGCAGCAGAGGTGACGGCTGCAGAGGCTGCGGCAGAGGTGGTGGTGGTGGTGGCGGCGACGGCAGAGGCGGCGGCGGCAGAGGCGGTGGCAGTGGCAGCGGGCGGAGGTGGTGGTTCCGCGTCAGCCAGCAGAAGCGCGCCAGTGGCACCGAGCGGTGTCAGGGACGGGGAAGGGGCGGGCGGGGCTGGGGGCGGCGCGGCAGGTGGCCCAGTCAGCGCTGGTAAGTTCGCTCGTGGCTTGTTGAAGAAGCTCTCGATGCTGCGGCGGCGCTTGGGAGTCTCGTCCAGCGGCTTGGGAGTCTCGTCCAGCTCACAGCCGCACAGCTCGCAGGCGGTGCGGCGGCCGTCGTCTGTCAGCAGCGTGCAGGCGGGGCAGGCGCGCGATGGTTGGTTCATTTGCCAAACTTCGCGCGCCCTGTTGGGGGCGGCTCCAAACGACTGGGGGTATTTTTGTTCTGTGCATCTTTTGAAGACTCGATGCCACCAACACGCCTGGGTCCCACCCTCCTACTACTCGCCTCCTGCTTCCTCGCGACGACCAGCGCGGGGGAGCCACCCGGAACGGTGGCGGCGGCGGTGTCGAGTGACGGGCACGTGGAGGAGTTCGGTGGGAAGAAGAAGAAGAAGAAGAAAAAGACATCGACCTCGAGGCTTACGATCGACGTGGACGACCTCGAGGATCGCATCCACCCAGCTGCACCACTCGAAGTGCCGCGCAGCCGTGACGCTGCCTGCAGCGTCGGCAGCGCCAGTCTCGACTCGTCGCTGCTGGTCACGTCGAAAGGCACGTGCACGCTGCGCGCAGCCATCGAGATGGCCGCCGGTGTGAGTGGCGGCGACTCGACAACCGTTCTCAGGCTCAAGCCCGGGCGGTACCGCCTCGCCGCGCCCCTGCCAGAGGTGACGGGCAGCGTGCACATCCTCGGTGCCGAGGGGCGGCGGGGCAAGAAGAGGCGGATGGCACCGGTCACGCTGGGCAATTCCGAGGAGCGGCGGAAGGCGCAGCTCGCCTTCGACCAGGCAGACGTCGTCGATCCCCATTACGTGGTGCTCGCGGCGGGGCAGCTCGGTCCCATCGGCAGCACGCTCGACGGCGACCCGCTGCACCACTAACCCCAACCCCAACCCCAACCCCAACCCCACACCCCCACCCCAACCCCAACCCTAACCAGGCGACGAGCGGCACCAGATCCTGCGGGCGAGCCGAGGCTCGACGCTGAAGCTCGAGCGGCTGCGGCTCGAGGACGGCCGCGCCGTGGCGGAGGGTGTGGACGATCCGCGCCGCACGATGGGCGGCGCAGTCAACGCGCTGGGGCGGCTGCTGATGAAGAACACGGCGCTGCGTGGCCACCGCGCGATCAACGGTGGCGCGCTGTACACTGAGGGCAAGGTTAGCATCGAGCGGTCCGTCATGACCTTCAACACCGCCGACCGGTGCGGCGGCATGATCTACTCGGCGGGCAAGACGACCATCGACAGCTGCAAGCTGGAGTCGAACCGGTGCGGCCACTTCGACTGCAAGAAGAAGAGCGCGGCGCAGATCATGGGGCCGCTGGGCGAGTTCGACGACGACATGCTCGGTGGCGGCGGCGACGACTCGGCGCTCGGCGCCGTCGCCGAGGGGCCGCCGCTGACAATCGACGGTCGCGCCGCGCACGCCAGGGCGGTGGCGGAGGGCGCGACGACGGCGCGGATGCCGCCGCGCCCGCCGAGGTCGCCGAGGCGGAGGCGGCGCAAGCGCAGCTCCAGCGCGGCGGTGGCGGAGCTCGACGATCTGGCGGAGGAGATTGAGTACGACGAGGAGCTCGCGAGCCGCATGGAGCAGGAGGAGGAGGAGCAGGAGGAGCAGGAGCGTGCGGCGGAGGAGCGGCAGCGCGCGGCGGAGGCGGAGGCGGTGCCGCCGCTCGAGGAGGAGCCGACGTGCGACCCCGAGCGGCACGGCGGCAAGGGCGGCAACCTGCACGAGCTCGCGTGCGAGGCGGGGCTGTGGCCCACGGGCCGCAAGGTACCCATCACCCCCTACCACCCCTACCACCCCCCTACCACCCCCCTACCACCCCCCTACCACCCCCCTACCACCCCCTTACACTGTACACTGGGGGCCAAGGTACGCCCCTTAACCCCACCACACACACCCTCACACACCCCTACGCCCCGTTACGCCAGATACCCACCGAGTGCGTCATGTGGCGCGCCACCGCCAACTGCTCCTCTGAGGGGGAGCGCCAGCCGAGCAAGGTGCGCGCTCCGCACACGTGCACGCACACACGCGCGCTCCCGTGCGCGCGCACGAGCGAGCCATTACTCGCCGCCGCTGGTCGCACAGCCACCATCACCCCGCCGCCGCCGCCCCGCGTGGCAGGACCTCGGCTGCTTTGACTTTGTGCCGCACGACTCGAGCGGGGCGTGTGAGTGTGCGGGGGGGCACATGACCGCCGCGACCGACTGCGAGCACGAGGGCTTCACCTGCCAGAAGGAGTGCCGGCTGCTGCGGCAGCGCCGCCGCCGGCAGAAAGCGGCGGGGCAGCGCGCCGCGGGGCTGACGCCGACCAAGGCCCTTGAGGCCGGCTACGGCAAACTCTTTGCCATCGGTGCCTTCGGAGCCAAAGACACCAGAGGGTCGCTTCTCGACGGCTTCGGCCTCCTCTGCTCCGATGGCTCGCGGACAGCCATTGCAGGTGAGCCCCGCCCCGGACCTATTGCCTAGCGTGGCGCGCTGTCCACCACGCCAGCCCGTCGCTACACGCATGCAGGCTCGGCCAACACGACGGCAAGACGATGGCGTTACCTAATTATCACCCTACCTAGGCTCGGCCAACAAGACGGCGGGAAGCGGCTGGGAGTTCGTCTGCCCGGGGTGGGAGGTGTGCCGCGACCTGGAGCCGCACTGCACGGGGTGGGCCGAGCGAGGCGAGTGCAAGGAGAACGCGGGCTACATGAGTGTCATCTGCCCACGAGCGTGCCGCACGTGCCCTGAGATCGCCGAGATCACAGCAGGCTCCACGGCTGCGCACGCCGCGCACGCGCTGGTGGGGCTCGACGTGCGTGGCGGCCGCATGGTGGACGCGGTGCGGCTACACTGCGGCCCCGTGGTCACGGTAGAGGATGCCGAGGACAGGAACTTCCGGGACGAGGAGGCCCGTGTGCAGGCGGAGAGCCTCGTGTCGGAGTGGTTCGGCGGGCCTGGCGGCCACGAGTGCGCGCTCACCTGCGACAGTCGCAACCTCACCGATGGCTGGCGCACCGGCGGCGTCGTGCAGAGCGTCATGGTGAGCTGTGGGCAGCGGGTTGACCGGCTCGAGCTCGCGCGGTGTAGCAAGGACCTCGAGGTGTGACGTCCCTGACGAGGTAACGAAATCAGCCACAAAAAACGCAGCCATTTTTTCTAATGGCTTTCCGCAACGCTCAAAAGACCACGGTACGGCAGTCCGAGTCGGCACACGAAACGGCCAAAAACTTGAGTTTCTCCCCCCACAATTTTATCCATTGCAACTTCCACTCTTCAACTTTCAGGACTCACACGTCACAGCTTTCTATCGACTACGGGGCTTAAACATGTAAAGCCGTATATGATCGGGGTGGCCCGGGTGCGGGGACCTCACATGGGGGACCACCACATCGTACCAAGCGTCACAGGTCACTCACTTTCTCAGTCTAAAGCCGTATGGGAGGAGGAAGCAGAAACCCAGTGCAATTGTGACCTGACGCTCCGGCTCCATGCTTCGGCCACCATCGGTCGGCCAGGGCGAGCTGACGTTCCGCAGGCTTTCACATCACGCGCTGGCGCTGCGCAGTGGGCTCGTCGTCGATTGTGCCTGGCCGCCTCGGCTGACCGCAGCCGCCCGGTCGACCGTCTCCGAGCAGCCCCAGGCGGACGATGTCTTGGAACTGGGACGGTAGCTCCTGCAGCGCGCAGAGCGCGAAGGCGGCCTCGATGGCGGTCTGCTTCTCCTTGGACGGCTCGGCGGCGAGGGCCGCCTGGAAGGGTTTGAAGTCGACAAACTGCAGGTTGTCGAAGCGCCGCTCGGGCAGCTGGTCGTCGAACGTCTCCATCTGGTCGAATGGCCCGTCGCCCACGCCGACGATCACGATGGAGAGCGGCACGCGCGACGAGGCCTCCACGATGGCGTTGATCGTCTCGCGCTTGCAGTCGAGCGCCTCGCTGACCTGGCCGTCGGTGACGATCAGTAGCACGTGCAGCTCGTTGCCGCTTGCCTTGACGAGATCGATCGCCTTGCGAATCACAGGTGCAAACGAGGTGGGGCCACTCAGTACGATGCCCCGCTGCAGCGCGCGTCGGTACTCTGAGAGCACGCCCTCGAAGCCGCGACAGGGAGCATCGCCAAGCGGCCGCGTGTCAAAGCTTTTGGACCTGACAGAGGCGAACACGGGATCAGCGGATAGAGGCAAAGACAGGATCAGCGGATCTACGGATTGCAGGGGCCCAAGTTCAAGTATGGGTCAGGCACGTCTGGTCGCCGAAGCCGAAGGCCGGAATCAAGTTGTCGTCGTCGAACGGGGAGAGCGTCTTGCCAATGATCGAGAGCGCGGACTCGTACGGGTTTCCGCCGGGGTGGCCGAGCGTGTGCATCGAGAGGCCACCGAAGGTCTCTGCGCCGGCTGTCTTGTTGGACGCTGTGAAGTCGATCGCGCAGATCAGGTTGCTTGACTCGACGCCAGCGGCCTTCAGAGAGTCAGCAAGCGCCTTGGGAGAGCGCAGCGAGTCCTCGTTCGCCCACTCGGGCCGCTCGCCACCACAGAGTGCCGACTCAAGCAGCTGGTCTATGACCTCCTGTTCGCGGGCCTTCGAGCTGCTTCCGCCCATACTGCACTGAGCCTTCACTCGAGACGATGGAATATAAGATAAGCTGCTCAGCATTCACAAGATAGATAGATAGATAGATAGATAGATAGATAGATCATCGCCAGTTAACCGTACCTTTGTGTCTGGGTGTGAGGGGCCCAGGCATCGCGGAATTGCGTAGCGTCGTGAGTCGTGTAACGTCGTGAAACCCAACAATCTATCTATCTATCAATCGCATTCACACACGGTGGGTCCACACATGCACGTGCAGAAAGGCAGGGTCTCAAATCCCACCTACGCAAGCCCCACTAAGGGCGGGACGAGGCGTCAACTCTAGGTCGCGAGTTCGTGTAGCCCCAAACCCAACCATCTTATCTTATCTCTGTCTGCTGGGGCACAAAAGAGATCAAATCTGACCTCAAAAATAGGAAATAAAAATTACTTATTAGGAAAACCTAGCGAGGTGTTCGCCAAGCCGCATGCCGCAAGCGTACGTTATTCTTGGGGTGTATGGTGAGAAATTGCGAATGCTTATTTAACTGCCCAGTAGTACTATAATATTCGCGGCAACACGGCCGTACGCGCGTTGGCGGAGCTTCCCGAGGGGCCGTGCGCGTGGGCACGGTGCGCGCTGGCCGCATCCGTGTGAAGCGAGGGCGGCGCGGCGCGGCCGTCGCGGTGGCCATGCTCGTGCAACGTGAGCCTCGGCGCGCTCTGGCTGTTGGCCATGAGCACACGCGACTGCTCCCCATAGCCATACGCTGGTGCTGGCGCGGCGCTGGCCATGAGCACACGCGACTGCTCCCCATAGCCATACGCTGGCAGCGGCTCGGTCCGCAGCCGCCCGTCGCTGCGCGCCGCCGCCCGGCGCCTGACCGCGTGCGCCTCGTGGCGCCCGCACGCGCCACTGTCTACGCCGGCGCCCACCCGCCCGCCCAACGCGGGCAGCAGCTCCGTCTGACTGAATGCCGCCGCAAGGGCCAGCGCCTCGCCGCGCGCGCGCGCGTAGGCGGCGTTGACAGCGCCGGACCTCGCCTGGTGCTGCGCCTGGTGCTGCGCGAGCGCATGGCGGTGTGAACCTCGATGTGGATCTCGATGTGGATCTCGATGTGGATCTTGAGCCTGCGGCTCTCGACCTGCGGCTGCGGCGGCGCGACGCGCCCTGCGCGAGGGCCGGGGCGATCCCTTGCGGGGCGACCTGTCTCCAGGAGGCTTGTCTCCAGAGTGGCTGTGCGGTAGCACGTCAACGGTGTGCTGTAGCACGCCGGCGGTGTGCTCTAAGGGCAAGAGCCCGACGGCGGCGGCGGCGTTGCGGGCGGCGTTGCGGGCGGCGGCGGCGGCGGCGTTGCGGGTGGCAGCGGTTTTGCGGGCGGCAGCGGCGTTGCGGGCGGCAGCGGCGCGGGCGGCGTGGGCGGCGGCGCTGGCGGCAGCGGTGGTGGCGGCGGCGTCGTGGGGCGCCTTGTCTCTGGAGCGGCTGTGCGTCGGCAACGTGGGCGAGACGACCGTGGTGTGCGCCTTGTCTCTGGAGCGGCTGTGCGTCGGCAACGTGGGCGAGGTGACAATGGTGTGCGCCGAGGGCGAGGCGACCAAGGCGACCTTGATCGAGGGCGAGCCGATCGACGGTAGCGAGACTGAGGCGGACATCGAGGCAGGCGCGAGCGATGCCAGCTTTGCGGCGGGCTTTGCGGCGGGCCTGACGGCGGGCTTCGCGTGCGGCGGGCTGTCCAGCGGGCTGTCCGGTGGGCGATCCGGGCCGACCCAGCTGTTGTCCGCCACGGCGTGTGCCGTGAGGCGCATGGCGGGGTCGGGCTGCAGCAGCGAGCGCACTAGCCCCTTGGCTGCGGCGGAGAGCGAGGCGGCGAGGTTCGCGTGGGAGGCCTTCGAGATGCGATGCTGCAACACCTCCATGCTCTCGCCCGCGAAGGCCGGCCTGCCGTGCAGCATCTCGTAGAGCACCGCGCCCAGCGCCCACATGTCCACGGGTGGCCCCTCGTACCCGGCCGCGCTCTGCGTGCGCAGCTCGGGTGCCTGGTAGGCGGGCGTGCCACATAGGGTGCGCAGCCTGCCTACCTTCTCGCGTGCCTCCGCCGGCACGGCGCTCACGGCGGTGCAGCGTGCCGCGAAGCCGTAGTCGCACAGCTTGACGTGCCGCTTCCTGCCGTCACGAAGAGCTGGCTGGCGAGGAGCTATGCACAGGCACAGGCACAGGCACAGGCACAGGCACAGGCACAGGCACAGGCACAGGCACAGGCACAGGCACAGGCACAGGCACAGGCACAGGCACAGGCACATGCGATGCACACGCGATGCACATGCCATGCACATGCCTGACGTCGACGAAGAGGAGGTTGGCTGGCTTAACGTCGCGGTGCGCCACCCCCACGCGGTGCAGGTGCGCTACCGCACTGTTGGCCTGCGCGACGCACGACGATGCAAACGTCACGGATGAGCGGAGCCCGAGAGGCAAGCCCTAGCAGGCTGAGCTGAGCACGCCTACCCGTAGCGTGGCACGCCTACACTAACTATGCAAGAGCACGGCGCAGCAGGTGGTAGTGCTGCGGTATGCGCGGCACGCCTGCGCGAAGAGCCCAGCGGCCTGCTCCTCCTCCAGGCCGGAGCAAACGGGGCGCGAGCTGAGCAGGAAGGAGAGCGATCCTCCAGCGCAGTACTCGAGCACAGCGTGCACGGCGCGGCTCGACTCGACCACCTCGAGCAGGTGCGCCACGCCCGGGTGCAAGCTGGACTGGGCCGCGAGCAGGCGCAGCACCTCCAGCTCGCGCGTCCCCTTGACCACACCGTCTTCAACCGTGCGTGTCATCCCGAGCGCCCTCTCCCCAGGCGTCGTCGTGGACTTCCGCTTCTTCAGGAAGGACTTCACAGCCACCTCCTTGCTGGTGAGCCGGTGTACGGCCTTTGCCACGGTGGCAAAGGCTCCGCTCGCGATCGGGCCACTGGTCGTGTAGCCGTGCGGAGCCAGCGGATCGCGCACTCCCTTTCTCGGCCGCTTGTGGGTATGCTTCGGGCGGACAGACTCTGCAGCAACGTGCTCATACGGGCTCTGCTGCAGCGCCTCGTCGGCACCACTGGCAGCTGCGCCGCCGCCGGGCATTTCCAATTGTCGCCAACGCCCCAAGTTTCCACGCCGCCCATGCTCTCTGCTGGAGACGCCGCAAGAGCAAGGGCCGCCCGCCGTGTCCGCGCGTTTTCTATCCCTGCCATTTCCGCGCCTCGGCCAGAAAACCCCACCAACAAACGCGCGTCGATGTCGAACAAGCGGGTTTCCGAGGCCAGTTGGGAGCAATCCAACAAGCGGGTCCGGACCACAAGTGACCTTGACATCGCACCTCTGGGCACCGCGCGCGAGACCGATCCGCGGAAACTGGAGCAGCGCCAGAAGCAGATAGGCTACGGCAAGAACTCGCTCGCCTACCAGCGATACCTTGAGGAGGTGCCGCTCCACAAGCGCCGATTCGACCTGATCAACTCCGACCACCCGCGCACGCCAGACATCGCGAGGGACGTGTCCAAGCGGACATTCGATGGGCAGGTCAAGGCCTGGCGGCGACAGCTGCACCTCTGGGACCCTCCTGAGGCGGTGGGGGCGCCAGTCCCGGCGCCGTCGGCCGCCGCTCCCGGTGCCGATCTCGGGAGCGAGCCGGTAGCGGCTCCGTCCTCGTCGGCCTTCGGCGACTTCCTGGGCATCGGCGAGGACGAGGACGAGGACGTCGCGATGCCGCCACACTCGCAGGAGGATCGCACGCCTGCTGCGGCCGCGGCAGCCGCGGACCCCCGGACGGAGCGGAGCCGCGACGGCGGCCTCTTCCACAGTGGGCTGCTGGAGCAGGAGGACGACCTGCCTGAGTATTATTACGAGGGGGGAGACGCTTCCTCCTCCTCCTCCAAGCCGCGACCAGCGCCGTCGGCAGAGGAGCGGAGAGCGCCTGCTGCTGCTGCCGCTGCCCACGAGCCGCTGCGCTCGCGCCTCGATGCCTTCAAGGCAAAGTCGCTGCCGGCTGCGCCCCTGATTGCCGAGCGCTCGATCTACGACGCCTACGATGGCGACGCTCGTTAAACGGGGTATATAGGAATCGAATAGTGCCGCCGTATTCCGCTTCGTGCGGGATACTCTAAACCGACTTTCTATTGGCGCGTGGGTTTGCCCTCTATCTCCCGGTCCCGCGGCAAAACTTGCCGCGGTCACATGCGCGGTTGTCACCGCACATACCGGGGTCGGCGCGTCTCTCATACTCTCCGGTCTCCGCGCAACACGGCGAGACGGGGGTTGAAAACTCGTGCGAGACACAACAAACGCCCTAACTGGGTGACCCTAACTACAAAATCGGGAGACATATAGTGGACACTAACGACACTGCAAGGCCCGCGTGCGCTGACGTCTACCTCTCGCCGCCTGGTGAGAGGTCTCGGCCACCCGTGGCGTCGGCAGCCGAGCTCCAGCCCGTGGCGCGGCCCGTGGCGTCGGCCCATCGGTCGGTCGTTCGCTGCGTGTCGACTCTCTTGAAGAAGTGCAGCGCGTCGTCCGCCTTCTGACTGGACAAAAGGTCGTGCGAGAAGAGGTACGAAAACAAGCAGTCGCCGGAGCAAAAGGCGGACTCTGCCATCGCCGCTGTGCCACCGGCAGAGCTGGTGGGCGTGACGATCCAGCCGTTGTTGCTCGTCTGCCACGACTGGTTCTTGCACTGGTCGAGCGGGGTGGAAAAGGAGTGCAAGTAGGGCGCCGGCGTGTGGAGCATGCAGTTTTTGCACGACGGCAGCTCCTTCTCCTTCTCGGCTGACGGGCCACTGGCGGAGCTACGCCGCTGGACGCCCGTTTCGAACGTCGAGTGGCGGAAGGCGGGCGGCGTTCGCTGGCCAGAAGACGGCATATGCTGGCTGCGGCCTCCCGCCGAGGTAGTCGAGGGGGCCCGGGCGGGCGCGGATCCTGAAGACGCCTGAAGCAATCGCGGAATCCGTTCTGTCGCCGCGCGTCAAGACATCCATGACCCAAACTTCATCAGTCCCTAGGGCTAGGGCTAGGGCTAGGGCTAGGGCCAGGGCTAGGGCTAGGGCTAGGGCTACTAGGGCCAGGGCTAGGGCTAGGGCTAGGGCTAGGGCTAGGGCTAGGGCTAGGGTTAGTTAGGGTTGGGGCGAGGGTGAGGGTGTGGGTGAGGGTTGGGGTTAGGGTTGGGGTGAGGGTGAGGGTGAGGGTGAGGGTGAGGGTGAGGGGGAGGGTGAGGGTGAGGGTGAGGGTGAGGGTGAGGG
>Ga0209302_10001268_pt1 | contig 14657 bp, 8 predicted proteins | sample ArcOceMetagenome_2_FD_187445 | JGI IMG/M metagenome (GOLD analysis project Ga0209302, IMG submission 187445) | Marine eukaryotic phytoplankton communities from Arctic Ocean - Arctic Ocean ARC135M Metagenome (SPAdes) (version 2) | ecosystem: Environmental > Aquatic > Marine > Oceanic | place... | reverse complement strand
GGGGGGGGGGGGGGGGGGGCACAGGCGAGTCTAGTGTGCCGTCCAGGCAAGGGCAGTCTGCTAAGCTCCGCCTCTCTGTCCGCCCATCTAGCCATACTTAGTTAGTATCTCTGCCCACCTCTGGCTCGGCAGTGACGAGGGACTCCTTCCACGGCAGCTCCGAGTCCGAGTTGGCGTAGACCTGCCAGAGTGAGTAGAGCTATAGTGAGTCTATAGTGAGTAGAGCCGTAGTAAGTATAGCCCCAAGTCGGAGTTGGCGTAGACCGGCCGCGCAAGATACGTGAGATTGCAGGCTAGGTTGCAGGCTAGGTCCACACCGCAGGGCTACAGGCTGCAGGCCCGACTCCAGGCGCGGGCCTTTGACGTCACAGTCAGAGAGGGGATAACGACCTGGTAACACCACCTTGAAGTCTCGGTCGCCGAGCGCGCGAGAGACGGCGAGCGTGTGCATCACGCGGCCGTTGGAGACCCAGCCGCCCGCGCGCGTGATCCTGGCGAGGTGGCAGGAGGTGGCAGGGGAGGTGGTGGGGAGATGGTGGGGAGATGGTGGGGAGATGGTGGGGAGATGGTGGGGAGATGGCTCGTGCTCCGCCTTGCCACCTCGTTGCTCCGATCCTTACTTGCTTGCCCACTTGCACTTACTTCACACTACTACTGACTTACCTCGCCGCCTCATCGCTCCGATCAGGCTTGTGGTCCACTGTCATGCGCAGCGGCCTACCGTCGCGCAGGATGTACGCGCGCGAGTCGCCGGCATTGGCAACCAGCACGTGCGTCGGCGAGACCAACGCACAGACCGCCGTGCTGGTGAGAGTTAGGGCCAGCGTTAGGGCCAGGGCCAGGGTTAGGGCCAGGGCCAGGGTCAGGGTTGGGGCCAGGGCTGGGGTTGGGGTTGGGATCAGGGCTAGGGGTGAGGACGTTCCACCAGACCTGCCACTGCAGCTGTTGGTGGTCTCGAGTAACTGCGCGTCCGTCGAGAGGAAGGCGGCGCGCAAGCTCGCCGCGAGCTCGGCCGCCGTTGGCGGCGCGCCTGAGGCCAAGCTCGCGCCCGTGCCAGAGGCCGCCGCGGCCGGCGCGGCTGGCGCGGCGCGGAGGCTGAGCTGCTCTCCGAGATGTACGAGCAGGTGGCGGTGCAGGTGCGCCTTTGCGAACTCCGACGCCTCACCGCCACCGTGGCCATCGTAGACCTGGTTAGGGTTGGGTCAGGGTTGAGGTTGGTGCTAGGGTTGGGCTTTGGCTTGGGTTTGGGTTTGGGGCTAGGGTTGGGGTTAGGTGGCCGTCGTGGACCGCGTAAAAGCTCAGCAGCGGCCACTCTCCTGCCCAGCCGGGCGGCGGTGGCAGACTCTCGAGCGCCACGTGCGCGTCCTCCATCGTCGGCCTCTTTCCGCGCCGCTCGCCCACGCCCACGCGGAACCGACCGAGCAACACCTCGGCGCACTTGGGCCCGAGCCCAAGTAGCAGTGAGTGCCCCGGCGCCAGCCTGAAGGCGCGCGACGGCGTGCGTTCGGGCGAGAGCCGCACACAGGTGCCGTTGGACGAGCCGAGGTCGCTCACGCGCCACGCCTCACCGCCGCCGCCGCCGCCGCCGCCGCCGCCGCGCACAAGCTGCGCGTGGCAGGCGGAGACGGCGGGGTCGCGCAGCACCAGGTCGTTGGAGGCGGCGCGACCCACGCCAAAGGTCGCCATGGTAGACAGTGGCACCGTTTCGACGCCGCCACCTTGCTCCTTGGTGTTGCGCACCTGCACACGCGCAGGGGGGGCAGGATCGGGGTCGGGGTAGCGGTTGGGGTCGGGGTCGGGGTCAAGGTCGGGGTCAGGGTTTGGGGTCGGGGTTGGGGAGGCATGCACCTATGATGCTCGCCTACTTACTACTATACTCACTACTCACTACTCACTACTTACTAGCGTGCCTGCAGGTAGTGCTCACCCTCCTCAGCGACGAGGGTGAGCCAATGCCCCAGCCCGCCCGGCCCCACGCACCCCAGCCCAAAGGCGTCGCCCAGCTCGAGCGGGTATGGCCGCGACGGCTCGCGGTCCGCCGAGAGTCGGAGGAAGGTGCCATTGAAAGAGCCGGGCTTATCGGCGACGCACACACCTGGATGGCCAGGCGCGGTGGAATCGGCCACCTTGGAGGCGGCTCGCTCGAGCAGCTGCGAGGCCGTTGCTGAGATCCTACTGGCCGGACCCTCGCCCGCCGAGCTGGGGCACTGCCGGGCACTGCCGATGGGGCGACTTTGACCATGCTGGCCCGCCACCCGCCTCCCACCAGAGCGCGGCGTGCGTGCCAGACACCTCCTGGTCGTTGAGCAGGAGGGCACAGCCACGCGCGCGCCCAATCTGCAGCGGGCTATCGGCGCCATGCTCCTCACATCGCAGAGCCACGCAGCAGCCCAGTGCGGCGCCGCCTTGCCCCTGCAGCCACACCACGGCCTCGTCGCACAACGGGCGCACCTGGGGGTCAGGGTGAGGGAGAGGGTGAGGGCCAGGGTGAGGGACACGGCGAGGGCCAGGGTGAGGGTCACGAGGGTGAGGGACAGGGTGAGGGTCACGAGGGTGAGGGCCAGGGTGAGGGTCACGAGGGTGAGGGCCAGGGTGCGGGCCGAATGTGGGGGAGAGGGCCAGGGCTGGCGCACCATCGGCAGAGCCTCGAGCGCCTCGTCGCCCTTGCCATCGCTATCTATTTCCTCCCACAGCAGCACGTCGGGCAGCGCCTGCTGCAGCGGCGACGGGCTGAGCGCGCGCGGTGACGCGTCGGGTCGCAGCGTGTCTGCATGTCGCAGTGTCTCCTGGTGCTGCTGGTGCTGCTGGTGCTGCTGGTGCTGCTGGTGCTGCTGGTGCTGCTGGTGCTGCTGCGGCGGCGACAGGCTCTCCGCAGCGTGCGGCGCCGCTGCTCGTAGCGTCATCCCGTCACGTGTCGTGCCGCCCGCTACGAGCAGCGCGAGCACGCCTGCATGGCCAGAGGCGGTGTGCATGGCCAGAGGCGGTGAAATCGGCGACCTTGGGCCGGCAGATGAGCGCCGCCACAGCCTCTCGTCGGCATCCCGCCGGCGACGGCGCTCCTCCCCTCAGGCGCTCCTCTCAGGCGCTCCTCCCCTCAGGCGCTCCTCTCAGGCGCTCCTCCCCTCAGGCGCTCCTCTCAGGCGCTCCTCTCAGGCTCAGGCGCAGAGGAAAGCCCGAGCAAGCGGGCGGGCCTCTAGAGCGGCGGGAGAGCGGGCCTACTGCCAGCAAGGGCCGCTCTGGCCATGATCCATGGGTGCAGGGCCGCTCTGACGATGCGGGCGTGCGTTCGTGCTTGAGCTGCTTGGCCTTGTCCGCCGGCAGGTGTCCGTTGTTGTCGGCGGCCTCCGCGTCCGCCCCGAGGCTGAGAAGCATCTCCACCGCCTCGGCGTGGCCGTAGCGCGCCGCTACGTGCAGCGCCGACGCGCCGCGGGGCCTGGATTGTCAAAGGCAGCGGGGTGAAAGGCAGTGGAATCGGCGACTTTGGAGGCGGCTAGCTCGAGCACCCGAGGTGATGGCGAGGCACCCAGTGCCCCTTACCCCCTCCCTGGTAGTGCAGAGCCGCTTAGAGCCGCCAGGCGCGTCCCGAGGGGCGCATGAGCCGAGCTCGGGTACTGCCAATGGGGAGTTTGGTCATTGGCCATGCTGGCGCGCCCTCGCTGGCTCACTAGCTCCGTCTGCGAGGCGCAGAGCTCACGGAGGCGTGCGACGTCGCCCTTGTGCGCGGCCTCGAGGACCTTCCGGCAGCGCGAGTCGAAGGCCGGCGGCACCATCGCCCCCTGCAGCTGGCGCATGATCTCCTCGGACCCACTGGCGCGCGCCTTCTCGAGCGGCGTGTGTCCTCGCTCGTCCTTGGCCATGGGGTCGGCCTTCTGCGCGATGAGCAGGCTGACCATCTGGGGCTGGCCGAACCGCGCCGCAATGTGCAGAGGCGTCGCCCCTCGTGGACCGGCGCAGTTCACCAGCAAGCCCTCGGCCAACAGGGTGCTCACCGCTTCGACTTCACCTCCGCGGGCACCATTGAACAGGGCGCGGTAGCGACCGTCCGAGCCGAACTGCTGCGGCTTCCGCTGCCCAATACTCTCGGACATCGAGCAACCAGCGGGTGCGCGAAGACTCCCGCCAGACTTGCACTTGTGTCGGTTATCCCCCCGCAATGAGAGAGATGAGAGAGGATTCATCTCTCATCCCCCGCAGAGGGGGTCCGTGGGACCGCGGCGGGGTCGATAGATAGATCAGATCGCGGTATTGTGGAGCGGCGCAAGTCGTGTAACGCGTGGAACCAAATCATATTTTATCGTTATAATATCCTATCGTAACTATCGTCCCTTGACCCTTCGTGTCTGAGGTCGAGAAGTGGTGGTCGTGCTCCGCGTGCTCCCCTTCGCCCTGTTGCCGCCTTGGCAAACAAACCGGCTAATTGTTGTTTTGTTTGCACATATATAACTGCGGTTTGTCCGGCGGATACATAGAGGCCCGTGGCCACCCTTCGACGACACCAACGCAACCTACGACGCATGCCGTGGGTGCGGGTGCTCTCGCTCATCGCTTCGCACGAGCGCGGGGCTCCTCGTCCTCGCCGTCGCCGACGCCGCGCGGCAGCGTCGTGACAGGCACGCCGTAGCACACCGTGGCGGCGCCGGTGAGGAAACGCAGGCGGCACGCGCCGCGCGCCTGCGCGAGCGCCGTGAGCAGGTCGCCGCCCTCGCCCGCGCAGCGGTCGAGCAGGTGGTCGCACAGCCGGTCGATCTCGCCATCGGTCACGTCCCATAGGTTGGCCACCAGCGCGGGGCAGCGCGCATGCAGGTAGTGCAGCGGCGTGCCGCTCGGCGCGAGGCCGCCGTGCGGCCGCAGCGCGCCCGACGAGCACCCCATCAGCAGCGAGACCGCGCAGCGCGGCAGCCCGCGCAGCTCGGGGCCGGGCAGCAGCGCGCGGCCGTCGCCGTGGCCGCAGTAGACGAAGAGCTCCTTGTCGCACAGCGCGCGCTTGAGCATCTGCTGCGGCGGCGGCAGTTCCGCCGCGCCGCCGCCGCCCGCCGCCGCCGCCGCCGCCGCCGCCGCCGCGACGCCGTCGCCCGCCTCGACAGCGGCGGGCTCGGTGGCGGCCCACGGCGGCCTCCCGGCGACGCCCGCCCAGCCGAAGGTGTGCTCGAACTTGTGCTCGAAGCGGCGCTGCGTCGGCAGCAGGTCACCCATCGGGTTGAGCACGTAGAAGCCTCGCGCCGAGTGGACGCCGCCATCGGGCGCCTGCAGCGCGTCCGCCGCCGCGCCGCACGCGCGCACGAAGGCGGCGCAGGGCAGCCGCGAGGCAGGCTGGCCGCGCAGCAGCGGGATGACCTGTGGGTGAAGGGGGCGCAGGGTTCGTGTGAGAGGGTGTGCGTGCGAGGGTGGTCTTCGAGGGTGGTCTTCGAGGGTGGTCTTCGAGGGTGGTCTTCGAGGGTGGTGTGCGAGGATGGTCTGTGAGGCGTGGTGCAAAGGCGTGTGAGGTGAGGGTGGTGTGTGAGGGGTGGTGGTGCAGAGCGTGTGAGGCGGCGGCGGCGGCGGCGGCGGGATCACCTCCCACGGCAGCCGCAGCAGCCCCTCCTCCAGTAGCAGCAGCACCGGTCGCCGCGCCATCGGCGGCGGCGCCTCCTCGCGCTCCTCGCGCTCCTCGCCGTCGTCGGCAGGCGGGCGGCGTAGCTCCCAAGCCGCGCGAAGCTCGCCCAGCAGTGCGGCGAGCGGCGCGTCGGCCGGCGCGTCGCCCGCGGGCGTCGCCTCGAGCTGTGCGGCGAGCCAGCAGCGCAGCGGCTCGTCAGGCAGCCCTGCCGCCAGACCCTCGCACGCGGCACGCACCGCCGCCTCGCCACGCGCGTCCAGCCCTGCCACCACCTTACCCGCCGCCGTGCTCGCCACCTTCTCGACCGCCTTGCCGCGCCGCCCGCCGCCGTCACCCGCCGCGCCCTTGTCGCCCGCCGCCCGCTGTGGCTGTGGCTCCGCGCCGACGCTGCGCCAGCCGAGCGCGGCCACGCGCCTCGCCGCCTCGCAGCAGACTTCGTCCAGAGCGGCGGCGTCGGCCGCGGCCGCGGGCGGCGTCGCCATCAGCACCGCCGCGTCGCGGAGCACCTGCTCCTGCAGCCGCTGGCTCAGCCGCTCAAGGCGCGCGTCGAGCGCGCCGCGCCGCGCCCAGTACGCTGTCCGCTCCGCGCGCGTCGCCTCGTCCGCTGTAGCGCCCGCCGCGCCGCCCGCCGCGCCGCCCGGCGCGCCGCCCGGCGCGCCCGCGGACTCCGCAGCGGCGGGCGGCGCGACGGCGAGCGTCGTGAGTAGCTGCACGCGGAAGCTCGGCAGCTGCTTGGCGGCGGCGGCGCGCTTGGCGGCGCTGCCGCTCTTGCCGACGAAGGAGACGACGGCGCCGTGGCGCAGCGCCACCGTGCGCTTCTGCCGGCTGGTGGGTCGGACGCCGTCGACGAACGTGCCGTTGGTGCTCGTGTCGGTCAGGGTGAGCACGCCCTCCGCGGTGTCGAAGCGCAGCGTGCAGTGCGCGCCGCTCGCCTCGGGATGGTCGAGCCGGAAGGGCGCGGCCCGCTCGCGGCCCAGCACCGCCTCGGGCCGCGCCGCGTCGAGAGTCAGGCTGGCGTGCGGGGCGGGCGCCACCAGCACCGCGCGCACCACCGCGCCGCCGCCCTCCGCGCCGCCGCCCTCCGCGCTGACCGCCGTGCCCTCCGCGCCGACAGGCGCCACCGGCTGCGGCCGCGGCCGCGCCTCTGCGGCAGCCGCGGTGGACGGCGGCAGCGGCGGCGCGGTGGAAGCCTGGTTGGCGGCGCGGCTCTCGCGCATGATCTCGTCGAGCTCGTGCAGCAGCGGCACCGCCGCCGCGCCACCGCCCACGCACGTCAGCAGCGGCGGTGCACCGCGCCGCCAGCGGGCCGCCATCAGGCCCCGCCCCATCGGGCCGCGCGACACCGCGACAACAGTGCAATGCTCCGGCACGTGCGCCAGCCATTCCTCGCCTCCGTCGGCACCAGCGCTGCCGAGCATGTCTGCCGCGTCGTTGTTGTCGCCCTCGTCGTCGGTACCCTCGTCGTTGCACGGGCCGAGCGGTAGCGCCGCAACGGCCTCGGCCCAAGAAGCGGCGGAGGCGGAGGCGGAGGCGGCATCGTGGACGTCAACAGCGGAGAGGTTGGCGGTGGGCCTGGCGGGGGCTTTGGCGGGAGCCTTGGCGGAGGCTTTGGCGGAGGCTTTGGTGGAAATTTTGGCGGAGGGGCGAGACGCGACGCGAAGCGACGCCATCGCCCCCTCCACCTCGCCCAGCGCGTGCCTCGCGCCGCCGCCGCCGCCGCCGCCGCCGCCGCCGCCAGCACTACCAGCACCAGTACCACGCCCAGCGGCGGCGGCGGCGGCGGCGGCGGCGGCGGCGGCGGCGGCGGCAGCGGCGGCGGCGAGCTGGCACATCTGGTGGCGCACGCCTACGCCGATGCTGCCGCCCAGCAGCCGCGCCGCCGCCGCCGCGTGCTGGGGCCCGCAGCAGGCGGCAAGCGCGATGCAGCTGTCGCGCAGCAGGGCGGGCGGCGCGAGGCGGCCGCACAGGCGCACGGCGGCAAGCAGGTGCAGCCGCGCCTCGGTGAGTTCGGTAAAGCCTGGCTGCTCGTCGGGCCAGGCGGCGGTGGGCTTGGCACCGCACCGCCGCCACAGCGCAGCGAGGCCGCGGCCGTCGCCGTCGTCGCCGCCGCCCGCCGCCGCCTCTGCGGCGGAGAGCAGGCACAGCCCCAGCCCCAATCGCGCGTGCGCCCGCTCGAGCACGCCACCGCCGCACCGCACCAGCGCCGCACTGCGCTCGTGCCAGCGGCGCGCAGCGACAGGCGCGCTGAGCGCATGCAGTGCGGCGGCGAGGCGAGAGGTGAGCAGCCCGCGCAACGGCAGCAGTGAGCGCGCGGCGTCGATCGCCGAGGCGGTGGATGGCGAGGCAGTGGGCGGCGAGGCAGTGAGGGCGGTGGTGAGCGGCAGCGGGGTGGCGGCAGCGGCGGCGGCAGCGAGGCGCGGCGCGACGCGGCGCAGGCGGCGCAGCGCGCGCGCGCTCGAGAGGAGCGCAGCGAGTGCGCGTGCCTCATCTGCGGCTGCGTCGGCTGCGTCGGCTGCGTCGGCCTCGTCGGCCTCGTCGCTCGTGCCTGCTGCTCCGGTGGCGGCCTCAGCGGTCGCGCAGCCACCGTGGCCGCGGCGCGGCTGCAGCAACAGCAGCCCGGCGTGCGCCTCCTCAGCGCGCACCGCCAGTAGCGCCGCGCATGGCCCGCCGTCCGCATCCTCTCCCTCCGTGCCGGCGGACGCGCAGCGTCGGCGTTGCGCTGGTGCTGCGTTGGCGTCGGCGCAGCCGCAGGCGTCGCGCCAGCCGCGGAGGAGCCGCTGCACGCGCGCGCCGTGCGCCGCTGCGTCGCCCCACGCCTCCGCCTCGGTGTGAAGCCATGCGCTGTGGAGCTCAGCCTCGATCTGCTGGCGCAGAAGCCTGGCGGAGGAATGCGGAGGGCTCGCCCTCTGCGACGCCGCTGGGGGGCAGGGGCCTAGGGCCAAGAAGTGGCCAAGGGGCCAGGGGCCAGGGCGCGGGGCGAGGCTGGGATAAGGGCCGAGGCCTCTAGGGCAGCCGGGCGGGCTAGCGCAGGGCGCCCCCGCAGCCGGGGCGAAGGTCGCCGCCTTTCAACCGGCCACTGCCGCCCGCTGCGGCGCGCGAGGCCGCGCGCAGCACGCGCGTGCGCATGCGCATCGGCGAGCGAGCCCTGCAGCGCCCAAAGCCGACTGAGTCCCACCATCGCCTCGCAGGTGCTCGCCGCCAGCAGGACGCCGTCGAGCCAGCCGCCGCCTCCACCTCCGCCTCCGCCTCCGCCTCCGCCTGTTGCCGCGCCGCCGCCGCGGGCGGCATGATGCGCGCGGCTGAGCGCCGCCTGCGCCTGCAGCCGCGCTCGCGCCGGATCGGCGCGCTCTTGCCTGCAGCGCGCGACCAGCAGGTGGGCGCGGCTCAGCAGCAGCGGCGGCAGGAGCGCCACCTGCGAGCCGGCAGCGGCAGCGGCAGCGGCGGCGGCAGCAGCGGAGGCGGAGGCGGAGGCGGCGGCGGAGGCGGGGGTGGCGGCGGAGGGCACGAGCTGGCAGAGGAGCGCCTCCGCCTCGTGCGTCTGCTCGGCCTCCCCTGAGGAGAACATCACCTCCGCACGTGCCAGCAGCGCCGAGGCCGCCGCCGCGCCAGACCTTCCGGCAGGCGCGGCGGGTGCGGCGGGTGCGGCGGGTGCGGCGGGTGCGCCGGGTAGTACTATGCATGCGGTGGACGTGGCGGCGGCGGCGGCGTCTTCGGCGGCGGCGGCGGCGGCGCATCGCAGCCCCAGTCCGAGCAGCAGCTGTGCGAGCCACCCGTGTGACTCGGCCGCCGCATCACGCAGCCCGAGCGCCGCGGCGATGCCTGCGGCGAGCGCTGCCGCCTCCCGCGCCGCGCGCGCGCTGAGCAACTGCCACAGCAGTCGTGAGCAGCGCAACAGCGCGGCAGCGCTCGCTGCGGGCTGTGGCAGCGCCGCCCGCAGGGTGGCGGCGGCGGCGGCGGCCGCCGCGGTGGCGGGCGTCGCGCGGCTGCCCGCCGCTGCCGCCGCCGCCGCCGCCGCCGCCGCCGCCGTTGCAGCAGCGGCAGCGACCGCACGCCACTCGCACATGGCGGCGGTGGCGTGCGTGGCGGCGGCGTGCGCGGCGGCGGTGAACGCCACGTCGTCTTTGGCCGCCTCTGCTGGCGCGGTGGCACCGCCGCCCTCCGTCTCCGCCGCCACGGGTGAGGTCGCAGCGTGCAGGCCGAGCACACTCTCCGCCAGCAGCAGCTGCGCGCGCGCACGCAGTTCGCAATCTTCGAGCCTCCCCGCCGCCTCCACCCCTTCCCCTGCCTCTGCAGACGCTCGCGCCGCCGACCCCGCCAGCCCTGCCGGCCCCACCGCCTCCGCTGACGCCGCCGCCGCCTCCAGCCTCGCCACCAGCTCGCTGCGCTTGCCAGTGGCGGGCAGCCGCAGCCTTGCCAGCTCCTCCCGCAGCTGCTTGACGTTAAGCGTGCTCGCAGCGAGCGGCAAGCCCACACGAGTACTGGCGCCTGCGTCAGCATCCGCGTCGGCGGCGGTGCAGACCGCGGCGGAGCTGCCTCTGCCGAGAAGCTGCAACGCCTCGCGGGCGGTGGCGGCGCACTGGCGCAACGCGCGTACTGGCGTGCCCTCGCCCTCCGCTGAGCCGGCGCCACCATCGTTATCGCCACCGCCCACCGCGAGGGGCGCACTGAGTCGCTCCACCTCCGCCCGCGCCAGCAGCAACCGCGCGCGACGGTGCGCCGCGCCCAACGGCAGCGCGTCGAGCGCGGCGGCGGCGGTGCGCGCTGCCTGCGCGCGCAGCACGGCGGCGGCGGAGGCGGCGGCGGCAGGCAGCGCGCCAAGCCGCTCCACTACCTCGGCTAGCTCGCAGAGTGCCACCTCCTCAGCCGACTCCGCTGGAACCTCCGCCGCCGCCGTAGACACCTTCGCAGCCGCCGCCGAGGGCTGACGCCGCCGGTGCAGGCATACCTCATGAGGGCTCACGGCGCCATCCTCGATCGCGTCAGCCGTCGCCGGCCCGGCGCCGCCGCCTGCCACCGCCGCCGCGTCTTGCTGCCATGCGCGCAGCTGCAGGCCAATGTACCGTGCCACCGCCTCCCGCACCGCCGCGCGCGCGCCCTCGCCGGCCTCGGCCGCGCCTCCGCCTCCGCCCTCGCCGTCGGCCTGCGGGAGTGCAGCGGCTCGCGCGCGCAGCAGTGCCGCGACGTGGGGCAGCGCGCGACGCGGCTGCGGCGGTGCGAGCTGGGCGAGACAATGCGCCGCCTGGTCAGGGTTAGGGCCAAGGTTAGAGCGAGTGTTAAATTCAAGATGAGAGCCAGGGTTAGGGCCAGGGTTAGGGCCAGGGTTAGGGCCAGGGTTAGGGCCAGGGTTAGGGCCAGGGTTAGGGCCAGGGTTAGGGCCAGGGTTGAGCAAGGGCCTCGGAACTCGGTTGGACACAGTGCGCCGCGCCTGGTCGTGTGCCACGAGCATGAGCGCCCCCTCGCCGCCGCCACTGTCTCCGCTCCCGCCTCCGCAGTGGCCGTCGGTGGCGAGCGCGGCGATGGCAAGGCTAGCCTCGAGCAGCAGCAGCGCGTCGCGCGGCTGGCCGCCATTGTACAGCTTGACGGCGAGACCTTGGCTCGTGCGCGCGAGCCACCCAAGGCTCAGCCGCTGGCCGTCGGCGGGAGGCGTCGCCGGCGGCCATGCCGCCACTGTGCCGCCGCCACCGCCACCGCCACCGCCACCGCCACCGCCACCGCCACCGCCACCGCCGCCCGCGGGTCGCCACGCGTATGCGGCGACACCGCCGTGCACCACACACGCCGCGCGACGCAGGCGAGAGGCCGCCCCGGATACCCACTCCTCCGCGCCCTCTGTGCCCGCTGCGCTCTCCGCGCCCTTCACCGCCGCCGCCGCTTCGATTGCGCCCCCGAGGCAAAAGCGCAGCCGTGCCGCCGTGGCAAGTGCGGCCGCCACCTCATCCACCATCGCGCCAAACTCGCGCGCACCTTTCGTCGGCGCCGCCGCCACCGCGGCCTTTCGCTCCTCGACCGCCCCGCGATGAAGGATAGCGGCGTAACGGTCGAGCGCAGCGACGAGCGATAACAGCAGTCGCGGCGACAGCGGCCCGCCGCCTCCACCGCCGCCACTGTCACCGCCGCCGCCGCCGCCGCCGCCGCCGCCGCGCGGTGCGGGCGCAGGCAGCGCGCCGAGCCGCGCCGAGCACAAGTGCAGCAGCGGTGCTGAGGCGGAGTGCAGCGCCTCGCACTCTACGAGCGTCGCGCCCGTTGCGCCGTCGGCAGTGAGCGCGGCGGCGGCGGCGGCGGCGGCGCGCAGCAACTCCTCGGCCCGCAGCAGCGGCGCGGCGTGCCACTCGGCGGGCGGTGTCCCCTTCGGGCCCACCGCCTTCTGCAGCGCCGCCGACGCCGATGCCAACGCCCCGGCCTCGACCGCGGCGCGCCCCGCGCTCGCGCGCTCGCCGCCGCCGCCCTGCCCGCCACCGCCCCGCCAGTCACCGCTGCCGCCAGTGACGCCTGGGGTGGCGGCGGCGGCGGCGGCGGCGGCGGGTGCGCGGCCGCACAGCGCGCGCGCCTCGTGCTCCATGTCGCGCAGCGCGTCGGCGAGCAGCGCCGAGCGCTGCAGCGCGAGCAGCGCCGCCTTGAGCGACGGCCATGCGCGCTCACAGCCAGGCGAGGAGGCGCCGCGGTTCTCCTTGCCGCCCAGCTCGGCGGCACGCAGCCCGCGCAGCCACGAGAGTACCACTGGCAAATCTACCGCTAGTCGTGCGAGTGCGCCGCCGCTGCCGCCGCCCGCCGCCGCTGCCGCCGCCGCCGCCGGTGGCCGCGGCTCCCGCTCGGCCATCGCCTCCAGCACACGCATCCGCAGCTTGAGCGCACTCATCGCCAGCTCGCACGCTGGCGCACCCTCGCCGCCTTGGGGCTCGCCCAGCTCGCCGTGAGCCAGCGCGGCCTTGGCACCCGCCTTGGCGCCCGCCGCGCCCCGCAGCGGCTTGCGCAGTGCCTCCACGATGCTGCCTGTCAGCTCCAGCACCGCCTCGCGCCGTCCGAGCGCGTGGCAGCGGAGCGCCACGTTGTAGCAGAGCTTCTCGGGGTCTGGCGATGGGAATGCCGCGAGCGTAAGCAGCAGGCCGGCAGCCTCCTGCGCGCACTCCAGCTGCAGGATAGCGTCGGCGCCAGCGGCGCCCTCTGTCGGGAGGGCGCTGAGCGACTTCACAATAAACTGGGCAAGCCACTCGCCGTGCTCGAGCACGAGCCGGTTGCGCTCCTGCTTGGCGCCGCGGCGTGAGGCCGAGTACGCCCGGAGGCTTGGAGCTCGCGACGCGAACTCTTCCATGCCGCAAGAGCCAGTGGTCCTCACCGGTGAAGAGCGCAAACAAAAAAAGGCACGCTAGTTATTACCCCTGAAGCGGCGACGCGGGCCCTCCGAGATTTGGCCCATGAGATGCAAACGGCTGGCGAGCTAGCGGGGCTGGAAGGCACCGTTTCGCTCTGGGGCACAGAGCACACTGGTGTTTCCGCTGCGCCTTTCAGAGAAAGGCGCAGGGACCGTTTCAGGGAGGGTAAAAAGCGGCTGAAATAGGCAGACCCTTATTCTAGCGCGTCGTGTCCGCTGGTGGTGTTACACCCCTCACCGTCGCCACCACCCGCATCGTCGCTCGCCAGCAGCGCCCGACACCGGGAGCCATGTCCGGCAAGCGGCAGCGCCCCGACGAGCCGTCGCACGACATTGAGCAGCGGCTGATCAACCTCATTGTCAAGATCGGCGACAAGAACGTGGCCAACGTGACCACTCACCTTGAGGGCCTCTCGCATGCCCTGGAGGGCGACCTGCCGCGCCACCGCGAGCTGATCATGGACACCATATTCGACTGTGCGCACTGGCTTCAGCCGAAGAGTGCAGTGTACGGCACGCTGGTCGGGCTACTCAACCACGCCGAGCCCGACTTTGGCGCCTCAGTCGCGGCGCGTATGCACAAGGAGCTGCAGCAGGCCCTCGACGACCATGCACCGCTTGCGATCCGCGGGCTGTCTCGATTCCTGGTCGAGCTGATGAACGCGCGCGTGCTCGAGCCCACCTCGGCGCTCGAGCTACTCGACATGTTCATCCGCGTGTCCAAGGAAGAAGGCGTCCTCCCTGCGCGGCGCGACTGGTTCATGTGCCTGGCCATGGACACGCTCGTCCTGTGCGGCAAGGAGCTGTCTGAGCGCAAGCCCGAGGACCTCGGAGCGGTGATGGCCTCGCTGCGCACGTACGCCAAGGAGCGCAAGTCACTCCGTGTCCTGGCGCCGGTCCTGCTTCCCTTCGGTAGCGACACGGCGGAGGACGAGGCGAGTCGACCTCAGCGCCCCAGCCCCTCGCCCCGCGCCGCGCCCCCGCCCTCGCAGCCCGCGTGGTGAGGGTCATGGTTCGGGTTGGTCGGCGCCGAGCCATTGCTGAGCCACCACTGAGCCGCTGAGCCACTGAGCCGCCACCGGCGTGGTGCAGGTGATGGAGCACTTCGACGCACTGTGGGGCCTCGTGTCGACCATCTCGGCCGACAACAGCTGGAGCTCGCCGCTGCTGCTCGCGCCCGCGCGCGCCTTCACCGCCAAGCTCGCCGAGAAGGGCAGCCACGCGCTGCCGCTGCTCACTCTGCCAAAGCACACGCCGGGCTGCACCTACCCGATGCTGCTGCGGCTGCGGCTGCTGCCGGACGAGGCCGCGCGAGCCATGGATACGGAGGACACCGAGGAGGGCGCCGCCCCCGAGAGCGGCGGCGCTGCTGCTGCCGGCCGCGGTGGCGCCGGCGCGATGGCGCCGGCGGAGCGCACTCTCTTCGAGGAGTACACATCAATGGTGGCGCAGGCCTTCTTCGAGTCGCACCGCGACGGCGCCAAGCAGCTGCAGGCGCTGCAGGGGTCCTCGAACCCTGACCCTGACTCTGAGCAAGAGGGGAGGGGGGCAAACAGAGACGAGGGAGAGGCGCGGAGCGGGAGGCGCGGAGAGGGAGAAGCAGAAGAGAGAGAGAGAGAGAGAGAGAGAGAGAGAGAGAGAGAGAGAGAGAGAGAGAGAGAGAGAGAGAGAGCGAGAGAGAGAGAGAGAGAGAGA
>Ga0209302_10001265_pt1 | contig 14663 bp, 14 predicted proteins | sample ArcOceMetagenome_2_FD_187445 | JGI IMG/M metagenome (GOLD analysis project Ga0209302, IMG submission 187445) | Marine eukaryotic phytoplankton communities from Arctic Ocean - Arctic Ocean ARC135M Metagenome (SPAdes) (version 2) | ecosystem: Environmental > Aquatic > Marine > Oceanic | place... | reverse complement strand
CGGCGTTGCATTGTTTGTGCCCAACGAGGACCCGTTGTTATTTTATAGAAAAATTGCCCAGTTAGCTATGGTGTCTTTACAAACAAGAGGCTGGCTTTATTTTGAGATTAATGAATATCTATCTAAGGAGATGGATGTTTTGTTAAAAGATATTGGTTTTGCTAATATTGAAATTAAGAAAGACTTTAGAGAGGTGCCTAGAATGATAAAATGTCAAAAATTATGAAAAGTATTTGTGTGTTTTGTGGAAGTAGTGATGGTAATGACCCTTTAATTACAAAAGCGGCTATTGCACTAGCCGATGCGCTTTTAGAGCGAAATAACCATTTAGTGTATGGAGGTGCAAAAATTGGGATTATGGGCGCCATTGCTCAAAGAGTTATCGATGGTGGAGGCCGTGTAATTGGTATTATTCCAGCATTTTTAAAAAAGAAAGAAGTGGTTCATACTCAGCTATTTGAGTTAATTACCACCAAAAACATGAATGACCGAAAGCTTAAAATGTTAGAAGTAAGTGATGGTTTTATAACCCTGCCTGGTGGTTTTGGTACCCTAGAAGAGCTTTTTGAAATTGCAACAGCACTGCAGTTAGGGCAGCATAAAAAACCAATTGGCCTCTTGAATATAAATGGTTTTTATGATGAGTTACTAGCCTCTTTGCAAAAAATGGTACTTCTTGGGTTTGTAAAACAGCACAATCTAGATCTAGTACTTGTAGATTCAACAGTAGAAGGTTTGCTTTGTAAAATGGACGATTTTAAGGCGCCTGACAAAGCTGTTTGGTAATGCTTCTAGATACCAGAAAAAATAAGCGTTATATTAAAATAAAAAGCTCCTTAAAAAGGAGCTTTTTTTTGTGTAATTTCTAGTACTTTTAAAGGATCAATTTTATATTTGTTACATGAATGCTCAAAAGCAAATTACTGCATTAAAAAACCTTCTTCACAAGCACAATCATAGCTATTATGTGTTAGATAGCCCAACAATTAGCGATTATGATTTTGACATGAAACTTAAAGAGCTGCAAGCTCTTGAAGCAAAACACCCAGAGTTTGATGACCCCACCTCTCCAAGTAAGAGAGTTGGAGGAGCTGTCACCAAGAATTTTGAAACCTTGAAGCACAATTTTAGAATGTATTCTTTAGATAATAGTTACTCTAAAGAGGATCTTCAAAATTGGGAAACTCGTATTAAAAAACAAGTAGATGGGCCCTTGAGTTATACCTGTGAGTTAAAGTATGATGGCGCTTCTATAAGTCTTACCTACCAGAACGGAAATCTGTTAAGAGCAGTTACCAGAGGTGACGGGCATCAAGGGGATGATGTGACTACAAACATTAAAACTATAAAATCTGTACCCCTGCAATTAAAGGGTGATTTCCCTGATCATTTTGAGATAAGAGGTGAAATAGTTTTGCCCTTCGATGGTTTCAATAAAATGAATCAGGTGAGAGTTGCTGCCGGTGAAGAACCTTTCAGAAATCCAAGAAATACGGCTTCTGGAAGCTTAAAGCTTCAAGATAGTGCCCTTGTTGCCAAAAGGCCTTTGGAGTGTTTGTTGTATAGTTTGGTGGGTGATAATTTACCCGTTACCACTCAAATGCAAGGACTAGAAAAAGCATCAGCATGGGGGTTTAAAGTGCCCAAAATCGCAAAACTAGTTACTAGTATAGACGCTGTTATAGATTTTGTGAATTATTGGGATGAGCATCGCAGTGATTTGCCTTATGAAACAGATGGTGTTGTTATTAAAGTAAACAACCTCCAACAACAAGAGGAGCTTGGTTTTACGGCAAAAGCACCTCGTTGGGCTATGGCCTATAAGTTTAAGGCACAGCAAGTATCAACTAAACTAGAGAAAATAACCTACCAAGTAGGGCGCACGGGTGCAATAACTCCAGTGGCAAACCTTACTCCTGTTGCCCTTGCGGGTACTACAGTGAAACGTGCCTCACTTCATAATGCAGATCAAATAGCGCTGCTAGATATTAGAGAAGGGGACACCGTATATGTAGAAAAGGGAGGAGAAATTATTCCAAAAATTGTAGGTGTAGATCTAGCTTTAAGAAATGAGGCCTCTATTGCAACTATTTATACAGACAAATGCCCACAATGTGATACGCTGCTTTCAAGAACTCAGGGTGATGCAAAACATTATTGCCCTAATGAACAGGGTTGCCCGCCTCAAATTATTGGTAGAATACAGCATTTTATTTCCCGTAAAGCAATGGATATTGAAGGCCTTGGTGGAGAAACGGTTGCTTTGCTAGTAAATACAGGTGTGATACAAACCTATGCAGATTTGTATGACCTTACCATAGAAGATGTACTACCCTTAGAGCGTATGGCTCAAAAAAGTGCAGAGAATTTGGTTGCTGGTGTTGCAAGTTCCAAGAATATTGCTTTTGAGCGGGTGCTATTTGCTATAGGGATACGCTATGTTGGTGAAACCGTTGCTAAAAAATTAGCCAAACACTTTAAATCTATAGATGCTTTAATGGCTGCGAATTTTCAGGAGCTTGTTGAGGTAGACGAAATAGGTGATAGCATTGCACAGAGTGTCATTGACTTTTTTGTAGTAGATGATGCTGCAGATTTGTTCTCACCTGTAAACACCTCTGGTGAGAGAAATCGTGAACTAATAGCCAGGTTAAAAAGTCATAATCTACAGCTAGCTGTCTCTGCAGAAACATTAGCAGGCCAAACATCTATTTTAAGCGGAAACACCTTTGTTGTTTCAGGTGTTTTTACTAAAATTTCAAGAACAGAGCTTAAAAAAAGTATTGAAGATAACGGAGGTAAAGTATCTGGCAGCATATCAAGTAAAACAACATATGTGGTTGCTGGAGATAATATGGGACCCAGCAAGCAAGCTAAGGCAGAAGGTTTGGGAATACCAATTATAAGCGAAGATCAATTTTTAGAAATGATTTAATAGTGCATACCAATGCAGAAGAAATCTGTATTTTTGAATACTATTTTTAGGAGATATGTTTAAAGCAATAAAGCAACGATATTATCAAAAAGCAATAACTGCAGCACTAGCACAAAGAGATATTTCTAGGTTAAATACAAAGATGGATACCTTGGCTTTTTTGTATGACGGAGATCTTGTAAATGAGCTTTCTCCCTATTATAATATAGCAAGCTCACTTAAGGTATCAGAAACAAAGACACAGTTTTTTTCTTTTGTAACGTTTAAAAAAAACACACCGTCTTTATTGCGAAATCAGTTTTCTCAAAAAGATATTTCATTTAAAGGAGCCCTTACCGGAGTGTCCGTGAAAGAATTTGTTAGTTTGGATACAGATGTGTTAATTTATATGTCAAACAAAAAGCACTTACTTTTAGAGAGCGTTGTTGTAAAAAGTAACGCTAAGTTTAAAGTGGGTTTTAAAGGGGTAGATCCTCGTTATTTTGATCTAATTTTAGCGGTAGACCCAGCAAATACCCAGGCAATAAGTACAGAGCTTACAAAATATTTTAAAATTCTAGGAAAAATACAAGCATGAAAGAACTCATAGGTACAGGTGTAGCGTTAATTACCCCATTCACAAAGCAAGGTGCAGTAGATACTGCTAGTTTAGCACGTATTGTTAATTTTCAGATAGAAAATGGAATTGATTACCTGGTAGTTTTGGGTACAACTGCAGAGAGCGCTGTGCTCTCTGGAGATGAAAAGCAGTTGGTTATAGATACTATAGTTGGCGCAAATGCAGGGAGATTGCCCTTGGTCTTAGGTATTGGAGGTAACAACACCCAGGGAGTTATGGATGAGTTTATAGCTACAGATTTGGTAGCTTTTACAGCAATATTATCTGTATCGCCAATGTATAACAAGCCCACTCAAGAAGGAATCTACAGGCACTTTGCAGCCATAGCGGCTGTAAGTTCTAAGCCTATTATTTTATACAATGTCCCTGGCAGAACAGCCAGTAATATGGAGCCTCAAACAGTGGCTAAATTAGCCCGAGATTTTAAGAATATTATTGCCATAAAGGAAGCAAAAGGGGATATCGTGCAGGCCATGGAGTTAATCAATCAAACCCCAGAAGATTTTTTAGTAATTAGCGGTGATGATATGATAGCACTGCCTATGACCTTGGCAGGTGGGGTGGGAGTAATATCTGTTATAGCAGAGGGGTTTCCTAAAGCTTTTTCTGACATGATACACTTTGCATTGCAACGTGAAGTAGATAAGGCCTACGCAATTCATTATAAAATTGCTCCAGCAATAGATTATATTTTTGAACAAGGGAACCCCGCAGGGATAAAAGCAGTGTTTGCTGCTCTTAATTTATGTGAGCCTACTCTAAGACTTCCACTAGTGGAAGTTAGTGATGATTTAAATGCCAAAATTAAGGCCTTTGTGCACGGTTTTTAATACCATTTGTTTTTAGTTGGCTTTTTATATCTTATTTTATTAGTAAAACGAATGCTAGCACAATATATATCAACGATAATAAGTTTTTGTAATCACGTATAATTCACTACTTTTGCCCGATGTTTTTTAAAACTATGAAATACTTTATTTTCTTTTTAATTTCTTGTGCTGTTTTGTGCAGTTCTTGCACGCCTTACCAGGTTGTGCTAAAGGAATCAGATAGTGTTGCCAAATATAAGATGGCAGATTCATTGTACCAAGTTGCTATGGCTACAGGTAAAAAAGCAAAATTTAGAAGTTCTTTAAAATTAATGGAACAAATTGTACCTCTTTACAGAGGGAAGCCTCAGGCAGAAAAGCTTTCTTATATTTATGCAAACACATTCTATAATTTAGAAGATTATTTTGTTGCAGGTTATCAGTTCGAGCGTTTTGAATCTACTTATCCAAAAAGTGATAGTGTTGAGGTAGCTGCCTATAAATCTGCAAAGAGCTATTGTGAATTATCACCAAGATATTCTTTGGATCAAAAGGATACAGAAAAAGCTTTAGAGAAATTACAAGCGTTTGTAAATAAATATCCAAACTCATCCTATAGGATAGAAGCAAATGATTTGGTTTCTGAGCTTCGTGAAAAATTAGAAAGAAAAGATATAGAAAACGCACACCAATACTTTAAAATTGGTCAACAGATAGGGAGTTATAAACCAGCTGTTGACGCATATGAAAATTTCATAACAGACCACCCAGGATCTGTATTTAGAGAAGTAGCTTTTTTTGGAAGAGCAGAGGCGTCCTACAACAGAGCTATTACAAGCGTTCCTACAGTTCAAAAGGAAAGGCTTTTGATTTCAAAAGAATTCTATAGCAAGTATGCAAAGTATTATAAAGCTGGCGATAAAAAAGCAGCTGCAGATGCACTTATTGCAGCTATAGACAAAGAATTAGAAAAGTACCAACAACCCACAGAAAACTAAGATTATGGCAGATATTAAAAACAGCGAGGCACCTTTAAGCACAACTACTATTGATAAAAATAAAGTAGATGCGCCAACCAATAACATTTATGAGGCAATCTCTATTATTTCGAAAAGAGCAAATCAAATTAATGGAGACATTAAAAAAGAATTGTTAGAAAAACTAGACGAATTTGCAACTTACAATGATAGTCTTGAAGAGATTTTTGAAAACAAAGAGCAAATTGAAGTTTCAAAATTCTATGAAAAATTACCAAAGCCACATTCATTGGCTGTACAGGAATGGTTAGAAGATAAAATCTACTTCCGTAATACTGCAGATGAGGATTTAGAACAGTAAAACACATATGAGGGTACTGAGCGGAAAAAAGATTTTACTTGGCGTCACTGCTGGTATTGCTGCTTATAAAGCCGCCTTTTTGGTGCGTTTACTTGTAAAACAAGGTGCTGAGGTTAAAGTTGTAATGACCCCTAAAGCAAAAGAATTTGTAACCCCTTTAACACTTTCTACGCTTTCAAAAAATGAAGTACACTCTTCCTTTACTAATGAGGATAATGATAATGCCCAATGGAATAACCATGTTGAGTTAGCCCTTTGGGCAGATTTATTTATTATAGCTCCAGCCACTGCCAATACACTTTCAAAAATGGCCCATGGTACCAGCGATAATTTATTGTTGGCTACCTACCTCTCTGCAAAATGTCCTGTTTACTTTGCTCCAGCCATGGATTTGGACATGTACAAACACCCAAGCACCCAACAAACTTTCGATACCCTTACAAGCTTTGGCAATACGATTATACCCGCAGCATCTGGTGAATTAGCTAGTGGTTTGGTAGGTCAAGGAAGAATGGCCGAGCCAGAAACAATTATATCTTTTATTTCTTCTGAAATTTTAAAAACCCTACCCCTGCAAGGAAAAAAAGTATTAGTTACCGCAGGGCCTACTCATGAGCTAATTGACCCTGTTCGATTTATAGGAAATCATTCTTCTGGTAAAATGGGGATTGCTATTGCTGAGCATGCAAGTAGTTTGGGAGCACTTGTAACACTAGTGCTAGGGCCTTCTAGTGTCCCAGTTTCAGATACAAACATACATGTTATACATGTTACAACAGCACAACAGATGTACGATGCTGTTCATCAATATTATGAAACAACCAATATTGCAATATGCAGTGCAGCTGTTGCAGATTTTAAACCTGTAAGTGTTTTAGATCAAAAAATTAAAAAGAAATCTGGAGAAGGGTTGTCTTTTGATCTTGAGCCAACAAAAGATATATTGGCTAGTTTGGGTTTGCAAAAGAAACATCAATTTTTAGTTGGTTTTGCATTAGAAACTCAAAATGAATTAGAAAATTCAAAAAAGAAACTTGAAAAAAAGAATTTAGACTTAATTGTGTTAAATTCGCTAAGAGACAAAGGAGCAGGATTTAAGGGAGATACTAATAAAGTTACCTTTATTGACAAAGACAATAAAGTGACTCCCTTTGATGTTAAATCTAAGAGGGATGTTGCAAGAGATATTTTAGAACATATTATTACAAAGATAGATGCGTAATTTTTTATTTTTCATAGCCTTGGTTGTTTTTAGTGCAACTAGTGTTGGGCAAGAGTTAAGTGCAACTGTGTATATAGATGCAGAGCAAACAGGTCAACAAAACAACCAAATATTTAAAACACTCGAGCAACAGCTCACCGAGTTTTTGAATAACCGTAACTGGACAGATGAGAGTTATCTTAATCAAGAAAGAATAGATTGTAATTTCACTCTTATAATCTCTAATTTTGATGGGACTTCATTTAGCGGTTCTTTGCAGGTACAATCTTCTAGACCTGTATTTAACTCCTCATACAACGCTCCAATGTATAACTACAATGACAGGCAAGTATCTTTTGAATATAAAGAGTTTGAGCCTTTGGTGTTTAATATAAATCAATTAGAGTCTAATTTAGTTGCGCTTGTTTCTTACCATGCATACACAGTAATTGGTTTGGATGCAGCCTCTTTCGAACAAAATGGTGGTGACACCTATTTTGAAATAGCAAAACAAATAGTAAATACAGCTTCATCTAGTAGCTACGCTGGTTGGAAATCTTCAGATGGTACACAGTCTAGATATAGATATAATGATGCGATGGTTTCTAATGTATATAGAGAGTTTCAAACCGCTATGTATGACTACCATCGAGGGGGTTTAGATACCATGGAATCAAACCAAAAACAAGCCAAGGAAAATATTATAGAAGCAATTACTGTACTTAAGAGCATCAATGATCGTAGACCTAACTCTTTTGTGCTGCGCACCTTTTTTGATGCAAAGGTAGATGAGATTAAATCTATATTTAGCAGCGGTCCTCAGGTAAACACAGTTACTTTAAAAGAATCTCTAAACAGGATGGCGCCTACCAGAAGAACTGCCTGGGGAGAGATCAACTAGGTTGCTTTTTAACGATAAATACTAAAAGTAATTTACAGGTATGATACTAAGTCTTTCGATAAAAAATTATGCTTTAATTGAGGACATACAAGTACCCCTTACCAATGGTTTGACAATTATTACCGGAGAAACTGGTGCTGGTAAATCAATATTACTTGGCGCATTAGGGCTATTGCTTGGCAAAAGAGCTGACCTGGGTAGTGTTAAAGACGCGACCCAAAAATGTATTATAGAAGGAGAATTTTCTTTAAAAGGATACGGGTTACAAACTCTTTTTAAAGACCATGATCTTGACTATGATGTTCATACCATAATACGCAGAGAAATCTTGCCTAGCGGTAAATCTAGAGCCTTTGTTAATGACACTCCAGTAGGGCTATCTCAATTACAAGCCTTGGGAGGATATCTCGTGGATATTCATAGCCAGCAAGAAACCAATAGTTTTGCCACAGAAAATTTCCAGCTAGAAGTTTTAGATGCTTTAGCAGGTAATGGTGCAATACTTCAAGGCTACCAAAATACCTTAGTGGAGTTTGCTAGCGTTTCAAAACGGTTAAAAGAACAACTTTCACAAAAAGAAGCTGCCCTAAAAGAGCTTGATTACCATACGTTTTTACAACAGGAACTCATGGAAGTCTCATTACATACCATAGACCAACAAGCATTAGAGACTAACTACAACACCCTAAATAATGCCGAAGAAATACAAGTCTCTTTTGCTGAGATAGAACAACTTTTTTCTCAGGATAATACCGGTATTGTTGATTGTATAAAACAAGCTAGAAGCCTGTTAAATAATATTTCAAAATATGCGCCTTCTTACCAAGAACTTTATGACAGACTGCATAGTGTTACTCTAGAGCTTGAGGATGTTATTTCAAGTGTCCAAGATGCATCTGAAGACTTACAGGTAGATCCTACAGAATTATTTAGGATCAATGAGGTGTTGCAAACACTCTATAGACTGCAACATAAGCATAGTGTGTCAAGTGTTAAGCAGCTGATGGATATAGAATCAAATCTAAGCTCAAAAATCCATACCACACTGCATCTAGACACCACCATAGAAACGCTAGAAAAAGAAAAACAAAAGCTAACACAGGCGCTTTTAAAGCTTGCTAAAGACCTTCATGACAACAGGGTGGAGGCATTACCGATGTTGCAACAAAAACTAGAAGCATACTTATCATTACTGGGCCTTCCAAACGCCAAGTTTAAGGTAGAATTTACTACCTCACCTACATTTAAAAAATCTGGGACAGATAGCCTTGCTGTTTACTTTACCGCAAATAAAGGAGGGAATTTTGGACTCTTAAAAAAGGTAGCCTCTGGTGGTGAAATGAGTAGAATTATGTTGTCTGTAAAGGCCTTACTATCTCAATACAAAAAATTACCCACCATTGTTTTTGATGAAATTGACACCGGTGTCTCTGGAGAGATAGCCCTAAAAATGGCTTACATTATGGGTGAAATGAGTACGCATATGCAAATTCTCAGTATCACACACCTGCCACAAATAGCCGCCAAGGGCGAACAACATATTAAAGTCTATAAAGAAGACCGTCAAAACACAACAGTAACTCATCTAAAGCAACTCTCCCAAGAAGAACGTATTGTAGAAATTGCTCAGATGATAGGTGGTAAAAACATTACTGACACTACCTTAGCAAATGCAAAAGAATTACTCAATTAAAAAAGGATACTGTATATTTACAGCTTAAAATAACAAACAAAAACAACCATTAAAAGTATTAAAGATGTCTTATAACTTACTAAAAGGAAAAAGAGGAATTATTTTTGGAGCTCTTGATGAAAATTCAATTGCTTGGAAAACAGCAGAAAGAGTTCATCAAGAGGGTGGAACCTTTGTTTTAACAAATGCACCTATCGCAATGCGTATGGGGCAAATTAAAACACTAGCAGAAAAAACCGGTTCTGAAATTATTCCAGCAGATGCAACATCTATGGAAGATCTTGAGAATTTAGTGTTAAAGTCTATGGAAATCTTAGGTGGTAAAATAGATTTTGTACTTCACTCTATAGGGATGTCTGTAAATGTTCGTAAGGGTAAGCCTTATACAAGTCAAAATTATGACTGGACAAATAAAGGATGGGATGTATCTGCGGTTTCTTTTCATAAAACAATGAGTGTGTTATACAACCACAATGCAATGAATGAATGGGGAAGTATTGTAGCGCTAACCTATATGGCTGCACAACGAGTTTTTCCAGATTATAATGATATGGCAGATAACAAAGCTTACCTAGAGTCTATAGCTCGAAGTTTTGGTTATTTCTTTGGAAGAGATCAAAAAGTACGTGTGAACACAATTTCTCAATCTCCAACGCCAACTACTGCTGGTCAAGGAGTAAAAGGATTTGATGGCTTTATTGCTTATGCAGAGAAAATGAGCCCACTAGGAAATGCTACTGCAGAAGATTGTGCCAATTATACCATTGCAATGTTTAGTGATTTAACCAAGCGTGTTACCTTGCAAAATTTATTCAATGATGGCGGTTTCTCTAACATGGGTGTAAGTGACCAGGTCATGGATACCTTTACAAAAGAGTAGATCAATCAATACTATTTCTTAAACCACCTTGACGAAAGTTGAGGTGGTTTTTTTGATTAACTTTACAATATGATTCAGTTTTCATTTATCATTCCAGTTTACAATAGACCTCATGAAATTAAAGAGCTGCTGGAGAGTTTTAAGGCGCTAACTACTAGCGATGCCTTTGAAATTGTTATCATTGAGGACGGATCCACCCTTTGTTGTTCTGAAATTGTAACAAATTATAAAGATGTTTTAGATATTTCTTATTATCAAAAACCTAACACAGGTCCGGGAGATTCTAGAAACTTCGGTATGGGTCTTGCCAAAGGAAATTACTTTATTATTTTAGATAGTGATGTGTTATTGCCCCCAGATTATTTGGAACAAGTGAGCACATTTTTAAAACATAGCTATGTAGATTGTTTTGGTGGTGCAGACGCTGCGCACGATAGCTTCACTAATTTACAAAAGGCCATTAATTACACCATGACTTCTTTTTTAACAACAGGAGGTATTCGTGGCAGTAAAAAAGCAGTACAGCACTTTGAACCAAGAAGTTTTAATATGGGGCTCTCTAAAGTAGCTTTTGAGGCAACACTAGGTTTTGCTAAAATTCATCCTGGTGAAGATCCAGATTTATCCCACCGCATTATAAAAGCAGGGTTTCAAACTTCTTTTGTGCCAGATATAGCAGTATTTCATAAACGCAGAGTGTCCTGGAGTAGTTTTATGCTGCAGGTTAAAAAGTTTGGGCTTGTGCGCCCAATATTAAATAAATGGCATCCTCAAGGGGCTAAAATCACCTTTTGGCTTCCAACACTTTTTGTATTGTTCACCCTTGCCAGTATGTTACTTGGTATTATTTATGGATGGCTATTTTTATTGCCTTTGGTCAGTTATATGGCTGTTATCTTTGCAGATGCGAGCCTTAAAACAAAAAGTATAGCTGTTGGTTTTATGGCTATTTTAGCCATGTTCATACAGTTTTTTGGCTACGGTTATGGTTTTTTAAAAGCCACTATTTTTATACACTGGCTTGAAAAAGATCCTCAAAAACAGTTTCCAAGATTATTTTTTAAGTAATTTACAGCAAGCATCTTTATTATGGCAAGAACATTTAAAAATCCTTTTAAAAATTCAAAACTCAAAGCCTTTGTTGTCTTTTTGTTTCTAGCTTCTGTTTTTTGGATGTTAACCAAGTTTTCTAAACAAGATGTTGGTTCTGTAGTTACCACGATAAACTATGTTAATATACCTCAAGGGTTTATGTTAAACGAAAATACTCCTGAAGATTTTTCTTTTAATGTAAATGCTACAAGATTTGAGTTTTTAGGTTATGTTTTTAAAAAACCAAGTATTAAAATTGATGTAGCTGCCTATTTCAATAAAACAACAAATATTGCTAGAGTAGATGGTGCTGCACTAGAGAAACTCATACTAAAACAAGTTGTAGATGCAGGTTTTGTTACTCAGCTATCTTTACCAGAACTTATTTTAAATCTAGAGCAGCTTAGCTCAAAGAAGGTTCCTGTTGTGGGGCAGGTTTTTATTTCATATGATGTAGGTTTTGACGGCTTGGGTCCCAGACAAATCAATCCAGATTCTATAACTATAACTGGTTCTAGACAAATGTTGGACACTATTTTTTCTGTTAAAACAACCCCTTTAGAACTTTTAAATATTTCAGCATCTTTTGCTCAGGATATTTTGCTGCAAAGCTGGCCAACTGGAGCAGTATCGAATTCTCCAAATAATGTTATTATCTCTCAAAAAGTATCTGAATTTTCTCAAAAAATACTTATGGTTCCTGTAACTATGATTAACCAACCACCTCAAGGGAATTTTAAATTATTACCTGCTAGTATTAGGGTTGCTTTTAATGTTCCAGTAGCACAGTTTAATGAAATTGTCCCAGCTAATTTCACCATTATTTGTGACTATAACACCAGAGATGTAGAAGATAACTTTGTGATTCCTGTAGTTACGCAGATGCCTGCTAACATTACGGGTGTAGAGATGGAAACAAAAAAAATAGATTTATTGATTTTCAAATGAAAATAGTTGGACTTACAGGCGGTATAGGTAGTGGTAAATCAACCATAGCAATGCTTTTTAAAGCCTTGGGAGTTCCTGTATATATTGCTGATATTGAGGCAAAAAAGATCTTGGCATCCTCTAAAGTTGTCCGAGCAAAAGTAATTTCATTATTAGGAACCCCAGCATACTCCAATGAGGTGCCTAATCGAGATTATATAGCTCAACTAGTTTTTAACAATCCAGATTTATTAGCGGGTTTGAATGCTATTATTCATCCCGAAGTTCACACAAGTTTTAAGCTTTGGGCTACATTGCAGGATGCACCCTATTGTATCAAGGAAGCTGCTATTTTATTTGAAAATGGTGGTTTTACTCAGTGTGATGCAACTATTTTAGTTACAGCTCCAACAAAACTAAAAATAGAAAGAGTGCTCTCCAGAGACCAAACTACACTCAATAGTATACAGGCACGTATGGAAAACCAATGGGAAGATCAAAAGAAAATTCCTTTGGCAAATTATGTTATAGAAAACATTGACCTAACTAACACAAAAATTCAAGTACAAAAAATTCATAAAACACTGCTAAGTACTTGTATTTCATCTCTCTAGTTTTTTTGTTATTATTAAGTTAAAGACAAGAATGGCTATATGTTAAAAACTTACTTTTGAGTTATGGATAAAAAAATCTTTAGCTTACTAGTTGCGTTAATGGCGCTTTCTCTGCTGGGGATTATTTTTGTTCAATGGTACTGGATTTCTAATTCTTATGATAATAAAGAAACCCAGTTCATATCTAATGTAAGGCAAGTTTTAGTCAATACCTCAGAAGAAATTGAGCTAAAGGAAATTGAAAAATACTACACCATTTATAGTGATATTTTAACTGAAGCAGGTACACCAGAGAGTATTAGCATTAGTGAATTAATCTATAAAATTAATACCGATAAAACCAATGACTCCTTTATATTCTCTGACGGAATTTTAGAAGAAGATTATAAAATCTCTACTAGTTTTCTAGATACAGATATTGATAGCATTGTTTTTAAAAAGGTTACTAGCAAAACAAAAACACAAAAAGTGTTGAAAAGTGTCGATGGGTCTAGTAATAAAATCATTAAAACAGAATCTTTTGCAAGATTAAAAGATTACGAAAAAATTCAGTTTGAAAATGCCTTTGCAAATATTTCTGCCAATACACCATTGCATAGAAGGGTAACGGCACAAGAAATTCAGCAAAGTATTTCAAGGCAATTGGAAGATAGGGGTGTGAAGTCAAGATTTCAGTTTGCGGTTTACAGTAACAACTTGGCTACTAAAGTAAGATCCAAGAAATTTGATATTTCTCCACAGACTACCTTTAGAGTACCGCTGTTTGAAAACAATGATATAAATAAAGGATACCAATTGTATGTGAATTTTTATGAACAAGAACGTGATGTTTGGTCTACCATTTTTGGGATGTCTATACTATCGCTTTGTTTTACAAGTGTTATTTTTATTGCTTTTTATAGTGCATTGAGCCAATTGATGAAACAAAGGCAAATAGCTCAAGTTAAAAATGATTTTATCAATAACATGACTCATGAGTTTAAAACGCCTATTGCTACCATTGGTTTGGCTTTAGATGCTCTTAAAAATCCAAAGGTTAAAGGGGATGAGGTGTTTTTTGCTAAGTATTTGAAGATGATTCGGGATGAAAATAAAAGAATGTTAGGCCAAGTAGAAGATGTATTAAGAATTTCTAGTCTTGAAAAAAATGAGCTTGATTTACCTAAAGAGCATCACAATATACATCATATCATTGAAGATTCTGTGTCTCACATTACCCTAATTGTTGAAGATAATGGCGGATATGTAAAACCGCATTTTGGGGCTTTAAAAACAGATGTTTTTGTCAATGAGCCGCATCTAACCAATGTGATTGTTAATATCCTGGATAATGCAGTAAAATACTCTGAAGAGGCCCCAAAAATTGATATTTATACCCAAAGCACTAAAGACAGAGTTATTGTAAAAATTCAAGACCAAGGTATTGGCATGAGTAAAGCAGTGCAAAATAAAATATTTGACAAGTTCTACCGTGTACCCACCGGAGACATACACAATGTAAAAGGACATGGACTTGGGTTGTCTTATGTAAAAAAAATACTTGATGATCATGATGCAAAAATCACCATCGAGAGTGAACAAGAAAAAGGAAGCACATTTATAATTAAATTACACTTAATATCTTAACGTATGGAAACTGAAAACAAAAAAATAC